>Ga0206126_10005450_pt1 | contig 11699 bp, 8 predicted proteins | sample Helgoland_Spring_5_FD_148621 | JGI IMG/M metagenome (GOLD analysis project Ga0206126, IMG submission 148621) | Pelagic subsurface seawater microbial communities from Kabeltonne, Helgoland, North Sea - Helgoland_Spring_Bloom_20160412_1 | ecosystem: Environmental > Aquatic > Marine > Epipelagic ...
CCGCAATGATCCACACCATGAACGTCGCACGCATGACTGAAATGGGACAAGCAATGGACACTACGATTTTCGTCAAGAATGGACCTTGTTTGGCCGGTCTCGGTCTCGGTGGCGAAGGCTTTATTAGTTTCTCCATCGCAACTACTACGGGTGAAGGCATCACCACGCCACGCACCTTCACTCGCTACCGTCGTTGTACTTTGGTGAATAACTTAAACATCGTTCGATAGTTCGCCTCAGCTTTCACACCTCAAGTTTCAGGTCTAATTTAAGCCCTTAAGTCTCTTAACAAATGATCCTCGCACGCGTAGACGGCAATGCTGTAACCAGTATTGGCCATCCCAGTCTCATCGGTCGCACGATTGTGCTCTGCACACCAGTCGATGAGAATGGCGCGAGTGCGGGTGCTCCATTTGCTGCGGTTGATCCGATGGGTGCTGGCATGCATGCGCGTGTGTTCATCACGACTGACGGATCTTGGACGCAAGGCACCGTGCATGACGATCACTCACCAATTCGTAATCAAATCATCGGGATCATCGATTAAGTAATGAAACCTGGAAAAATTATTGGAACTGTCACCCTCGGTGTGCGCGACCCTAGTTTTAGTGGTGGTCGTTGGGTCGTCATTTCGCCAATGGGCGAAGATGAGCTGACAGTGAAGCATGGCAGTGATGTGTCCAGTGCGTGGTCATTGGTCGCATACGACGATCTGGGTGCTGGAGTCGGGGATGCGGTTCTTTATGTCGAAGGTGCCGAAGCAATGCAGCCTTTTGACAGACCAATTCCATTAGACGCGATCACCGTCGCACTTCTCGATACTTACAAATTTACGCCGCCGACAGAATCATAGTCCCAGCTTTCTGTCTGACACTTTTAAAAATAACTAAAACAAACTATTATGAGCAAACTATATACCGCGAAAAACCTCGAAGCAATGATCGCACAAGGCCAGTGCCTGTCGACCGTTCCTGCAAATGCAAAGCTCACGCCTATGGCTCGCGACATTATTCGCAAGCACCAGGTAACGCCTGGCGCCGCGAGTGCTCCAGTCGCCGCCGGCAACAGCCCACGTATCCACAGCCCAGTATTGCCAAATGCAGTATTTGATTGGACGCCTGGCGCTGACCCAAAGACAGCTGCCGAGCTCGAAGCATTTTTCTACTCGCCAGAGGTGCAAGCACTCAAGGGGCGCATCTGCGGCATCGGTGAGCGCATCTGGAACAAAGGCTATGTCGATGGTAATGGTGGTAACATCACTGTTCGCGTCGGTGATAATCTCGTGCTATGCACGCCGACTCTGATCTCTAAAGGCTTCATGACTCCGGATGACATCTGTATGGTGGACCTGGATGGTAATCAAGTCGCAGGTACACGCCCTCGCACTTCTGAGGTCAACACGCACTTGGCGATCATGAAAAATGAGCCGAATGCGAAGTCTTGCGTGCATGCGCACCCAATCTACGCCACTGCCTTTGCAGTAGCAGGTGTCACTCCGCCTTCTTGCCTGATTCCTGAGCCAGAAGTGTTCCTCGGTGAAATCGGTTTCGCTAGCTACCAGACTCCAGGTTCTCCCGAGAACGCCAGTGAAGTGGCCAAGCTTGCCAAGAAGCACCAGTCCATCTTGATGCAAAATCACGGTGTGATCTGCTGGGGTAAGGACGTCGAAGATGCTTACTGGAAGATGGAAAACACCGATGCGTTTTGCCACACTGTGACAATTACCATGCAAATCGGTGGTCCAAAGCAGTATAGTCCAGATAAGCTCAAGGAATTGATCGAAATCCGTAAGAAGCTCGGCATGCCTGATCACCGCCTCGACGAGCTCAAGGAGTGTGAACTGTGCGACGCCGCAGCATACACAGTGCACACAACTCCTCAGCCCGGTGCTGATTGCGGTTGCGACCTGCCAACAGGCGAGGTCGATGAAGCGCTGGTCCAAAAGATCACTGATACGATCTTGAAGAAACTGAGCTAAACGAATTTCAGTTCTTCCGTTTTCGGTATGCTAGTTTTCAGTTCATTGACGTGTAATGGCGACAATTAAAAAGTTTGAAGATATACAGGCTTGGCAGAAAGCTAGAGAAGTCTCGGCAGCTATTTATCGTCTTTGTAAGCAAGGCGATTTAGCCACGGACTTCGGCCTTCGTGATCAAATACGTCGCTGTGCTGTATCGACACAGTCAAATATTGCTGAAGGTTTCGGCCGAGAGGGTAACAAGCAATTCGTATATTTTCTTCGAATTGCGAAAGGTTCTGCCTGTGAGTTTCGCTCACAGTTATATAATTTACTTGATGCTGAATATATCGATCAAGCTACATTCGATGACCTCTATGGGAAATCCGAAGAAACTGAACGCCTAGTCGGCGGTTTCATTAACTACTTAAACAATTCATCCGCTATTTAATTTTCTTGTTTAAACAGAAAGCTAGGTAACAGAAAACTAAACAACAGAATACTGAGAAACTTATTTATGAAAAAATCTCCTATCCGCGTCGCAGTCACAGGTGCTGCTGGTAACATTGGTTACGCACTTCTTTTCCGTATCGCTTCGGGTGCCATGTTTGGTCCCGATCAACCGGTCGCGCTGAATCTAGTTGAAATCGAGCCTGGTATGGGCGCCCTTAAGGGGGTCGCGATGGAGCTGGATGACTGCGCTTTTCCATTGCTCACTGAAATCGTCCAGACTGCGGACTTGAGTGTTGGCTTTAAGGACATCGACTGGGCATTGCTCGTCGGTTCCGTGCCACGCAAGCAAGGGATGGAGCGTGCTGACTTGCTCGGTATCAATGGTAAGGTATTTGTTGGCCAAGGTAAGGCGATTAATGATAACGCAAAGCCAAGTGTGCGCGTCGTCGTCGTCGGCAACCCATGCAATACGAATTGCCTGATCGCGATGAAGAGTGCGCCAAGCATTCCGAATCAGCAGTTCTTCGCCATGACCCGTCTCGACGAGAACCGCGCCAAGACACAGCTCGCTCAGAAAGCTGGCGTTGCAGTGGACCAAGTTTCCGAACTCTGCGTTTGGGGTAACCATAGCCCGACGATGTTCCCTGATTTTTACAACACCAAGATCGGCCGTCAAAAAGCAACCGACGTGATCAAGGATGAGGCGTGGCTTAAAGATACATTTGTGCCGACTGTCGGCCAGCGTGGTAAGGCAATCATTGATGCACGTGGTGCGTCGTCTGCCGCTTCCGCTGCGAATGCAGTAGTCGATACCGTACGTGATTTGAGCACACCGACGCGTGGCGACTTCCATAGTGTTTGTGTGATTTCCAGTGGCGAATACGGTACACCCGCGGGCATCATTACGTCGCTACCAATCAAGGTCGATGCAGTTGGTAAATGGCGTGTCGTCGAAGGCCTAAGCCTAACTGAATACGCGAAAGAGAAGATTGCTGCTTCGAATCAAGAATTGCTCGACGAACGTGAGATGGCCTTCGGTCAACTCGGCTTGAGCATCTAACCCTCGCAGATACATTTCAATTGATCAGGCGTCTTTAATTAGACGCCTGATTTTTTGTGTCGATTGCTGGCTAACCGAATTTGAATTGATGCGCTGTAGGTTTCATTCTGATTGAAACTCCTCTGGTCGTGCGAGTGGCGACTCATCCTCTGTGAAGGGGACCACTCGCAGTAGCAATTGTATGGTATACTAGTCACACTCATAAAAAAATCTCATCTTTCCGAGTTGCGCTGTTCGAATCGTTGCTTACAGTTATATCAACTCTGCAGTGTTCGATCTTAATCGGAGTATCTGTCCTTTACTCTTTAGAAATCGGGAGCTGAAACCTTGAAGGTCGCTGTCCAGCCGTCAACCGGAAGGCAAAAACTGACAAGGAAGCGCCCACCTTAGACACAAAAGGCTTAAGAACTCCCCCTTAACCGGCACAGGTGGAGCCATTTTTTGGTTCATCGTTGATGAGTGTGACAGTCTTGATTGAAACGACCGACCGTTTCATCTAATCTGCAACCAGTCGCTGCTGAAGGTAACTGACCCCAATCGGAGTGTGGGCGACCCGCCCACATTTTCAGCACAGGAGGGCGACCCGCCCACATTTCCCGCAGAGGAGGGCGAGTCGCCCTCCCTCCTTTTCCCACTCATCGCGACAAAGCTTTTTTTGAAAAGTGTTTTGAGCGAACGGAAGATGCGCAGCGTGACGCAGACGAAGACATTCGTCCTTTCACAATTTAGCACAAATCCTGCGCTGCTAGGATGGCGGCCGCAGTTTGCTTACCTGAGACCACGGCGCCCTCAATCGAGGCACTGCTCAGATGGTCGCCACAGACCCACACACCCGCATGATTAATGCGGTTCGGGGTATTACCGTTTGGCAACTGCTCTGGCAGGCCGCGGCGGATGCGGTCGGTTCGTAAATGTCGCCAGTTACTGGCTTCGGAGCCGAACCATTCGAGCAGCTCTGCGCGCACCTGTTCGACGAGGCCATCTGTTTCGACCAAGCTGAGCACCGATACCGATAACAGTGATTGGCCCTCGGGGGCGTAGCAGGGCGCAGCATCGCTGATCACGCACACATTGTTGACCGTGCCAGTCCCAGATCCGTTGAGGCAAATAATCGCTTCGCGAATCGGCGAACGATCGGCGGCAAAGTAGAGTGTGGTTACTGAGCGCCACTCAGGAGCCGAACCCTTGAGGCCAGGGAGCAGGGCGTGCGCGGCCGAGCCGTCGGTCGCCACCACCGTGGCGCAGCCCTTGATTTGTTCGCCACTTTCGAGGGTGATCGAATCGATGCCGACTGCCTGAACCACTTGATTCAACTGGATGCTGCCATCTGGCAGGTCGGCGGCCAGTTGTTTGGGGATTTCCCCCATACCCTGGGCTGGAACGGTGGCACTGCCCTGGCCGAACAGTTTAAAGGTAAACTCGAACATGCGGCTGGAGGTGCGCAGCTCGTTCTCTAAAAAAATGCCTCCGTAGAAGGAGCGAAAAAAACGGTCAATGATCGCTTCTGAAAAGCCGCAGTCGCGTAAGTAGGCCTCGGTCGAGCGATCTTCACGCGCAGTAATTGCCTCGAACGAGCTATTCAGAATTTTCATCCGTAGCAGGCCCACCCGCAGTTTATCGGCCAGGCTGCCGACTGGTGCGGTCACGCTGCTCCAGGCGCTCGCAGGTCGCCGAAACACATCCATTAGACGGTGCAAACGTCCGTCTCGATAAATCAGCGCACCTGGCTCGAAGGCTTTTAGGTCAAGCGCCTCGAGATCGAGCAATTTGCCAGTCTCGGGATAGCGATCGAGATAGACTTGAAAGCCGCGATCCAATAAAAACCCATCGACTTTATCAGTGCGTACGCGGCCGCCCACAGCATCGCTGGCTTCAAAAATCCGTACCTCCCGCCCAGCGCGGTGGAGCTGCACAGCGCAGGCTAGGCCTGCCATGCCGGCACCCACAATCAGAATCGGCGCTGTTGCAGTGCAGTGCACCCGATTAGTAGGCCTTCATCGCTGCTTGGAACTCGTCTGTCCAAGGCGTTGGTTGATGCGTTTGGCTGGATAGTTTACACACGGTGCGGCTGCCATCGCAATACACAACGCTGCTGTCTTGCGGGTGTCGAACAGTGAAGCGCATCGTTACGCCGCTGCTGCGCACGCGCTCGATTTGGTAGTCGACCGCGATCGGGCCCGGTACAGTGAATGCTTGTCGAAAACGTGCTTCGACGCCGTGCACGACCACAAAGATGTCTTCGTCTCGCTCGATATTAAAGTCCGCAACCCCTAGTAATTCTTGAAAGAACTGTTGCTGAGCCCGTTCCAGATGTAACAGGTAGCGTGTATGGTGGAGCATGCCTAGGCCGTCGAGCTCGTCGAAAAAAACTTCTGTTTGGTATGTAAAGGTTGAATTCATAAGTGAGTAGTGGTGTCGCTATGCAAAGCATACCACCGGCACCGATTCTTCAAGCATCCATTCTGACTTTATCAATCGCCGCTACGCTCGAAGCGTCGCATGCCTGCTTTGCGGCTACAGAAAAACTTATTCACATCGGGCTGCCTTTAGACGATTCCTGTTGTGCGGCATGGCTCACTCGCTTGATTAATCTGCATGCGTCCATTTTGCCTGTTTTTGTTTTCTCTTATGCTGTTCACGACTCTGCACGCTGCCAATCGGGCGCATCAACCGTTTGCCGAAGGGGCGCAGGTCGAGCGTATCACGCTGCAAAAAATCGCGCCGCTGCTGGAGCCGAGTACCGCCTTAGGGTCGCAGTCGATCTGCCAGTATCGGATCTCTGCCGCGGATGCGCCAATCGAGCAGCACCTAATTTTTTCTCAGGATTCAGACGACCTCGAACCGTGGCTGTATGTTTATTTAGATCAGCAGTCAGGCAGTCAGGCAGCGGCACACATCAATCCAACAGCGCCGAGCTGGCGTTTCAGTCACTTTAGTCAGGCGACTGCCATTGAGCTCTACGCGGCCCATTTAAATCAAGATGCGACGATCGACTTTGTCATTATCCATTATTCAGGTGGCAATGGCATCGCGGCCGGCTTTGCGACGATTGGCTTTCTGCTCTCTGCTGATGAGCGCTATTCGCTGTCAGTGGTCGAATCGATTTATCCTGACCCTAGCGATTTTATACGTCTCAATGGCAAGTCAGTCTTCCTGCACTGCGATTTGCAAAACGCGGACCCATGCCGCGACGGCAAAGCACATAATTTCTGGATCTATAACGTTCTGAATATTGAGGGCGACTCCCTGTCGATCGACCATGCAAACCACTTAACATTTCCGCGCACCATCTTTTACAGCTTTGCGCCCAGCAGCGCAGAAACCGTGCTACTTGAACCAGGCCAAAAAGCCGCACTACTGGCGCGCAGCACGCCGCAGATCAGACGTCGCCACCCGCAGCGTGCTGCAGGTGAATGACGCTCTCGGCGGCACCGTGGTGATTCCCGTGGACGAAGTGACCTATGTTTTTTCTTCACAGTAGCGGGCGCAAATTACTCGACTTTTAAAGCCTGTGTGTTTTTTCTTGTCTTTAAATGAAACGTTTTAGCATTCGAGTATCGGCGCTGTTTGTCTGCATGCTGCTAGTGCTGCAGTTGGTCAGGCATAGCGAAGCTCCGACTGCTGCAAAAACGGCCGTTGTGGCGAAAGTGCCCGTTGAGACGAATGTGGCGGTTTCGGAAGAGCCGGCAAAAGTCTTAGTACAAGAAGTGGCCGCGTGCTGTCCAATTGAGCCGCCTATGGCCGGCGTGGATGCCCCGCTGTTGGAGTCGGGTCTACAGTTGCCCATGCGGGCAGATCTTCGTTTCAGCAAACCTGTGGCCGAGACCGTGTTTGAGGAATTTCGCCGCTGGACGGAAAGCCAGATGGTTGCTGGTGCGAATCTCCAGCAAGGTATTCAGCTGGCACAGCAGCGCCGCCTTGCGCTGCTCAATCTGATTGAGCAGGATCCGCAGCGGGCGCTGGAACTCGCGGTGCCTCATGCCGTGCAGCGGCAGTTGCCGGCAGAGGTCTTGACACTACTTGAGCGGCAAGTCGATGCTAGCGGCGACTTAATGACGATGGCGACCACTTTGGACGGCAATCGTGGCTGTCAGATTGACCGCAAGGTAACGCTGCGAGATGGCCAAGTTTTTGATGCCTATACGTATGGGCGCCGCGGTGCGATACCGACCCGCGACAATATCGCCATCCACGGGGTGGCGCTCGATGACAAAATCGCGCTATCCGAATTTCCGGGCCGTGTGCTGGATCCATCGGAACTTATTGCCAGAGTGGAGGCTGGGCAATCGGTGGGCGTATCGCAGGAGCAAACCGACGCTGCCGACGGGCCGGTGCTCGCTTTTGGCGACGGCCAGCTCATTCGCTATGCCGATGAAACTGAAGCTATCGCGGCCCTGCTGCTTGCCGAAGCGACCGAGCAATCCGGTGCCACTGCCGCCGTAGCTGCAGATCTGGATGGCGTGATCGCCTACAGCCCTCAAACTGAAGGGCAGAAAACTTTGCTGATCATCCGTGTGGATTTTCCAGATTTTCAAGGACAGAGCGCCACTGATTCGACTTTGCAGACTTTGATCTCTGACATGAATTCTGTCTATACTAACATGTCTTATCAAAAGGCGACGTTCGCCTTGGAGGGGCAGGGGTCCGCATTCACGCCGACGCTGCGGCTGCCGAACAATGCCAGTTATTACAACAAATTTGGCCGGATACTGGATGCCGCGCGCACGGCGGCTGTGGCCGCGGGTTACAATTACACGGACTACACCTACGAGGTGGTGATTTCTGGTAGTCAGCCAAGCATGCCTGGAACCGCTGGTGTAGCTTTTGTGGGCGGGCGCGGTGCATGGTTGCATAACCGTCAGTGGAATCTCAAAACCTGCGCTCATGAGGTGGGCCACAATTTCGGCCTGCCGCATTCTGGCGCCTGGGATACCGATGATGGCAGTGTGATTGGCCCTGGCGACGTGTGGGCTTATGGCAACGTTTTCGACATCATGGGGGTGGGCCCTTCACCGCATTCTAGCCGGCATTTTGGTGCTAGTGTGAAGAACTATCTCGATTGGATACCTGACTCAGACGTGGTGAAGATCACGACCAATGGCACCACTACTACGCGCATTCGCGCTATGGACAAGGTCCAGGCCGACGGAAACCAGCGGGCGCTCGTCGTCCAGCGCCCCGGCAACTCGGATGATTACTGGATCGAACATCGTCAACTCTATGGCACGAACTACGGCATGCGAGACGGCGTGCTGCTAAACTGGGCCAACATCAACGGCGGCTATCAGCAACCACTGTTGCTCGACATGCAACCTGATACCTCTGAGAAGACCGACGCCGTTCTGCCGATTGGCATGACCTTCTCCGATACTGCGGCAGCTATCCACATCACCCCGGTGGCCCGCGGCACCGACCCAGACGGGGTGAACTGGATTGATGTCACGGCGACTCGCGGTAACGTTTCCGGTAATCTCCCGCCAGAGGCGACTCTTAGCGCTAACAATTCCAACCCTGCGGTCAATGGCAGCGTCACCTTTACCTGTACTGCCAGCGATCCGAATAGCGACACGCTGGCTTACTTTTGGGATTGGGGGAATGGCACGACAACGACCAACAATAGCGCGATCGCTAGCAAAAGCTGGCCAGCGGCTGGCTTCTATATTGTGCAATGTACCGTTTCTGATATGAAAGGTTTCAGCACCACCGCGGACTATGTGGTTCAAGTGGGCGGCGCGTCTGGCACGTTTTTTATCGAAGGTGTAGTGAGTACGATTCAGGGTTTGCCCCTGCAAGGAATCGCCGTGCGCGTGTCTCCCACTCAAAGCGCCAACACAGATGCGAGTGGTCGTTATATCATCACAGATCTGGCAGCGGGCACTTATACACTCACCGCCTCGACAGGCTCGACCATTCAGCCGGATGGTTTCACTAATCCGGTGACGGTCGGCCCCAGCCTGCAAGATAGGAATTTCACGCGTCCGTCGTATTCGTTGATCTGGGATGCGAATTCAGCTGTGACTGGTGCGCAAGACGGCAGCGGCAACTGGGCCAACAATACCGGCAACTGGCGTAACGAAGCAATCGGCGCGAACAATCAGAACTGGAACAACGCCAGCATGGATTCCGCCACGTTCGGTGCTGGCACGGATGGCAGCTATGCGGTGACGCTTGCGGAAGCGGTTCAGGTCGGTGGCGGAATCACTTTCGCCAACAGTGGTTACTCGCTTTCGGGAGGCGCGGGCGTCGAGTTGCAGCTAGACGATGGCTCGAACAATTCCTCGATCAGCGTGGCTGCCGGCAAATCCGCGACCATCAATTCCGCCATCACCTATCAAAGAAACAAGCCAGCCGCCTTTACGGTGAACTCGGGTGCAGTCTTGAATCTCGGCGGCGGTGCGTCTAATTCACAATACAACTTTAACGGTGCTGGCACCGTCAATATGACCGCAGGGGATTATACGGCCAACGTCGGCAAAGTCGCAGTCGCCAGCTTCAATCAAAGCGGGGGGACTTTTAACATCACGCCCGGCAACAATACCGGTTACAATATATCTAGCAATAGCCGCAGCGTGAACTACACTCTTGCCGGTGGCACCTTAACGGTCAGTGGCAACAACACCACGTCCACCGTCAACAATGCCTACCTCGGCATCGGAAACGGCACTGCCATTTCTAACACTTCGACTATGACCGTGCAAGGCGGCGCCACGGTGAATGTTGGTACCGAAGCTTCCCGCTCCGGCGAGATTCGTATCAGCAATACGCCCGCATCCAATGGTAGGCTCGATGTGCAGGGTGGCACGCTTACGATCGGAACTGGTAGCACCGACAACCAGATTTACTTTTTTAAGGCGGGCACGACCGATGATTCCTACTTCGCCAGCATGTACCAGTCCGGTGGTACGGTCACTGCCAACGGCATTCAGTTTGGCAGCGAATCTGGTACTTTCAACGCCGCCTCGTCCGCATTGCTGCAACTCAGTGGTGGCAGTCTCTACCTTGGCCAGCAAGGCATCACCCGAGGTTCCGCGGCGGCTGATCTGCCGATTACGATTCAACTCCAAGGCGGCACGCTGGGCGCCGATCGGAACTGGAGCTCTTCGCTGGACATGCAACTCGGCGCCGCCGACGGTGGCGTAATCATTCAGGCGCAGGACAGTGCCGGCACCGCGCGCAACATCACTCTTACTGGCAACCTTGCCGACGATGGTGAGGTGAGCGCTTCTCTGACCAAGACTGGTTCGGGGCTGCTGTCTCTGGGAGGCGCAAACACCTTCACGGGTGGGCTCACGATCCGTAACGGCACGGTGGAGGCCAAGTTCAGTAATGCCGCTCTGGGTGCTGGCACGGTTGCCATCGGCGGTGCCGGCTCGTCCGGGGCCACTCTCATCACTGGCAAGTCGCTGAGTAACCCCGTCACCGTCAACCCGCCGGACAGCGGGCAGATTGTGATTGGTGCGAACGGTATCGGCTCCGGATTCAACTTAACTGCTCCGGTCACCTTGAATGGCGATCTCACCTTGCAGACTTACGATAACGTGATTGATGGGACAATTAAAGCGGTCGCAAACCTCGCTGGTGGCGTGACTGGAGCCGGCAACCTAACCCTCAACAATCTCGGCCTCGCGGCAAACGTGATCAACCTCAACAACTCAGCCATCAACCATAGCGGCAGCCTGACCTTGCAAGGCACTGCAACTGGCGATACCACCATCGGTGCCGATATTGGTGAAAATGTCACCAGTGTCACGCAGGCCAGCGCGACTTCCAGCTTGGTACTCTCTGGGAATAACGACTATTCCGCTGACACCATCATCAGCGCGGGTACACTGCGACTCGGGGCGGCCGATGTCATACCCGACGGTGCTGGCAAGGGCAATGTGTTGGTCTCTGGAGTATTAGACCTGAATGGATTTTCCGAAACCATCAATGACCTCAGTGGTGGCGGGGTGGTGGACAATACCGCGGCTTCCAGCAGTGTCGTGTTAACTTTGAGCACTGGTGGAGGTGCAATCTTCAGTGGGACTATTCAAAACAGCGGTGCTCCCCTGACGCTAGTCAAGGGCCCTGTTGGCGGTGTTATCCTAACTGGAAACAACAACACCTACAGCGGCGGCACGATCGTGCAAGGTGGGCGGTTGTTCATTGCGAATGCTGGCGCACTCACGCCTAACGGCTCCGTTCAGGTCAACGCTGGTACTTTAGCAATCAACGCGGCCGGTTCGCCCA
>Ga0206126_10005452_pt1 | contig 11691 bp, 10 predicted proteins | sample Helgoland_Spring_5_FD_148621 | JGI IMG/M metagenome (GOLD analysis project Ga0206126, IMG submission 148621) | Pelagic subsurface seawater microbial communities from Kabeltonne, Helgoland, North Sea - Helgoland_Spring_Bloom_20160412_1 | ecosystem: Environmental > Aquatic > Marine > Epipelagic ...
TGTGTTAATGCCTTTTTTACTTCCAGACCCAAAGCCCGTATAAGCGAAAAGTCTCGGAGCTACTATGCTGTTTTTTTCTGATTTTCTTTTTAGGTCTAGGGTAAATTCTAGTCCTCTTCCAGAGGGTTCTCTCACTGTTGTTACCCCATGGGCCATCCAGAGTCTAAACACATATTCTGGTTCTGCTCCTTGTGCGCGGCCCCCAATATGTCCATGCATGTCTATAAAACCAGGCATTAAATACATGCCCGATGCATCTAACTCTTTTCCTCCTGCTTTTAGCGTAGGCCTACTCTTTTCTGTAATAGCCACACCAGGATACCCCACTACCGCTATTTGAGTAATTTTATTTCCTTCTACTACAATATCTATTGGTCCTCTTGGAGGTGCTCCATTTCCATTGATTAGGGTAACCCCTCTAATAATTAGTTGGCTGTGTGGACCGTCTCCTTCTGCAGATTGTCCAAAACCAATGCTGATAGTTAGTAAAGCAATTAATAAGTGTAGTGGCTTTTTCATTGGGTGGTTTTTGTGGTTAGTGATTTTCGATTGGGTCCAGGGTCACTATTTTGTGATGATCCAGCTGCCTTCTTTTAAAAGTGATTCAGCTTGTTTGTATTTTAATGTTTTTTGTTCTCCACTCATTACATTCTGAATGGTTACTTTATCATTTCTTCCAATTTTAGCTTCTGTTCTAACAATGGTTTCTGTCACTGATGGTCTACCTGCTTGGTTTTGACTTATCGCCCTACTTTTAGCAGCCATTTCATCTACATTAGGAATTTCTTCTTTGGTTGTTTGAAGGTTTTCTTTGGCCCTGCGTTGCTGCCTGGCTTCTTGAATTTGATTCGGATTCTCAGTGGGAAGTTCTCCTTTGAATAAGAAAGAAACAATGTCTTTATTGACCCTTTCTAACATACCCTTGAACAGTTCAAAAGCTTCAAACTTATAAATTAATAAAGGATCTTTTTGTTCGTGAACAGCCAACTGCACAGACTGTTTAAGCTCATCCATTTTTCTCAAATGTGTTTTCCAAGCCTCGTCTACCATGGCTAGAGTAATGTTTTTCTCAAAGTCAGTGATGAGTTGCTTTCCTTCACTCTCATAGGCTTTGGTGAGGTCTGTTACCACGTTTAAGGTTTTAATTCCATCTGTAAAAGGCACTACAATACGCTCAAACTTATTGGATTGGTCTTCGTATACATTCTTAATTACCCCAAAGGCGGTTTGGCTGCTGCGGGCCATTTTATTTTGATAATGAACTAGTACAGATTTGTATGTTTTTCTAGTAAGGCTGTTAGGCGCTTCTTTTAAGAATTCTTCCTCTGAGAATGGTGCTGTCATTCCAAAGTATTTGATCAGTTCAAATTCAAAGTTTTTAAAATCACTGGCCGCTTTATTGTCTCCTGTAATGATTTCACAAGTATCAAATATCATGTTGGCAATGTCTAATTTAAGACGTTCGCCTTGTAAAGCGTGCCTCCTTCTCTTATAGACCACTTCTCTTTGTGCGTTCATGACGTCGTCGTATTCTAAAAGACGTTTACGAACCCCAAAATTATTTTCTTCTACTTTTTTCTGAGCCCGCTCTATGGATTTTGTCATCATAGAATGTTGAATCACTTCTCCCTCTTCTAAGCCCATTCTATCCATGAGTTTGGCTACCCTGTCTGATCCAAAGAGTCGCATTAGATTGTCTTCTAATGAGACATAAAATTGAGAGCTACCTGGATCTCCTTGTCTTCCAGACCTTCCCCTTAGCTGTCTGTCTACCCTTCTAGAATCATGTCTTTCAGTTCCAATAATGGCAAGTCCACCGGCGGCTTTAATTTCTTCTGAAAGTTTAATGTCTGTTCCCCTTCCAGCCATGTTGGTTGCAATTGTAACCACGCCTGCATTTCCAGCTTCTGCAACAATATCTGCTTCTTTTTTATGCAACTTGGCATTCAATACATTATGGGGTACTTTTCTGATGCCAAGCATTTTGGAAAGTAATTCAGAAATTTCTACGGAGGTAGTACCAATTAGTGTGGGTCTCCCTGCTGCAGATAGTTTGGTGACTTCTTCTATAATGGCATTGTATTTTTCTCTTTTGGTTTTGTAAATCAGGTCATCTTTATCTGCCCTAGAAATAGGTCTATTGGTGGGGATCTCCATGACATCTAATTTGTAAATTTCCCAAAACTCCCCAGCTTCAGTAATAGCGGTACCTGTCATACCAGCTAACTTCTTGTACATTCTAAAGTAATTCTGTAAGGTAACGGTGGCAAAAGTTTGTGTAAGGGCCTCGATTTTTACATTTTCTTTGGCTTCAATGGCTTGGTGTAGGCCATCTGAATACCTTCTACCATCCATAATCCTTCCTGTTTGTTCGTCTACAATCATGACTTTATTGTCCATGACTACATACTCAACATCTTTTTCAAATAAAGTATAGGCTTTTAACAGTTGGTTTAAGGTATGAATGCGCTCACTTTTAATAGAAAAGTCTTTAAATAATTGGTCCTTTTCGGTGGCTTCTTCTTCTAATTCAAGCCCTTTGTTTTCAATCTCAGCAATGGCTGAACCAATATCTGGTAAAACAAAAAATTCTTTGTCTTCTTCTGTAGAAAGGTATGAAACCCCTTTTTCAGTAAGGTCTATTTGATTGGTTTTTTCTTCAATTACAAACCACAATTCAGCGTCTACCTCTGGCATTTGCTTGTTGTTGTCTTGCATGTAGAAGTTCTCTGTTTTTTGTAACAGTTGTTTTACGCCTTCCTCACTTAAAAATTTAATGAGGGCTTTATTTTTTGGTAACCCTCTGTGGACCCTGAGTAAAAGGAACCCTCCTTCTTTTTCGTTCCCAGCTGCGATTAGCTTTTTAACCTCTGACAAGATACCAGTGAGGTACTGTCTTTGCATGTTTACCAATTCGTTTACCCTTGGCTTTAACTCTGTGAATTCGTGTCTGTCACCTTCTGGAACAGGACCTGAAATGATGAGTGGTGTTCGGGCATCGTCCACAAGGACGGAATCTACTTCATCTACAATGGCAAAGTTTGGCGCTCTTTGTACTAAATCGGTTGGACTGTGCGCCATATTGTCACGTAGGTAGTCAAATCCGAATTCATTATTGGTGCCATAGGTAATGTCTGCTTCATATGCAGCCCTTCTCCCCGGAGAATTTGGTTGGTGGTGGTCAATACAGTCTATGGTCATTCCGTGGAATTCGAACAAAGGAGCCATCCATGCACTATCCCTTTTAGCCAAATAATCGTTCACGGTCACTAAGTGTACCCCATTTCCTGTAAGCGCATTTAAATAAACCGGTAGGGTGGCCACTAAGGTTTTCCCTTCTCCTGTTTGCATCTCTGCAATTTTCCCCTGGTGTAGCGCTATTCCTCCAATAAGCTGAACAGTATAATGGATCATATCCCATTTTACTTTTTTACCTGCTGCGTCCCAGCTTGTACTCCAAATTGCAGTGTCATCTTGTATGTTTACGTAGTCTTTGGTGGCGGCAGCTTTTCTGTCTGACGCAGAAGCTGTTACGGCTATTTCTTCTGACTGAGTAAATCTTTTTGCAGTTTCTTTGACTAGGGCGAATGCTTCAGGTAAAATATCTTCTAATACTTTTTCAGTAATGCTGTACTGTGCTTCTTTCAGCTGGTCAATTTTGTTGTAAGTATCTTCGTTTTTGTCAATATCAGTCTCGTTTGAGGCCGCTAATTTTAAGGATTCAATTTCACTCTCGGTGCTTGCTGTTGCCTCCTTTAGTAATTTTTTAAAGCCATGGGTCTTCTCTCTCAATGCGTCGTGAGATAGGCTTTCCATTTCTTTTTCAAAGGCATTAATTTTATCTATCAGGGGTTGTAGGGCTTTGACATCTTTCTTTGCTTTGTCTCCTACAAATACTTTAAGTACGTTGTTTATAAAACTCATATGATCAGTTCTCTGCGTGTGTTACGCGAATTGGTAAAGGTGTGTTTTTTGGCAAATAAATTACAAATTTCATGCCGTGGTCTTTGTTGTCATGTTATATGACATATCCTTTCAAAAATAAGCAAAAAAAAAGCCTCCAAGGAGACTTTTTTCGGGAAATCTAAGTCAAATAGATTTCTATACTTTTAATATTCATCCTCATTCCAGAGGTAGTCTTCATCTGTTGGATAATCTGGCCATATTTCTTCAATAGACTCGTAAATTTCTCCACCTTCTTCTTCCATTGATTGTAAATTTTCAACGACTTCTAACGGGGCTCCTGTTCTAATAGCGTAATCTATTAATTCGTCTTTTGAAGCTGGCCAAGGGGCATCACTCAAATATGAAGCTAATTCTAATGTCCAATACATGGGGTTCTGTTTTAGATTTTTGCAAAAGTAATTTTTAAACTAGAATACACAAGTTATTTTAAGTTTAAATTTTAAATTATGAGAAAAAATACTAGGATGGCATCCATTTCACCTCTTCAACACCGCCATTTTTGGCAGCATACCTGCTGAGTATAAAAAAGTAATCTGAAAGTCTATTGATGTATTCGAGTACAGTAATATCAATAGGTTGCTCCATATGAAGCGATACAAGAAGTCTTTCTGCCCTTCTACTTACGGTTCTGGCTAAATGGCAGTAGGAGACATAAGTACTCCCTCCTGGAAGTATAAAGTTTGTTAATGGGTCCAAAGAGAGTTCCATTTGATCAATGGCAAACTCTAAGTCATCTGTGTTCTTTGTGGGAATGGCTTTGGGTTTTTCTCCTTCTTTTGTTGGATTCGCTAGGATGGCACCAATTTCAAATAAATGTTTTTGTATTTCGAGTAATAGGGGTTTTTGTGAAGCCACTACAGCACCTTCTCTGAGTAAACCTATCCAAGCATTCAATTCGTCTAAAGAACCGTATGAATCTAAATGAAGGTCATTTTTAAGTACTCTTTTTCCATTGAATAAGCTTGTCATTCCCCTGTCACCTGTTTTGGTGTAAATTTTCATAGCGCTTAACAGTTTTGGGTTTGAATATTAATTGTTTAAATATGAATTATCTCCATGAATTCTTAAACAAAATGAAATGTTCTTTTTCTTGATCTTTTTTTGTAAAAATAAGTCCAAAACTCCAGTAATCAATACTTATTTGAATGTTTTTATCTGAAATTAGTTTTTGCCACAGCTCTTTTTGTTTAAAATCGGCATTAATTTCTTCAACAAAATAAGCTGTAACTCCCCTATTTGTTAGGGAAGTTTCTAAGATTGTTAACTCAGTTAATGGACTGATTAACGGAATATTTTTTTTCTCTAAATAAGCTTTAATGGCTTGGTTATAAGCGCTTGTTTTTGAGCCTTTTGGTACTTTATGGATGCATTTTGTCAATAATTCAAAAACAAAGGGGGAATGAACGCTGTGTTGGTCACTAGACCTCCAGAGGTATTTTAAGTAAGCTATATATGCCCCAATTTTATTTTTCACTAGCCTTCAATTTTTGCTGCTAATTCAAACCAGCGCATTGTTTTTAGCTCTATGGTTTCAATGACTTCTTGAAGTTTTTTTGACCTGTCTTCTATTGTCTCCACAGACAATCCTTCTTCAAAAAAACTTTGTTCTAAGGCCAATTTGTCTTTCTCCAAACTTCTTATTTTAGACTCAAGTTGTTGGTACTCTTTTTGTTCATTAAAGGATATTTTTTGTTTTTGAGTAGTTGTTGCTGTTTTTGCAGCTGTTTGTTGTTGGATGCTTTTAGGCTTTATGGGCTCTTGTTCTTGGTCTTGACTGTCTTCGTATGCCCTGAAATCAGAATAATTCCCAGGGAAGTCTTCTATATATCCCGCTCCTCTGAAAACAAATAAGTGGTCTACTATTTTATCCATAAAATAGCGGTCGTGAGATACAACGAGCAAGCATCCAGGATAATCCAATAAAAATGACTCCAAGACATTTAAAGTAACTATATCTAGATCATTGGTGGGTTCATCTAATATCAAAAAGTTTGGGTTTTGTATAAGTACGGTACATAAATACAGCCTTTTGCGTTCTCCTCCACTGAGCTTTTCAACAAAATCATATTGTTTTTTTCTGTCGAATAAAAAGCGCTCTAATAATTGTTGGGCAGAAATTTGCCGTCCTTTTTTTAGTGGAATATAGTCTCCAAATTCACGAATGACATCAATCACTTTTTGTCCAGATTTTGATGGAATGCCGTCCTGGGTATAGTAGCCAAATTTAATGGTGTCTCCAACGACTATTTTCCCACCGTCTACGCTTTCCTTTCCAGTAAGAATATTGAGAAAGGTAGATTTTCCTGTGCCATTTTTCCCAATAATCCCTATGCGTTCCCCTCTTAGGAAATTATAATCAAAACCGTCTAAAATTGATTTATCTCCAAAGGATTTAAATAGTTTGTGACATTCTAAGATTTTTGTCCCCATACGTTCCATGTCAATTTCAAGTTGAATTTCATGGTCTTGTCTTCTTTGATGGGCACGTTCTTTTATTTGGGCAAAGTCATCTATTCTAGATTTTGATTTTGTTGTTCTTGCCTTTGGCTGACGTCGCATCCAATCCAATTCTTTTTTAAAGAGTCTTTTGGATTTGTGTTGTTCTACTTGTTCTTGTGATAGTCTGGCCTCTTTTTTTTCTAAATAATAAGCGTAATTCCCTTTATAGGTGTATAATTGCCCTTGGTCTAATTCAACAATTTCATTGCAAACACGTTCTAAAAAATAGCGGTCGTGCGTCACCATAAATAGGGTAATGTTTTCTTTGGCAAAATAAACTTCCAGCCATTCGATCATTTCTAAATCTAAGTGGTTTGTAGGTTCGTCTAAAATGAGCAAATCAGGTTTGTTAAGTAATGCGTTGGCTAACGCAACCCGTTTTTTTTGTCCTCCAGATAAAGCGGAAACTTTAAGTTGAAGGTCGTCTAGTTTTAGTTTGGATAGTATTTGTTGGTATTGGGTCTCAAAGTCCCAAGCTGCGTGTCTATCCATGGCATCAAAGGCTTTTTGGTAGCCATCTGCATTGTCCATGTCTAATAATGCCTTCTCATAATTGGCTATGACTTTTAAGACCTCATTGTCTGAAGCTAGAATACATTGTTCAATAGTACTGTTTTCTGCGAGAATTGGCTCCTGGGCTAAAAAAGACACTTTAATGTCTTTTCTGTAATTAACCATGCCTTGGTCTGGCTGATCTAATCCTGAAAGGATATTTAAAATAGCCGTTTTACCACTGCCATTTTTAGCAATTAAAGCAATTTTTTGGTCCTTATTGACTCCAAATGACAATTGCTCAAACAAGACCAGTTCCCCGTAGGATTTACTAATATTCTCAACACTTAAAAGGTTCATATAACGGGGCTATTTTACAGGGTTCCATTGAAACGCCAAAGGTACGCTTCTCATCCATATAGCCCCTATGATTGGGAAAAATAAGGGATCGAATTTTTGTATTCCTATCCAGTGTATTACTGGTGTTGCACTGAGTAATAAAACAAAAACTAAAGCAATGTATCGCTGTATTTTGGTGGGCTTGTTGCCTCTGGTTTTTATGTTAATCCAAAGCATTAAAAATGCCCATGGAGACAACCATAATAAGTTAAAATTGTGCACGGTAGGGTGGTGGTCAGTCAGAAACCACAAAAAGAGCAGCAACAGACTCCCCAAAGCACTTAATCCAAATAATATTAAATTAAAACCCCATAATTTTTTTCCAGTAAAATATTCTATTGCACCTATGATTAGGGTGAGAATTAATATTAAAAAGCTTGTAAAAGCGGGTGTGCTGTATAAACCTTCTTGAATTTTTGGTTTGGGCTTTGATTCGTAAGACATGCGATCATTTTCTACAAGGGGTAAGCCACGAATTGTGAGAATTTCCAATGATTCTGAGAGATAGGTTGGTAAGAATTGATATTCTCTTGGGGCCACTATTTTGTCTACTTTGGCCCCTAATGCTAAATTTATACCAAATAAAGCCCAGCTGTTTGCAGCCAAGTTTTCAGAGAGTAGGTCTCTAAAAGTTTTTTTGAGGTCAGTAGCTTGGTTTATTTGTATGCCGCTTATAAGTCCGTTTTCTCCTATGAGGTCTCTGATTTTTGTGGCACAGTTGTTAAAGAAAAAATCATAAGCGTAGTCCCTATTTTCTGGTCGGTAGTTTTTTTCTAAAAAATTAAATAGGCGGTCCCTGCTGTTTTTATCCAAACGGAGTACTTGCTCTTTGACACTTCTGTTTTCCATTTCATATTCAAAAAGAAAGTCACTAAAATATTGTCTTCCAAGGGTATAAGTAAGCTTTCCCTTGATGAAATTAGTGTAGAAATTTGGTGCATAAAAATCAAATATGCCATAATTGTAGATTATGTCTAACTGCATCATAGGGTCTTGAACCCTTATGGCTGAATGCCCAAAAGAGGCATATAAATCTGTCCCAGGTTCACAAGTTAAGATGCTTATAGCGGCATACTCACTTAATTTAAAATCTTGTGCTTGGATCTGTAAGGTTAAGAAAACAAAAACAAGAAAATTGTGAAATAGATTGGGCTTCATGAACTGTGGTAATATTTATGTAAATATATACAAATCCCATTTCTCTGCCAGCTTAAGTGAGATGTTGTGTTATTATTGTATTTTTGAACTGTGAAAAATATTAAAAGTTTTATTCCAAATGCGATTACCGCATTGAATTTATTGTCCGGTTTATTGGCTGTAATTGCTGTTTTAGAAAATGAAATACTTTTAGCAATGCTATTTGTTTTTACAGGCATTGTTTTTGACTTTTTTGATGGTTTTGCAGCCCGAATATTAGATGTAAAAAGTGAAATGGGTAAACAGTTAGATTCTTTGGCAGATCTAGTAACTTCTGGTGTAGTCCCTGGCTTGGCAATTTATAAGATGTTAAATCCCTCTGGATTCACTTTAGTGGAGGTGCTCATATTTGATCAGCTTCCATTGGTTGGGCTAATCATTCCTATTGGGGCAGCTTTCCGATTGGCTTTTTTCAATATTGACACAAGACAAACGGATCATTTTATTGGCTTGCCCACCCCTGCAGCTGCACTACTTGTACTCTCTGTGCCTTGTATGCTTTTTTTTCCTACGGCAGATGGGTTAAAAGAAGTCTTATTGTCTCCCTATTTTCTGGTAGGCTTTTCTGTTTTCATTGTCACAGTAATGAATGCGCCCATAAAGCTTTTTTCTTTGAAATTTAAAAATTTTAAATGGCGGGGAAATGAGCTTAGATATTCTTTTATTTTTACCTCTGTTATACTTTTAATGGCACTTGAATTTGCCGGATTGGCTTTGGTCATTCTAATGTACTTATTCAGTGGCTTATTTTCTAAGAAGCTCCATTAAAAGTCCAGCTTCTTTTTCCTGAGCTCAAAATTTTGACCCAAATACACTTTTCTAACCATTTCATCTTTGGCTAAATCTTCCGGAATTCCAGCCTTTAATATACCACCCTCGAACATGAGGTAAGACCTTTCTGTAATGGCTAAAGTCTCTTGGACATTGTGGTCTGTAATTAATATTCCAATATTTTTATCTTTAAGCTGGGCCACAATTCTTTGAATATCTTCTACTGCAACGGGATCTACACCAGCAAAAGGTTCGTCTAAGAGTATAAATTTTGGGTCTGTAGCTAAAGCTCTAGCAATTTCTGTTCTTCTTCTTTCTCCCCCAGAAAGTAAATCGCCCCTGTTTTTTCTGATGTGCCCCAAACTAAATTCTTCAATGAGGGATTCCATTTTCATTTCTTGCTCTTTCTTGGTGAGATTAGTGAGTTGTAATACACTCATGATATTTTCTTCAATACTGAGTTTTCTAAACACAGAAGCCTCTTGAGCCAAATAGCCAATACCGCTTTGAGCACGTTTGTACATAGGGTAATTGGTGATGTTTGTTTGGTCTAAATGTATGGCACCTCCATTGGGTTTGATAAGGCCTACTATCATATAAAATGAAGTGGTTTTACCTGCTCCGTTTGGTCCTAATAAACCCACTATTTCTCCTTGGTTTACTTCTAGAGAAATACCTTTAACTACGGTGCGACCGCGGTAAGATTTCATGATGTTAGTGGCACTTAGTTTCATAGACAGTTGTTTGGTATTTGCTATTTATTTTCTTCTTGAATGGCTTCCCAGTATTCGTAAGCCCTTCTCAAATGGGGAATGACTATAGTTCCTCCCACTAAGGTAGCTATTCCTAGGGTTTCCATGACTTCTTCATGACTAGCTCCTGCCTTTGAAGACCCCTCTAAGTGATATTTTACACAGTCATCACAGCGCAGCACAGCAGATGCTACCAAACCTAAAAGTTCTTTTGTTTTCACATCTAAGGTTCCTTCTGCAAAAGCATTGGTGTCCAAATTAAAAATACGCTTGATTAACTTATTATTGTCTGCTAAGATTTTATCATTCATCTTGGCCCTATAATCATTAAACTCTTGAACTTTATTTTCCATTTTTACGCATCTTTTTTAAATCTCTTTTAATCACAATTCTTGAAATCACAATACTGATTTGGTATAAAATCATAATAGGAACAGCCACAACTACTTGGCTGGCCACATCTGGAGGTGTAATGATTGCAGATAGTATTAAAACAACTACCAATGAAATTTTACGGTACTTTTTGAGTATCTCTGGAGTGACTAAACCAACCTTAGTAAGAAAGTAAACAATGATAGGCAATTCAAAAATAAGCCCACAAGCCAATACGGATGCTCTTACGGTAGCTACATAAGAATTTAAATCTATGTCATTAAATACCTCTTTACTCACCGTGTAACTTCCCAAGAAATTGATAGATAAAGGAGCCACTATATAATAGCCAAAAAGGACACCAGAGAAAAACAAAAAAGAGGCTACAAAAATAAACCCCCTGGCATTTTTTCTCTCTGTTTCGTGTAATCCAGGACCAATAAATTTCCATATTTCATATAATACATATGGAAACCCTACAATAAGACCTGCCCAAATTGAAGTCCAAATATGTGCAGAAAATTGCCCTGCCATTTCCCTGCTCTGAATTCTAAACAGCGGCTCACTGCTACAAAATGCATCGCTAAAACCCAATAATTGAGATAGGTTGCAAAACATTTTGTAAGTGGGAAAATCAGGTTTTTTAGGTCCAAATAGGACCGTTTCAAAAACAAAGTCTTTCATTAAAAAAGCCACAGTCCCAATAATAAGAACGCCCATGGTAGCCCTTATAAGATGCCACCTAAGTTCTTCTAGATGGTCTAAGAATGACATCTCATTCACATTCTTTTTTTGCGCCATTATAAAAGTCCTTCTTGAATTAAGTTATGTAAATGTACAATTCCCACATATTTATTTTCATGAACCGCTAACAATTGCGTAATATGATTTTCTTGCATTATTTTAAGTGCTTCTACCGCCATTGCTTCTTGCGAAATGGTTTTGGGAGAATGACTCATAATATCTTTGGCACAGAGGGCAGCAATATTGTCGTGTTTATTTAGCATTCTTCGAATATCTCCATCTGTAACAACACCCACAATCGTATTTCCCTCTACCACAGCTGCAGCACCTAGAAGCTTTTTAGAAATCTCCATAATGACTTCTTTTACTTTAGTTTGAGGCGTTACCATAGGAGTGGCGTTGTTTTTAACCAGATCAGAAACCCTCAAATACAATTTTTTCCCTAAGGCACCTCCGGGATGGTATTGGGCAAAATCTTTAGATCCAAATTCTTTAAGCT
>Ga0206126_10005453_pt1 | contig 11691 bp, 9 predicted proteins | sample Helgoland_Spring_5_FD_148621 | JGI IMG/M metagenome (GOLD analysis project Ga0206126, IMG submission 148621) | Pelagic subsurface seawater microbial communities from Kabeltonne, Helgoland, North Sea - Helgoland_Spring_Bloom_20160412_1 | ecosystem: Environmental > Aquatic > Marine > Epipelagic ...
AGGCCAAGAGCAACTATCGTAAATACATCTTTCATATCATTATCTCAATTAAAGGGTGTAAGCCAGCAAAGATACCAAACGTATCAGAGTGTTTTGCCCAATTGGGTAATGACTAAGAATACAGTGTTTTCTCTTGCCATAAAAATTAAGGGGTTAGAACCCCTTAATTAAAGGCGGCCCCTTAAGGCTTTTTACTTTGGCTGTTTGGCGATAATGCTTCCGCCAGATAGGACAATAATTTCGCCTTCCTCTAAAGGCTCCCATGCTTCGTCTGTTAATGGCACACTTGCAACGAGGCTAACCAGCTGACTGTCGCCGTCAATCGAAAGGCCTTTTGCGGAAAAACTCTTTTGTAACCGACCGCACTGGCGCTTTAGTACCACTAGACCAGGCGCTTCAATCTTTTTGGATTCTCTGTTGGTGCGGCGGTCGCCATGAGCAAAAAGAACATCGCCGTCTGAATATAAAAAATTTGCTGGGCCAAAACATCTGAGCTCGCTTGCGAATTGCGCAACCGTGGCTAATCTAGCCTCTAAAGGTGGAACCTTGCCGGTTTCAATCCAAAGTGCGCTCATACGCTCGAGCAGCTCACAAAATGCGCGCTCTGAATCGGTTTCGCCAAGCGCTTGAAACCGGCGCGGCTGGAAGAAGGGCGAGTCAAAAATACCTGCCAGGTGGCCGTTATGCGCAAACACATGTGCGTATCCCCCCAACTCACGTACAAAGGGCTGTGTATTAGAATAAGTTCGAGCGCCGGTGGTTGCTTTGCGAATATGCGCAATGACCAGACGACTCGTTAGGGAGTGATCTTGGATAAAGCGAACCCAATCGCTTTTTGCGGCCGCTTCAGCTTCTTTGACGAGGCGAGCGTCTCGGCCTGCATAGTACGCGACGCCCCAACCGTCAATGTGCGGTCCCGACCCACCTCCATGTTCTGCAAAGGCATGCAGCGAAAAATTTAGCGTCGCGACCTCATTGCTAGACATTCCAAGTAGTTCACACATGCGCGGTAACCTCGTTTAAAGCGGTGTTGGCCCGTATAAAGCAGTAAATAGTTCTGCGCCTTTTTAACTGCTTGCCTTCATTACAAATTTTACTTATGTCAGTTTACACTTAATTCAATGAGCTGAATAAAGACGGTCGTAGAGCACGATTAATTGAACCTTCGCAAAACAATTATCAGAGCTTTTCTACAACAGCCTTTAGCTTGGCCTGAACCTGATTTGCAATATCGCCAAGTGAAGCATTTTCGACCGACTTCATCGACTCTGCTGGGTTCACTGCAGACACTTCAACCAAGCCTGGTTTAAGCTCCTGTACGATCACATTACAGGGCAGCATGGTACCGATTTTATCTTCTGCCTGAAGAGCTTGATGCGCCAACACTGGATTGCACGCTCCCAGAATACGATAGGCTCGAAAATCCACATCGATTTTGGCCTTGAGCGTTTTCTGAATGTCGATATCGGTAAGAATTCCAAAGCCCTCTTCTTTGAGGATATCGGTTACCCTGGCGATTGCTTCGTTCATAGACATGTTTAGTTTTTTACTAAAGTGATAAGTCATTTTGCTGTCCTATGGTTTAGATATGTAGAGCGTGCTCACCGATCATCTTTAACCGGCGAGTAATTAATTATGACTAGCAGCGCCTAAGAAACCAGTGGCATTGATAAAGGCTGATAACCTTTTAGAGTGATACGGCTGTATGGGCATGCGTTGAGCGAGCCGTGTGCTCAAATGTTTGTCTTTCACATAATCAGAGTATAGAAAGTTGACGCGCACCCCTTGATCCACATCAAAATCGAAAACGAAAATAGTAGAAAATATTTGAGATGACTTGCGCGATATGGAGTCAGAAGTAGGAACAAAATTAGTAGAAGCAAAGCTAACAGTAAACTAACGGAGCAAAGACTTTTAGTACTTTACTTGTCATTGCTTCTGCTTGTAACTAAACCTCATCAATCTCAAGGTAGCAGCCTTATGACCAATGAGGTTGCCATAGTTTCTCGCTCAATTGTCCTCTTCTCTTAAGTGTTCCTTAAGCTTCTGCGACTAAGCTTCTCGATACTTACTTAGTATGTCTCGCGAATGGAATGGGCAAGAAAATCATTAATCAAAAAAATAATCTGCATTTTGAAAGCATAATTATCGGCACTGGTTTTTCAGGTTTGTTGGCGGCGATTCGTTTACAGAAAAAACGTTGTAGCGACTTTGTTATGTTGGAAAGAAGCCCAGAGCTCGGTGGAACTTGGCAGATCAACTCGTACCCGGGTGCCGAGGTTGATATTCCAACCAGCCTTTATTCCATCTCTTTTGTGGCCTACCCGTTTAAGAAAACCTTTTCCCCGCAAAGCGAATTGCTCGCATACACAAACCATATCATTGACAAGTTTGGTCTGAGAAAGCAGGCAAAGACAAATCAGGTGGTCAACAAGCTTACTTATGATGAAAGCGATTGTTTGTGGAATGTAGAGACTGATTCGGGCGAGCGATACACTGCCCGTTTTATTATTGATACCAGCGGTGTGCTGGCTAATCCGCATATTCCCAATATAAAGGGTAAAGAGACTTTCGATGGACCGATATTCCATGCTGGACACTGGGATCACAGTGTCGCATATGAAGGCAAACGTGTCGGCGTAATCGGGTCCGGATGTTCAGCGGCGCAGATTGTTCCCGCTATAGCCGATAAAGTTGCTAGGTTGACCCTGTTCATGGGCAAGGCACAGTGGATTCTTCCTCGCTCAGACCGGCATTACGGCGCTATAGAAAGTTTTGTTCGAACGCTGCCGGGCATTCGCCACCTGATTCGTTTAAGCGTTTTTATTTATTATGATATTCGGTTTCTTGCATTCCGCCGCTACCCAGGGACCGTAACCATTAGCCGAATCATGAAGAGCTCTTATAGGAGCAGACTGAAAAAGCATCTGGAAAAATACATCCAAGACGATACTTTGCGTCAGCATATGATGCCCGATTACGAATTGGGCTGTAGGCGGGTTATACCGTCAAACAACTACCTTCCCGCGTTGTCTCGTGACAACGTGGATGTGGATATCAGTGGAATTGAATGTATTACGCCCCAGGGTATTAAAACAAAGGACGGTAAGGAGATACCTCTGGACGTCATCGTGTACGCCACGGGATATTTTGCCTATTCGAATATGAAAAAGGCATTAACGTTTCAAGTCTATGGCCTGGGCGGTCGGAACCTCAACAGCGAATGGGAAAAAGAGGCCGTCTCCTATAAAGGCATTACCGTTTCTGGCTACCCAAATTACTTTAAAGTTAACGGCCCGAACACCGGCACCGGTCATAGCTCCCAAATGTCGTATATGCAAGTGGCGACCGATTATATCGTTCAAGCCATCAGTGCTGTAAAACGGGATAAAAGCATAAAAGCCATCAATCCCAAACAGAATCTTCAGGATGCATATGTTGCTAAAATGAGAGAAAAAATGAAAAAGACTGTATGGCAAAACGCTACTTGCACCGCCTTTTATAGAAAGAATATGACTGAAGAAGTCACCAGTCTCTCCCCTGAGCCAGTAACTGGATTTATTTTTTCACGCAAATGGTTTAACTTGAATGATTTTCATTTATTAGAGTGACTGGCCATACCAGAACACCGTTAAGGCATAGCGATTAAAGGGATCTCAGCTTGCGATAGTTCCTCAAACAAACGTTGATAATTTATGTTTTCAATTTATCATCATTAATAATTAATATTAAATTTGTAGAGCAATCACTAATGTCCTTTCAATTGACGGCTAGCGACCCTAAAAGGTATTCGCTGGCAATGATGTTGTTGGTCTTAACGGCAGTCCAAACACAAGTACAAAGGACAGTCGTTATAGGAGAGAGGTAAGATCTGGGCTGTGACGAGCTTTAATCTGTGGTTTAGAGTGTCTGTCTGATTGAAGTCGTTACACAAACACACCAAAGTTTGGGCAAATTGTTTAATTACTCAATTGATGGGCGAGCGAACTACTCACCATTGCATTTGGTGAGGAGGCAGCTCTTTGAATTGCGTGTTTATCCGAATAAACTTCGGTGTGACCGCGTACTGGGCGTACGCTGATAGCGATGGTCTTCATAGAGCTGGCGCACAATATGCTCAGATCCCACCCAGTGGCCAAAGTGCTGCTCAAACTGGGTGATGAGCGTATGCCAAGCATCTTTATCTAAACTCAGCCTTTTTAGCAACCCCGGCTCATCGCTTGTGATAAACCCCTTTTTCGTAAGATGCACAATACGTCCGCTCCACTCGACTAATTGGATGTAATCATCAAGCCTAAATGGGATTCCATTTGTCTTTTTATTGATACCTGTAAATTGGTCTAAACATCGAACAGGTTCGGTCTGTTTAGCTATCGAATTAATTCGACTCTTAATACTGGTGAAGTCCGAGTGTTCTGGAGTACGGGCTAGTTTTGCTCGAATAGGGTTTAAATCAACATAAGCCATACAAGCTAGCAACGCTCTGTCGTCCAACAAAGCTTGGCTTTTAAAACGACTTTCCCAAAAATGACCTTTACATTGGTCTTCTTCGTTAGCCATAACGGCTACCGCATGATTGACGATTTTCATAAACCAAGAAATGCTCATCAGGCGGTCACGCCATAGAGCAACAGATTTATTTAGCTCATCTTGCTCAGCGATAGGCAAGACCTCACCGGCCATGAATCGTCTGGAAAACACTGTGCCTGAATAGAGCGAATGCCACCGAACAATTACCTCTTTAGCAGACCAGTCCTTGGCTTGTTCAGGGCAAACTCGAAGAACAACATGATAATGATTACTCATTACGGCGTACGCGCACACTTTAATGGCGAATGCTTCTGCTGTGTTTAACAGTTTCTGTTCGAGCCATTCTCGGCGGTGTTCGTACGACTTACCTGATTTACGGTCTTCGCCACAAAGAAACGCCTGGCGAACACAACGTGAGACGCAGTGGTAATAGGGCGTATCCGAAAGAGAGATAAGCGTGCTTCTAGGCTGAGTCATTCCGTTGGCTCATTTAGATTGAAGAGGCTTAGTTATAACCAGAACTTAACAATAGTGATAGTCTTAAAAGCGTGTGATGAGATGGATACCTCGTCTTACGGCATCAAGTGCCAAAATGAGGTTCATCACAACCAACTGCGAGGTATCCACCTATGAATAATCATACTGTTATTGGTGTCGATTTGGCAAAGACTGTCTTTCAAGTAGCCGTTCAACACGGCCAACAAATCACATCAAATAAGAAGCTCACTCGATCAAAACTGGTTGAGTTTATGACCCAACAACCACCGTCTGTGGTGGTTATGGAAGCGTGCTATACCGCGCACTATTGGGCGAGGGTGTGCGAAGCACATGGGCATACGGTTCGGCTCATCCCAGCACAACACGTAAAGCCGTTTACGCGCGGCAATAAAACCGATGCTAATGATGCGATAGCCATCATTGAGGCCGCGCAGCGGCCCAACATAATTGATGTGCCTGTTAAAACTCAACATCAACAAGACATTCAGTCTCTGCACCGGATCCGCGAACGCTTGGTCGGCAACCGTACCGGCTTGATGAATCAAGTCAGGGGCTTGTTGGCCGAGTACGGATTAATTAGCGCTAAGGGCAACAAAGGCTTTGTTGTACTAATGGAACTCGCTCTAAACAGCGATGAATTATCATCGTTGATTAAAGATGAGGTGCAACGATCACTTGATGAGTTACAACTGTTACGTGACCGCACTGAGGCCATTGAAGCAACGCTTCGAGAGTACCTCAAAAGCGACCGCCATTGCCAGATCATCAGCACGATTCCTGGTATCGGGGTAATTAACGCCACAGCTCTGGTCTGTAAGTTTGGTAACGGGTCACAGTTTAGGCAAGGACGCTCACTTGCTGTAAACCTTGGGCTAACGCCCAAGCTCAGCGCGAGCGGCCTACGCTCGCAGATGCAGGGCATCAGCAAACGAGGTGATCCGTACTTACGCAAACAGCTCATTCATGGTGCTCGCGCATTACTGGGTGTCTGTGATAAACGACCAGACGATGCTTTATGCCGGTGGGCGAATCGGATCAAACAACGCCGAGGCGGTCAGATAGCAACCGTAGCGATAGCCAATCGATTGGCTCGACTGGTCTGGGTGCTACTACACAAACAAGAAGTGTATCGACCGATGCCTGCGTGAGAGCGGGCTGTAATCCTACCCAATAAAGCCGTACCAACAACTTAACGAATGACCATCCACTGTTGCCGTTACTGATGAGATAAAGGGTTAATCCCACCTGAGCAGAGCCTGTCTGGGACAAGGTTTTACACAAGACCGTGCGTGTGTTTAGGCCGCTCGGGTGCGGATCTTCATCTGGGCTCGATCACAGTTTACTGATGATCATAGAGAAGCCGTATATATGTCAGCGCAACCTGTTTTTATCAGAGGGCAATAATGGTAATCATTCGTTAATAAGGAATCGATGCAAAGCATCGATAAGGCATTGCTATGCCTTTACAATGGGGAGGTATCCATATATGTCCCGTTAGTTATTCTCGAACCTTTGAAGATGAATGTCTCGACTTTTTGAGCCGCCGATCAAAATCAATCTGGGAGCGTCTTGCTTTCTGATCCAAACAAAAGCTTGTTGACGATACTTGCTTGCAAGAGCGATAGCTTCGCCGCATTCAATGCCAACAACCAAAATCGAAGGTTCGCTTGGCCAGCTAGAACCTTGCCCTTTACCCTCACCTAAAAAGTACTTATACCCAGCAAGCTCAATATCTTGTACTAACGCGGCGTGTGCCTTGATATTTTCATGATCGCTTAGCGGGTTACTATCTGGGTTATAAGCACTAATGAACGCAGCGGTGTTGGAGTTTGATTGTACGAGCAACTCTTCGACCTCTTTAGAGTACATACCGACATTTAGAACAATTGTTGCTTCACCATGAGTTACGCGATAATCAGTAGCTATATATGCATTCACAAGATCATCCGAGACTTCTTCAGCCGCGGCTTTTAAAGATTTCAACAAAATTGATTTTTCATGAAGTAGTCGGGGTGAAACGACATGGCCCACTCTAGATCTTATGCGCGACTCTAGTGTTTCCTCTGCGTCTAATATGGCTCCCTGTGTGTTATTCCCTTCTGGACCGTAACCCAAATTTTGCAAAACCTGACTTTTTGCAGACCGCACTCTTGGATGATGATAAAGGTCATTAATGGTTGGTATTAAGATCGGTGCACTCATATTTACGGGATCATCACTTGAAGACAGTTTATCTAGAATTTCAACAATATCATCATATCCGTGTTTTTTAGCATAATCATGTAGAGACTCCCCGCTCTCCATGGTTAATATAGTTGACGCTCCTTTTTCTATGAGAGCAGCAACGGCTTTCGTGTCTCCTCGGCGCACCGCATTTAATAGATTGCCCGTCGCTTTCTCGGCTTTGCGGGCTTTACCTAATTCCGCTCTCACTCTCTCCTTTTCTAAGTTTCTTTCCTTTCTTACACGGTCGTACTCGCGATGAGCCTGATATTCGGCCCAAGACCTTGCACCTTTAGCGAAGTAATCATAACTGCAAGTGTTGCTCACTACCCAATCAAATGCGTCGGAAACAGGTTCTTCTAAATCCCCAATAAGACGTTGAAGGTGTGTAACGCTGCCAACCCCGCTAATAGAGTCTTCGTACATTGCTAAGCCCTTTATCAAAGCAATTTTTTCGGATCTATTCAGGGGGCTTATTTGAGCCAAGGCTCTTGCCCCAACCGAAGCGCTGTATTTGCGTGCTACTGAAGGTTTAGCCCACCCGGGCAGCTTGCGGAGTTCCTCGGCGTTTTCTTTCAGTCCAGCAGCTATTAATGCGTTTAAAAAATAGGTTGTTTCCATTTAAGCTCCCTCAAGCCGCAACACTACTCATTAAAGCGTGTGTCCTGCTAGTTCTTCGACCTTGCGTGTTTTTCCATCGGTTAGCAAACACATCTGTTCTTCCTTTAAACAGGCTCATGAATAATTTTACTTTTTGATCGGCTGAGAGTGTCTTTGAGTTTTGTGTGGTTGCTATTGAGCCCGCACTGCTATTTAACAAAATCTTTTTCTCTGTCAACAGCTCCTTTTTTTGCCGTTCTAGTTCGACTAGCTGTTGTTCGATAATGTTTAGTTTATCTTCATTCATTATGTGATCGCAGGCTGACATAGAATACGGATCAGCGCCTGCTCCGACTATTTACAGTTCGCCAGTTAATTTTTTCAGGGTTCCATATCGAATTTATTTTTGAAACATAACGATGAGTTTTTGCATTATTTTTTCGAGTGAAAGCACCGTTATCTCGTTTGGCAGCTTATATTCATCGCCACCTAAATGAACAACCCATTTAGATGTTGGGTTTATATCTTCACAAGCAATATGAAAGCCTTTGCTTAGCGTTGGAGAGCTTGAGCGTTTGATTTCAATTGCAATCAGTTCGTCTGCGAAGCTCAGCAAAAGGTCGATTTCAACACCCGTTGCGGTTCGGTAAAAATAAGCATCCACATTTCGTGGGCAAATAGACAGGATGTTTTCTATCACAAACCCCTCCCAGCTATTGCCAGAAACAGGGTGGCCTAATAAACCGTCGTAGGTAGAAATATTTAGTAGTGCGTGAACTAAGCCACTATCACGAACATAGGTCTTGGCGCTTTTCACTAAGCGTTTTTTTGTATTCGTGTGCCAGGGGCGTAGCTTTCGAACCAGCATTAAATCGACCATCAAATCAAGATAGCGACTCGCGGACTGCCCTGAAATTCCAAGACTGCCGGCCATTTGTGCTGCGTTAAATAATTGGCCTTGGTTGTGAGCAAGCATTGTCCAAAATCGTTGTAGCGTTTCGGCAGGAACACGCATCCCTAGCATTGGAATATCTCGTTCGAGATAGGTTCTAATAAAGTCCAGGCGCCAACTTAAATCATTGTCGTCATTAACGTATGCTTCAGGAAACCCACCGCGTAACCAAAGAGCACCTTCGTTTTCCTGATTAACTTCTAATAAGTTAAGAGGAAATAGCTCTTGGTAGGAAATGCGTCCCGCTAGTGATTCTGAAGATTGGTTTAATAACTCGTTAGACGCGGAGCCCAGTAATAGAAATTGAGAAAATGTATGACTATTGCGTCGGTTGCGATCAATCTGGCTTCTTAATATTGGGAATAAATCAGGTCGCCTTTGAACTTCATCAATAATAATCAGTCGGTCAGCATATTGATCAAAGTAATAACTTGGATCGCCAAGCTTTTGAATATCCCTGGGGTCTTCAAGATCAATATAAATACTTTCAAGCTTATCTGATATTTTATGAGCGAGAGTCGTCTTGCCAACTTGCCGCGGCCCTAACAACGCAACAGCAGCAGACTTTTTAAGTTGACTGTGTATTTTTGAGTAAAGTTGTCTTTCTAACATGGTTGTAAATATACCAGATTATGGAGTATTTACAATGTTGATCGAAGATTGTTGGGTGATTGTATATCTTCCATTCGATGGTAGATATACAAATGCTTTAGAGTAATTATTGGTTTAATAATTGAGTTTGTTAAAACTATAGAGCCGATTAAGCAAGGGAAATGTACTGAACTGTACCGTTTTAAAACTAAGAGATAATGCCAATAATTTAATCGAATATAAGGTATTGATAAATATAAGAAAAATGGTGGCCAGGGACAGAATCGAACTGCCGACACGGGGATTTTCAGTCCTTTGCTTGCGGTCTTGACTGAGCTTGACTCAACTTAATTAATCTGCCATTTATTATTATATTCAATAGGTTATAATCATACCGAGTTTAATAGCGATTAACCGAAATTGACGTAATTTCGTGACCTTATCGTGACCAAAATTGAATTGATTATGCCTGAACATATTAACTTCACTAAAGCTACTCTGGATTCCCTGCCAAATTCAGTGAAAGGTAAGCGCACCTACTACCTTGACGAGAATAAAAAATCCGATGACATAAAGGGCTTTGGTGTTGTTGTCGAGCACAATGGTAAAAAACATTTTGTACTGACTCAGTACTTTAAAAGAGACAGGCAAACAGTGCGCTTGAGGTGCGGTGAATGGCCGCTCGTCAAAATTGATGTAGCTAGGAATCGTGCGCGAGAATTGCAGCACTCATTGATAAGCGGAATCCATCCACGGGATATTGAAAAGCAAAAGCTAATTGATAGAAAGGCTCAAAAGGTTGAAGACTTGCGAGGGAGCGTAACGCTAAAGGATGTCTGGGATGAGTATATTGAGGCTAACAAGTCCAATTGGAGTGAGTCGCACTATAAAGACCACCAAAAGTCCATGCAGCCTGCGGGTCTGAAACGACGGCGTTCCAATAAAAAAACTGTTGCTGGAGTGTTAAATAGCTTTTCTGCTGTGCGGCTGGCTGATTTCACATCAGAGACGATTGTGCGATGGATAGAAAAGGAGAAAAAGACTCGGCCAACCGTGACAGCGCGAGGATATAGATTATTACGCGCGTGTCTGAACTGGGCCGACGGAGAGGAAAGGTATCAAGACCTAGCCGACGTGGACAGGCTATTTAAAAATGGGATGATTCGTAAATCACTACCCAAAATAAAAGCTAAGCAGGATGCTTTAGAGAGTCAGCATTTACCTCACTGGTTTAAGGCTGTAAGGATGATCGACAATCCAGTCATCTCGGCGTATCTCCAAGGGCTATTAATAACAGGTGCTAGGCGCGAAGAGTTAGCGGGGTTGAAGTGGGAGGATGCAGATTTTCAATGGAATAGTGTGCGCATTAAGGACAAAGTGGAAGGTGAACGGGTAATCCCACTAACGCCGTACCTCGCTAATTTGTTGAACGCGCTCCCTCGCAGAAATGAATGGGTGTTCAGTAGCCCGCAATCTGAATCAGGTCGGCTGAGAGACCCTTACAGAAAACATGTAAATGCGCTAGCGCTGGCGGGGTTGCCTCCCGTATCACTTCATGGTTTGAGGCGGAGTTTTGGGAGTTTGTCCGAATGGGTAGAGTGTCCCGTTGGTGTTGTTGCTCAGATTCAAGGGCATAAGCCAAGCGCTATTGCTGAAAAGCATTACAGAGTGCGGCCTCTAGATCTTTTGAGGCTATGGCATACCCGAATTGAAGCGAAGATTCTTGAATTCGCTGGTTTAGAGCAACCAACAGGTCCGCTAGAGCACATAAGGGCAGTAAGATGAGAGAGTTCAGTGAAGCGGAGTTAGTTGCCGAAACCAAACAGGAGAAGATAAAGGTTATTTTACGCTTGGGTGGTTACGATTATCCTATACATGGCAAATGGCATGTCCATGCTCCTCTGCCGGAGATTACAAGGGGTGTGGCGGCTTATAGGTATGGTATTCAGGAATATGAACGAGCGGAAGAGAAGATGCAGCAGAGCCTTCATCATCACGATGAATTAGCTGTCTTAAGTGAAAAACTTCTAGATGACCAGTATCAGAAAGCTTTAGATCTCTACATTTCTAATTGGAATGAATTCAAAAGCGAAGAGCATAGAAAGAGCCTAGCTAGGGAAGTGGCTAAAAAACGAATAGGGGGTTTGTTATCGGAAGGCTACAAATCTGACAAGAATGAAGTGCGAGCGGAGTATCAAGCCCTGCGAGCGACTCTTTCCCATATTAGTGATCAGTATGCAGCGGAAACGATTAAGGCTGCTGAGCGTTCGCAAGAGGCATTGAAGGAGGCGTTGAAA
>Ga0206126_10005460_pt1 | contig 11682 bp, 6 predicted proteins | sample Helgoland_Spring_5_FD_148621 | JGI IMG/M metagenome (GOLD analysis project Ga0206126, IMG submission 148621) | Pelagic subsurface seawater microbial communities from Kabeltonne, Helgoland, North Sea - Helgoland_Spring_Bloom_20160412_1 | ecosystem: Environmental > Aquatic > Marine > Epipelagic ...
CTAGCAGCGATGCCTAAAGGTATTGGTTCATTAACTCAAGGTATGGCAACTCCAGAGCCTCAAGGTATAGCTCAACCCCCAATGCAGTCTATGAATCCTGCAATAGCAGAGACTGGCGTAGCTAATTTGCCTACACCTAATATGCCTCAACAGAACTTTGAAGCGGGTGGTATTGTTCAACCGACACTTGCTAATTTATCTGAATTTAGCTTTGCAGGGGACTTACCTATAAGATACCCTGATGACAATTTACCCGGGGAGTTAGATGACCCTATAAAAATGTTTCAAGGTGATCCTGAAAAAGTGAAGGCCCCTGGAGATATTACTAGCCAATTTATATCAGAAGCAGAAACAATAAGACAAGCCCCCGTAACCAAAGCAGAACAAAATGCTCTACAAGCTGACTTACAAGGTGAAGTAAATTTAGCAGAAGCTAGAAACAAAAAAGCTAGAAGAGACCAACGTCCAACAGAAGAAGCAGCTCCAGAAAAATCTCTGCAAGACTACGTAGATGAATTTCAAAATGCATTAGGAGAAGATCCAGCTAAAGCTGGTATGGCAGAGCGCAAAGCCAGAATAGATGCGCGGGCTGAAAGGTCAGCAAAAGATGCTCCTTGGGATGCAATGATTAATGCAGGGTTAACCATGGCTGCAGGTCAGTCTTCTGATGCTATTACAAACATAGCTAGAGGCGCTTTAAGTGGAGTTAATACTTATCAAAAACGTCTAGACGCTCTAGATTCAGTTGAAGAAAAACAATTATTACTTGAAACACAAATGACTAAGATAGATCGAGCTGAAAGAATAGCTGCGGTTGAATATGGAATGCAGAGTGAGCAGTTCAAACAAACTCAAGAGCTGAAACAACAGTTAGCTGACCAGAAGAATTACCTTGACGCTTTAACTATTCAAATAAAAAGTGCTGAATCCGAGGAAAAAAGAAGAAATAATATCGCCGGTACTACTGATGACATTGTAGACCAAGAGTCACAGGAGATAGAGGAATGGACAGAGGAATGGTTTGATAGAAACGGAAGAGAATATGATTTGGAAGACCCTGAGTTCAAAGTAGCGAAGGACATAATGATGAAGGATAAAATAGCCCGAAGAAGGGGCAGTAATGCCAGGATAGACGACTCGAAATTTAAAATAATAAGAGACTAAGTCTAAATGGCTATTTATAAAGTACAAGACCCTAATGGAAAAGTCCTTAAGGTTGAAGGACCTGAAGGCGCGTCTGATAGTGAAGTAACTCAATTTGCTGCACGTGAATTTTATTCTGATCCTGCTAATATAGAAAAGAAATATACTGTAGGTCAAACCCTTGGTAAGGCTTTTGACAGAGGTACCAGAAGAATAAGTAGTTCTTTTGGCGATATAATTCCCGCAATAGGCGCAAGTGCGCTAGGCTTTGATGACTACGCTGAAAAGCAATTAGACGAAGCTGAACAATCTGAAGCATACATTCAAAGAAACCTAGCCCCTAAATACCCTTCATACAAAGACGTAGATGGCGTAGGCTCTGCATTAGAGTTTGCTGGTGAGACTGTATTTGAACAGTTTCCTAACTTAGCTACTATGCTTGTTACAGGTGGAGTAGGTACTGGAGCAGCACGAATAGGGGCAGCTAAATTAGGTGCTAAAGCATTAGCTAAACGAGAAGCCGTAGGTCAAGGTACTGGAGTTTATCTTGGTTCTTATGCTCTAAACACTCCAGAAATATTTCAAAATATCTATCAAGAAACAGGACAACTTGCTCCCGGCGCTTCTTTATTATTCGGAGCAGCAGCTGCGGGATTAGATTCTGTTCTACCTGCAACTATACTAAAAGGAATGACTCCTGCTGTTAAAGCAGCTGTAGCAAAAGAAGTTTTAAAAAAATCTGGAATGCGTCCAGGATTAGCAGAAAGTATATTTAAAGGCGCATTAAAAGGTTCAGTCCAAGAAGGAATAACTGAGGGCGCTCAAGAAGCAATTAGTATAACTGCCGAAAACTTTGTTGCAGACAATCCCCAAATATTTGATAGCCAAGATTGGGAAAGAATCATGGAGTCTTCAGTTAGAGGCGCCGTAGCTGGTGGTACATTTAGAGCGGCCAGTGCCCCAATTGAAAGACTTAACACTCCGGCTAACCCAGTTAAAGAATCGCCCGCCACTAATACTACTGTTCCTACAGGCACCGTAAGTGTTGATCCCGAACTAGTTAAAAGAAAACAAGCTTCAGCTACAGCTTTGGGACTTACATTAGTTCCGTCCCCTGATATTCAGGGAGACTATGCAGAAGCTATAAAAGAAACAACAGGGCAAGTATCCATGTCAGGAGTGCCTTACACTGTAAGACAGACTTTTAATTTTGATGATGAAACTAACCAATGGGTAGAAGTTAATTCAGAGGTTATAAAAGGCGCTATAGAAGAAGGCATGAAAGATGAGGACGAACCTAATGACCCATCTACAATTGCTACTTTGTTTGGCCAAGATGACCTTCCAGGAGTTCCAGCTCCTACTAAAAGTGAAATTGCAAAAGGACCTCAAACAGGACTTGTTCCTGAACCTGAAAGGCCTCCAAGACAAACTACAGAGGTAGATCAAGACATAGAACCATTCTTGCCTTTCCCTTCATTCCCAATACCACCTCAGAAAGATGAGACAATGCTTCCCAATGGTACGTCAATACAGCCAACTTCTCTAGGTCCTCAAGATAGAGAATCAATTGCAGAATCAATGGGGTGGCAGTATGACGATGTTTCAAACACGGCGTATGATCCCGAAACAGGGGACTCATATAGGTTTAATGATGTTAACAATCAATGGGAGCTAAATGAAAAACTCAACACAACAGACACTAAATCTTCTGGAAATGACAATGCTCTACCTGCAGAGTCCGGACTTGGATCAAATACCGAAGGAACTGCAAGCACTCCCACAGGAAGAATGGGAGGTTCTAGTAGAACTGTGTCAACAAATTCAAACGGAGCGACAGTTGTCAACAATACATTAAATGGTGAGTCTACTATAATTGAAAACTCTACTTGGACAACCCCTTCAGTTAAAATAACTGAAAATAAACAAGCTAGACCATTCATGAACCATTTAAAGACCCCCTACTTTAAATCCGCTCAAGAAATGAAACAAGAACTGTATGACCAATTTGGTAAAAAAGCTATAGATAGAATGTTGGCTAAAAACTATCTAAGAATAGTAGATAGTGCTAGTGACATAACTGATAGTAAAAACGGCGTTAAAGACACTACTGCGGGATACTTCGAGTTCGGAACTAAAATAGCGAGAAGTGGGGAAGAAGTTATGAACGACAGAGTTAGAACTGGTCGTACAACCCTTATAGCAAATAGAAATCAGAAAGGCGGCGCTGCAGGTTTATTACTTCATGAAGTTGGGGAGCATTATGGGCTGGAAGGAATGTTGGGTAAAGACTACGCCCCCATTTTACATCAATTAAATGTGCTTAAAAACACAGACCCTCTTGTAAAAGAAGCATGGCAACAAGTAACAGACGTCTACAATCTTCCCCAAGGCAGCCTTCCATTCCTTAAAGAAGTCGCCGCACACATTGGAGAAACTGCTCCGGATACTAATTGGTTCCAGAACTTAATAATGAAGGTCAAGCAATTTTTAAGGCGGCTTGGATTCTTTGACCCTAAAAAGATAACAGGTGAAGATATCCGTGACTTAATTATGTACTCTTTAAAAAGGACTCTTAACGAACGTTCCGCGACGTCAAGGCTTAATCCAAATGACTTTGGTGGGACAACCGGAATACTTGCTAAAGAAGTATATTCTAAAGATAATCCTCCAGGCGCTCATAGCCCTAAAACTTATAAAAAAATATTAAAGATGGCAGGTGAAGGGCTTAAAGATATTCCTAAAGGTAACAACAAAATTTATCAGGCTGTAAGAAAAGCGTTTAATAAGCTCCCTGACTCACTGATTTCAATGAAAATGGGGCTGTATGGGTTAGTTGCCCTTAATGATTTATATAGTAAATATATACCTTCGTTAGGAAAAATGCTAGAGCTACTAGAACGCCGTGCAGGTAAAGCTGATAAAGCTAGAGCCTCAGTAGATAGACTTGGTTACTTAGGTATGGATATTGTAAAAGGTAATAGTCGCCAACAATTTAAAGTTCTTGATGCCCAAGGTAATGAAATAACACTTGAAGATTTTCAAGAAGGAAGAAGGAAAATAAAGGAAGGTGTTGAAGTAGTAATGATAAACACACTACCTGAGAATACAGAAGTATATCCAGAAGAAATTATAGATGAATGGGGTGAAGTTGTATATGATTTATCTCGAGGTGAAAAAGGCTTTAAACATGATAAAGGAATTGATCCTACAGACCCTAATAATAGTTATCATCCTTTAGTAGTTAGATTTAAGAAGTTACCTGCAGAGTTACAAATGTTAGCCTTGGCTTACTCGGGCCAGTATTCCCAGTATGCCAAAAAGTTTAACGAGGCACTATTAAAAATGCTCCCCGAAAAAACTTCAGACGGCAAGCTTATTCCTATGTCTGAAAAAGCTAAAAAGTTTAAAGAGCAGTTAATCAGTCAAGAGTTAGTTTTCTATCATCCGTTTAGACGACGCGGTTCTTATAAATTAGTGTATCAACCTAAAGCAGTATTTGGAGAAGGAGAACCAGAACAATACACAGAAAGGTATGAGACATATGAAGAACTACAAGCAGCTATAACACAAATAAAAGGGGATGGCGGTACGTTTATAGAATCAAGTGTTGCTCCTGAAAAATCTGGGGCTGCACAAAGAATCCCGGACGAATTTTTCCAACAAATTATAGGCATTGTTAATGATAAGACAGAAGGTCAGCCAGAGTTAAATGAAACAATGATTGATCAGATATACGATTTGTATATTAATATGTTCCCTAGCAGTAGTGTACGACAGCAGACAAGAAAAAGAATGGGTGTTAGAGGAGAAATTAAAGATATTGTAGGCGGCTTTATTGACGTTGGTGCAAGGATGGCTAACCAAGTTACTAACATGGAGTATATACCTGAATTTAATAAGGCGTCCACTGCAATCACTGAAGAGGTTGTTGCAGCTCAGGAGACTATTTCAATTGATAATACACTGGAGCCTCGCGCAAAAGAAAAACTTAAATATCAAGTAGCAGAAGCTGGATTAGAAATAACCGACAGAACAAGAGCGTTCTTTAATAACCCTGTACCTAATAGGTTGTCAGGAAATTTAGCTTATTTAAGTTTCTTAACCACTATCGCTGGTAATGTTTCTTCTGCATTGGTTAACTTAACTCAGGTGCTATTGATTGTATTACCAGGCTTATATGCTAAATATGGGTTGGTTAGAGGTCAGCAAGCAATGAACGCCGCTATTAAATTATATTTTTCAGGCGGGCGAGATAATAATAAAGGTTGGAAAGGGATTAAAGGATTCGGGGGTTCTGACATTTCATTTGCAATGAAAAATGGACACCTACGTAGCCAAGAAAATGCAGCGAAAGGATTGATTGATCAGAAGGATGTTCTTCCTCAAGAACTATTAGATTTATATGAATCAGGTCTTGAGAGATCTGTATTTAGAAGAGGGTTAAGCTATGAGTTAACTGAAATGCGTAAGAAAGATTCTCAAGATTTTACTGGTGTTAAAGCAAAAGTAGATTCAGTTCTTGGTTGGGTATTTCAGAACACAGAGCGCTTTAACCGAGAAGTAACTTACGTTGCGGCGTACATGGCAGACCGAGATATGACGTATACTGACGGTAACTTTAAAGTAGGTAATCGGGCTAAAACTGTAGAAGACTCCACTACTTATGCTAGGGACTTTACCAGAGAGTCTCATGGTACTGCTCTTCCTGAACTAGGCCCACGTTATTTCCAAGATGGTTTTGGTAAAGTGATGTTTACCTTTAAAAGATACGCTCATGCAATGATGGCTGTCCTTATTAAATTGTTCTATAACAGTATGAAAGGGGGCGATGCAAGGCGCGACGAGATAGCAAGAGAGATAATGAAAATTAAAGATAAGTATGTGGGTAGGTTTGTAGCACCTTTAAACAGCGCAGAAACCGCTCAAGTTGCTAAACTAGAAGAAGAGATGCAAGCGCTTAAACTTGTTAAACGTACAGCACGAGTTCAATTAGCGGGTATATATGGAATGTCATTTACAGTCGCGGGTATTCAAGGTATGCCTTTATACGGTGCTGCTGAAACATTTAGTGAAACAATGAATGCAATGTTCGGAGATGAGGATGACCCTTACGATTTTGATGAAAGTGTTAAAGATTTGTTTGGGGAGCTTGGATATAAAGGCCCACTTAATAAAGTACTAGATACAGATATTGCCTCAAGAACTGGCTTCAGTAATTTAATCTGGCGCGATGACGCTAGGCGCATACAAGAGATTGGAGTTCCTGGGTATATAATGGAAACAACGTTAGGCCCATCTTACTCATATCTTAAAAACATTGGTCGTGGTGTTGAAGACATGAGTAACGGAGAAATATACCGGGGTGTAGAACAAATGCTACCAGCTTTCGCTCGTAACGGAATGAAATCAATTAGATATGCTACGGAAGGCGCGCGTACTAGATCCGGCGCAAAACTTGTTGATTTAAATGCATACAATGCCTTTATGCAAGTCTTTGGATTTACAAACGAGGACTTATCTAATGCCTATGAACGTAATAATGCAATGAAACAAGGCGAACGTAAAATTCTCAGAAGACGTACTGGACTTTTATCTGCGGCGTTTTTAGCGAGAGATACGGGAGATAGAGAGATGATGCAAGACGTTAGGAAAGAAATCCGCAAATATAATAATACTTCTGTGGGTAAGTTAAACAGAATTACTCCAAAAACTTTAAACTCTTCTTATAAGGCTAGAAAAAGAGCTATAGAAGATAGCGTTAACGGCGTCACTTTAAGCAAGAAATATAAAGAGTATCTACAAGAAAATCTAGGTAGTTAATCTACTCTCCACGCACGCACGCCCATAAAACCATCTTCTACTACAGCACGAGTTTTAACTTTTACTTTTGCCCGTTTAGCTCCCTTCTCAATAGCGTAAATTAAGGGAGAGCTTTTAAGTGTTGGTATAAAAAAACTATCCCCTACTTGCATCGTCTCAAAAGGGAATAGCCATTCTGGGTCATCATGAAGTTGCATATTTAACTTCTACTCTCTCGCCTAAAGTACTTAACTTAATTTTATATACGGCAGTGGCAGACTTGGATACATCCTTCCACCCTGCATTCATACGTTGCTTGATGTTTGCCCCTGCCTCAATTTCTACTCCTATGCCCTTCATCTGAAACATGAACTCTTTCGTACTAATAGGAAGTTCTGATAGATAAGAATCAAACTCTCTTTTAGAAATCCACATAATATCTTTGTCATTATCTACACGAATAACAAGTTGTCTTTGAGGCTCACTAATAATCTTACCGTCTTGGAATGCTAAAATCTTATCATAATTTGAATCTAAATAATCCGATAGTACTGACTCGTAGTCTACGTTATTAACTTTAACTACTTCGTCCCTAATGGTAATCATCTCTCCCACAACATGCTTGTATATTCTTTCTATATCTACGTCTAAAATATCAGCCTTATTTACTATTTCCGCGGCAGTCATAGTTACTGACATAAGGTTCTCATAAAATCTATAGGCTGTATCATTACCAAAGTCTTTCGCAAATCGGTTTTCCCATTTAGCTAGGTTTTCTTTTATGTCTTTGGCCTCTCCATATTTAAAGACTTCTTTAACAAATCTAGATCCGGCCCATCCATAGTGTGTATTAAACTCGTCAAATATTTCTTTACCAAGCCTTGCATTATCTATAAATGATTTAGGTTTTCTTACAGCAAACTCAATAAGCCTTGCAGCTTCACCGTTAGGGTTAGACCTAATTGTTTTTAGTTTGTCATACAAAGAGTGGTTAGAAGTCATGATAGCTATTAGAGATGCCGGAGCTTCATAATCTCGCTCTGCATTAGATGACGCTTGCATCTTAAGTTTAGCCTTACCTTGAGATACTGCTAAAATAAAATCAGATAGTAAATATGGGTTCTTATTACCAACCTCATCAAATCCTACAGGCAAATTGTGTAGCGTTAGGAACCTACCTTGTAGTGCATTTGCTGTAGTGTTCATTACAGATAGAGTTTTAGGTTGACCCCATATACTCAACGCCCCATATAATGCCCCTGTCTTAGCGGCACCTGATTCTCCTGTAAGAGATATAGCTACCCCAGTGGTAGACGAGTAGTCCATAAGAATAGAACCAAAGCCACATAACATGGTAAACATATGCATCTCTAATCCGTTCTGATTAAGTTTCTGCGCGGCTGTTTGCCATCCTTCAAATGACCCACTCTGTTGCAAGAAGGGAGCTACTGACCTAGCTAATGGTGAGATAGGAGTAGTCTTTTCTGTCCCGTCTTTTGATATTTCAACGTTACCAATAACAAACGAAGACTTCTCTTCGTTCCACCCCATCTGGTCATACATAACATCATACTTACTTTTCTTCTGCATATCTTTTGCCCAATCTATAAAGTACCTCATAATTAGAGCCTCCTGTTCTGCTGATTCATAATAAATTCCTTGACTAGTTAGCGTCTCTCTCAACGCTGATTTTTCGTATACGTTTTTCATAGGTAATAAAAATTCTTGTAACCCGTCGTGAGGGTGTCTCACATTAATAACTAAACAATTACCCTCTGCCGAACTCTTAACATGTCGCACTGCATATAAGTCATAGTCATAAACTACCTTATCTTCTCTGTGTGCAACTCCTTTACTATCTACTGTAGAAGTAGATCTGTAAACGCCTCCTGTTTTAGCGCCTAGCCAATAACCTTTTTGATCTAGTGTTTCAGGAAGTCCTCCTTCTAATTTAACAAGAGGAGGCATTACCTCTCCTTCTATTGGTTGTATATGTTCAACGGGCTGTAACTTTGCCGCAACTTTATGTAGTTGTATAGGAGTAGATATTTGTCCCCAATGTTTACAGTCAGTACAAATTCCTGGATTAATTGTGTTAAAGTCTTTGCAAGTTTTAGGAGCGCCTGTAGCTTTTCTTTCTGTTTCTTCAGGGCTATATCCTGGATGGTCTTTGGATATTACATGTATTACTTCGTCTCTATCAACGCAGTTATGTGCTAGTGATAATACTCGCCACCATAAAGGTTCTTCGGCAGTCTTTGCATTCTCTATATAGTTTTTAATCTGGCCACACCCATTCTCTGCACCTTTCATACTATCAATAAGAAGAGGTTTAAAATGGTTTTCATAGTTACCATACTTACGTTTTATTTCGTCTTCAGACATTGTATTAGTTCTAGACGATCCGTCTGCATCAACTTCTATGTCTTCTAGAATAGTCTCTATGTCTTTGATATTGATTTCATCTGCGTCGCGTAAAACCAAAGTAGGTCTAGGTGGGTCTTGTTTATAGTTGTTTGTGTCAGGACACCTTAATAATCTTACAGTGTCTGCAGTTACTGCTAAATCTATTTTTAAATTTTCTTGAACACAATAGCTTTTTAGTTTTTCTGCTATGGGTTTCCAGACATCAATTGATACCTGTTCCTTAAGAAACCAATAAGCATGTATACCGTTACCACTATTTACTATAGCCGGTGTGGGTAGTTTGGAAGTTTCTAGAAACCTACTTAAATCAAACAAGGCTTCTTTCTGTGATGCATATTCTTTATTCTCACCTACATCTAGATCTATGTAGAATGATTTGGCAAAGATAGAATTAGACGCCTCTCGTTTCTTCTCGTTAAGTGTACTCATTGCTACGAATACATTGCGTCCTTCTTTCTTATGTTTCTCTATAAGTTCTACTACTTCTTCTAAACTACTTGCGTAGTCATGGGTGTATGGTTTAGTTCCTGGATTGTTATATACAACACAGTAATAGCCTTCATTAGGCAAGGCTTTCCTATAAAATTCTTTTAACATAATTTATGTGCTTTCCTCTCTCTGGAGACAAAAAATGCCCCGGGTTATATGTGCGGAGCATTTTCTATTTTAGACGGTTTCCAATTAATGTTCAACCTATTTTAGACATTATATTAGTTGCTAAAAACTCTGCAGCTTTTCTTGGTTCTGTGATAGGCAACTCTGAAGTATTATGCTCCAGTTGGTTCTCCCATACTTCGTCCAAGGCTTTCATGAACTGCTTAATTTTTATACAGTTTTTATCTCTGATAGGCGAACCGCGAAACCAACAATGCATGGTCATACGAGATACGCCAAATACTTTAGCAACTTCGGTGATAGGAAGGTCTGCATTTACACAGGCCTTCGCTAACTGAACACCGAGTCGTTCTTCATCAAAAGTATTTAACTTGATTAAAAACTCTGGGCTATATTTCTTCGGCACAATTAGTCCTTAGCCCATTGGTTAATAATGTCTGACAGATCATCCGCCGGTTTTACTGGAGGTGTTGTCTCAGGTCTTACTACAGGCTCATCTACCTTTACTTGACTATTTTGGTCGGGTATTACTGCAGTTGGTGTTGCGTCTGCTACTACCTCTTCAAAAGTTTCAGGGGCCTTATGTTCATACCCTTTCTCTTCTTCAAAACCAAAACGTGAAGATGTATTGTTGCCTTGTACATACTGAATAACCTGAACTGCTCTTAACCTTAAGGCTACTCCGGCACCAATTAAAGGCGTGTAGTATGGGGCGATTGAACCGTTTACTTTAATTTCAGATCCTCCCCAAATATTACTCTCAATCATAGGGATACCTTTAGAATCAAAGATAGCCGGTTTGTATGCCGCTTTTGATTTAAAGCGAAGAATGATGTTACCAGTAGGTTGACCGGCGTCATCAAGCTCTTCTGCAAACGGAGGGTTTGCTTTTTTAATTTCAGCCCCCTTCGCTTTTTTAGTTTCCTTCTCTACGTTTTCAGCGTAGATCTGGTTGATTTCTTTTAGTACCGGAATAGCCTCCTGTTTAGGAAGGATAAGATTTACTTTATACTCTCCCTCTTCAGAAAATTTAGTGTCCGGTGTAGATAGCCATGGGTACTGCGCTATCCCTTTTGGTGTTGTAAATGTTACGTTTGGTTGTTGTGCCATAATTTAATTCTCCTTATTTAGTTGGTTTTCTTACAGTTATTTTAAATTCCCTCATAGTACTAATTCCTGGGGGAAGTCCTTCTTCCTCTCTGGTACCTATAAATTCTTTAAAGTTGGTCTGACTTATGCGTTGTTGCAATAACTCTAAAGCTTGGTTCTCAAGTACATACTTCTTAAAGTTATCCCAGTCACCGCATATGTAATTCTCTTTCAAAGTTTTTACAATAGTGCCATTCTCGGTGCGTAGTGTTTCAGCACCAATATCATTACAAGTAGTTAGCATAGCCTCTTCCAGTCTACTCAACTGGTCTTTGAATACACCATCTTCTTGTTCATACTTCTTGGCTAACTTCTGTCGCTCTTGCCGGATAGCAAGGTACGTGGTTACCAAGTCGTTCGCTTTTACTTCGCTCATAATCCTAACTCCTCTCTATATAAGTCTACTAATTTTGTGTGGGAATCCACCTTTCCTTGTAACATTGCATACAGCTTTCTTTCAATATCAGATCCTTGTAGGTGCATGACTGTCATTTTATTTTGTTGCCCAACTCTATCTATCCTCGCAATACACTGAAGATATACTTC
>Ga0206126_10005466_pt1 | contig 11673 bp, 9 predicted proteins | sample Helgoland_Spring_5_FD_148621 | JGI IMG/M metagenome (GOLD analysis project Ga0206126, IMG submission 148621) | Pelagic subsurface seawater microbial communities from Kabeltonne, Helgoland, North Sea - Helgoland_Spring_Bloom_20160412_1 | ecosystem: Environmental > Aquatic > Marine > Epipelagic ...
TAACATATTTATAACAAAACAACAAGACAATGGCAATATTAAGTTCAGCAGATATGTTCTATACAGCTTACGAACCCAAGCTGCAAAATAGATTTATATTCTATATAGATGGTATTCCTGCTTATCTCATTAAGTCCGCAGATAAGCCTAAATACACAGCAGAAGAAGTGGTTCTTGACCACATTAACGTGAAAAGAAAAGTTAAAGGTAAATCCGATTGGAGTACCATTAGCTGTACATTATACGATCCAGTAACCCCATCAGGTGCACAAGCAGTAATGGAATGGGTCCGTTTACACCACGAATCCGTAACAGGTAGAGATGGTTACTCTGACTTCTATAAAAAAGATGTTAGATTTAATACATTAGGTCCTGTTGGTGACGTTGTTGAAGAATGGATTTGTAAAGGTGCTTATGTTACTAATGCTGAATTTGGATCAGGTGACTGGACTTCATCTACCCCAATGGAAATTAGCTTAACCATTGCCATGGATTATGCAATCTTAAACTACTAAGATTCTTAACATAAATAAATTAAGAGGTGCGCAAGCACCTCTTTTTTTTACATATGTATATGCAAACATATAAAGTTGTAACAAATGGAAAACCAATCAATGTTCCCTACTGAGGAAGTTACTTTACCTTCTAAAGGTTTAATTTACCCCTCAGAAAACCCTTTATCAAAGGGTACCCTTGAAATGAAATATATGACTGCAAAGGAAGAAGATATCCTAACTAATGATAGTTATATTAAAAATGGCACAGTAATTGATAAATTACTTCAATCCCTTATAATCACACCAATTAATTATAATGATTTAGTTGTAGGTGATAAAAATGCAATTATGATTGCCGCTCGTGTATTAGGATATGGTAAAGATTATTCATTTACGTTAGATGAAGAAGAACAGACTGTTGATCTGACAGAAGTAAATGATAAAGAATTACAAGAAAAACACTTATTAGAAAAAGGTAAAAATGAATTTAGTTTTATGCTACCTACTATTCAAAAGAACATTACTTTTAAGATATTAACTCATGGTGATGAAAAAAAAGTTGACGCTGAGGTAAAAGGTCTTAAAAAAATCGATAAAAAATCCTCAGCCGAATATTCAACTCGTTTAAAACACATGATATTATCTGTTGAAGGCGATTATGAGCGCAAAACAGTACGTCAATTTGTTGATAATCAATTATTAGCTAGAGACTCAAGAGCACTAAGGGAATACATCAAAGAAATACAGCCTGATGTTGACTTGACTTTTGATTTGGAAAATGCCGCTGGAGACGTGAAAGGCGTTCGGATCCCAATTGGGATCACGTTTTTTTGGCCTGACACCGAGCTATAAATTCGACGTTTATAATGAAATTCACGACCTAGTATATTACGGGAAGGGGGGATTTCTATATTCTGAAGTATATAATATGCCTATTCACATCAGAAGATACCACATTAGAAAAATTAACGAGGTTCATACTAAACAGAATGAAGAACATAATAAACAAATGGCTAAAGTAAACCAACAATCAAAACAAACTGCTAAAGCACCAAGGTTTAATAAAGGGATTCCCTCTTAATATTTATAACCATACCCTTAATATAAATGGCAGATTTAGGAAATACAACAGATCAGGCGAAAGGTGCTTTTGAAGAAATTAACGAATTAGTTAATAAACTAGCCGAAAGAGTAGGCAAGTCAGCTGAAGAAATGGAAAGCTTTAATGATGCCCTGCAAATTGGGGTAGATTTATCTAGAAGTATGTCTAATCTTTCTGAAAAGAGTGCTTTAGACCATAAAAACGCTGCTGACTTTCAAAAAACTGCGACCGACGCTAAAAAACATGCTAATAAAGCTAAAAAACTTGCTAATAAACTTGATAGTGAAGCTAAAAAATTAGCACAAGAAGCCGCTAAAGCTTCAGGTAGAGAAAAAGGTAGACTTGAACAAATGGCTAACAAAGCCAGACAAGCTTCCAAAGAAACAAAAAAGCTACAAGCAGGATTTGAAGGTGCAGCAAAGCAATCAGCCATTATGGCTAAAGCCCTAGAAATAGGAACTGCTACATTAGATGCTATGTTTACAGGTCTAATGAAAGCAGACGAGGAGGCTGCAAAACTAGCTAAGGATGTAAACTCAACCAAATCTGAAGCAAATGGTTTAAGACAAGAATTTGCTGCTGTAGCCTTTAATTCGAGAGAACTAGCTATTACTACTAGTAAATTATTAACTGCTTTTAATGCTCTTAACGACCAACTAGGCACTGCCCAACAATTTAGCATGTCTACTGTTGGTACTTTTTCTAAATTAACTGAACTAGTTGGTATATCTGCTGAATCCGCAGGTAATTTAGCATTTGCTGCCGAAAGAAATGGTGCTAACTTTAGAGAAGTTGAAGAAAATGTCTTAGCAACTTCACATGAATTACAACGTGGGGCAGGAATTGCATTAAATATGCAAGGTGTCCTTGAAGCCACAGGTAAAGTTACAGGACAATTAAGAGCCCAATTAGGTGGTAATCCTGAATTAATAGCTGAAGCAGTTACAAAAGCTAAATTATTAGGAGCCGAAATTAATGATATAGTAGGTGCAAGTAAAGCTTTATTACAGTTTGAAACAAGCATTGAATCTGAATTAGAAGCAGAATTATTAACAGGTAAACAACTTAACCTTGAAAGAGCAAGGGCAGCTGCCCTAACAGGTGACCAAGCAACATTAGCTGATGAATTAGCTAAAAACATGGGCACATTTACTGATTTTACTAAAATGAATACCTTACAGCAGGATGCATTAGCTAAATCAATGGGTATGCAAACTGATCAGTTATCAGATATGCTTTTTAAGCAAGAAACTATGGGTATGAATGCCGAACAGCTTAGAGCAGTTGGTAAAGGTGAGTTAGCAGACAGGTTAGAACAAATTTCTGCTCAAGAAAAATTAAATTTAGCACAAGAAAAATTCCAAAGCTTATTAGGTGATGTTGCTGCTATAGCATTACCTATAGTAGATAAGTTTGGTGAAATGGTTCAATATCTTACTGAAAGTAGGTTAGTATTAGGAGGTTTAGTAGGTATATTTTCAGCTTTAGGAGCGGTAGCCGCTGTATTTGCTGTTAAGAGTTTAATAGGTGCTATAACTAGTATTTATACTAGTTTAGCGCTTATTCCTTTTGGTTTAGGTATTCCACTAGCTATAGGTGCAGTAGCAGGTATAATGACAGCTGTGTCTAAAAGTAAAAGTGCTGTAAAAATGGCACAAGGTGGTATTGTAAAACCAAGACCTGGTGGTACATTAGCTACTATTGGTGAAGCTGGTCAGCCAGAGGCAGTAGTTCCATTAAACAAAGCTAAACAAATGGGATTTGGTGGCGGAGGAGGATCCGCTCAACCCGTAATAATACAAAATAATTGGGACGCATTTGCTGCATCTAGTGGTAGAGGTAGAAAAGGATTAGGAGGAACCCAAGATCTTCAAGCGAGTCCTACATTTGCTTAATATTTATAACAAAACAACACAATCATGGCAATTAAAGACTTAAAATCAATCCACGACTTAGTACAAGGTGATGGTCCCGTAAATAATATGGAAGGCCAAACAGGTCCTAACTTTCCTATAGTTGGACCAGATGTAACCAGAGGAGGATACCCTTTTGGTACCCCTAATAATTCACAACTTCACGGTGGTCCTTTAGAAGACCAAGCAGGAAGATCATTAGTGGGTCCTGCTTATCAATATGCTTATGGAGGAGTATCTGCAGCTATAAACCCCTCTACTCAAGATTTAGATGGTATTACTCCCGACAAGTATGAAGATAATCTTCCTGACTAAAATGTTCTATGGCGATATCACTAAAAAACCTTTTATTAATCGCCGAAGACACAGGAGTAAATCCTGATGGGTCGAACTTTGATCAACGTTCATTAGGGTATGGGGAGGGTGCTGGAAAATTCCAATTTGATACCCAACCACCTTATATAATAAAAGATTTACCAGGTGTAGAAGAATCAACTAACGGTAAATTAGATTTAGTAGGAGAGGTTACTGATAATTTTGTAAGGGGTGGAGCAGTAACATTAGTTAAAAGAGCAGCTACAGATTTTGAAAGACTAGGTAAAGTATTACTTAGTGCTAATGGAATATCTTTTATAGCAGCACAATTTGCATTAGCTAGAACTAATCCCCAAACCATAATATCACCTACTAATAGATTATTTAATAGTCTTCCAGTTCCTGGTACTTCATTATTAGCTACAGCAGCAACGGGTGCTGCCGGAATTAGATTTAGAAGAGATGGGTTAGCTGATATTAAAACCGAATCAGGATACAATTATGACCCTGAAGGAGGAGGCCCAAAATATGAATCTAACTTCCTTGCAGCTATAAGATCAGGAATTAATGAAGTTTCTGATAATTCTTTATTTGGGGCCTATAATAAAATTATTGTTGATGGAGATTTAGGAATTATTAAAGAATATGCAGGAGGTCCTCATTCAACTTTTGGTATAGGTGATACTACTATAAAACAATATAAAAGTAACCCATTTAATGATATTGGTGAAAACGGGGGATATCTTCCTTTATTTAACCAAGATTTATTTCAATTAAGACAGGCTCCCCTAACTCCTAGTAGTAAACATAAAGACTATAGATCTGTAGCACCTATTTCAGGGCAATTTCCTATTGAAGATTCAAAAACAAGAATCAATTTATATAAATTAGGAGACCCAGGTGTTGATCTTTCGGATGATGATGTAGACGTATATGATGTTAGAACAATAGATAAAATATCAGCGGCTAGTATATTTCAACGTAAAGATTTAGAAGATTTTAGTGGTAATTTTAAAGATTATATTAAATTTAGAATTGCTGTTGTAGATACTGATAATCCATTAAATGATAATATTATTTTATTTAGAGCACTGTTAGATAGTATAAATGATAATTATTCTGGTGAATGGAATTCCCACAAATATAATGGCAGAGCTGAAAATTTTTATACTTATGCTGGGTTTGATAGAAAAATTAGTTTTGGTTTTAAAATTCATACCCAAACTAGGCATGAACAAAAGCCCCTTTGGAGAAAATTAAATTATTTAGTAGCCCAAACAGCTCCTGAATATAAAAATAGAAGAATGAGAGGAGTATTTTCCCGTTTAACTATAGGTGACTGGATGAATGAAATACCTGGTTTCTTTACAAGTGTTAGTTTAAGTTGGTCTACAGCTTATCCTTGGGAAATTAGACATGATTCTGAGGGGGTTGATAGAGATTTAAACGAATATCCCCACATTTTAGATGTAAGTTGTGAATTTCAACCAGTACACAATTTTGCTCCCTCAAATAGCCCAACTACACCATTTATACTACCTGAAATTGGAGTTAATAATAATAGAAAATACGCTCGACAAGGCGACGATGAAAACCAAGATGAATTTGATACCAATGGGGTAGCAGTAGATGCGGAAGTAGCTGATATAGATATAATATCAGTTCCAGAACCTCCTGCCCCACCTCCTGCTTTAAACCCATTACCTACTCCCTCTATAAATAACCCCTCACTTTCTAATGATATAACACCAATAGAAGAAAGAGGATTAGCATTATAATGAAAAGGTTTACTGACATAAAACAACGTTTAACCCAACAAGGTAAAAGATATTACATTAATACTGTACTACCTGAAGTTCCTTTAAGTCAAGATGATACATATATCATTACACAAGATGGTGATCGCTTAGATAATTTAAGTTATGAGTTTTATAATGATACTCAATATTGGTGGATAATTTTAGCAGCTAACCCTAATAAATTACGTAAAGATAGTTATTATGTAGCTTTAGGTGAACAGATTAGAATACCTGCTAATCCAGATAGATATGTAAATTCATTTACAAATTTTAATAATAATCTTAGATGAGTATTTTTAAAGATACCTTTAGAAAGTATGTTAGAGACCAAATATCACTTAGAGAAGAGATAATATCTATAGGAAACCCTAAAGACACAGATACTCTTACAGGTGATGTTATTAGTCAAAAAAATCGTCTTTCTTCACAACACAATATTGAATTACAAAGTGGAACTGTAGTCAAAGAACTAGATGCAGGAGCATATTATAATTATACTTTAAATAAACAATGTATTCTTAGGTTAACCTCTATGGTTGATTATGTTGAAAATGTTAACCTTGAGATAGGTGGTTTAGAAGGCGAACAAAGCTTTAATTCTTTAAAAGGAGCTGCTTTATCTCAAAATTTTATTTTAGAAGGAGGTGTATTAAGTGACTTTGCCAGAGTAAAAGATGGTAACAAAATAACTAGGAGGGTAACTACCCCTAGAGATTCGTTCCCCCGACCAGGACAAAAAACTAATTTAGGATATGGTGATTTAGCTATTGGGGCTGATGCTACAAGCGATGGGTATGGGATTGTCCCTATGCCTGGTATTATAGATGCTAATATTAGAACAAAATCAGCATACGGTTCTTTAAGAGAAGCTAAAGTTAATTTTGAATGTCATAATAGAAGGCAACTAGAAGTTCTAGAAATGCTTTATATGAGACCTGGTTATATGGTTGTTTTAGAATGGGGTTGGACACCTTATATTAATAATAGAGGAGAAGTATATAAAGGTAAAAGATTATTAGAAGATTTTTTTGCTGATAAAGACGGTAAAAATTCTAGAATCTATACTAATAACTTAACTCAAGAAGAAGTATTTTCAGGTATAAATAAATTAAAAGAATTTCATAATGGTAATTATGATGGGTTTCTAGGATTTGTTAAAAACTTTGGGTTTCAAGCAAGAGAAGATGGTGGTTTTAGCTGCTATACAGAGTTAATTTCTATAGGTGAGGTAATAGATAGTCTTAAAATACCTAGCCTTTCTACAGTTAATGGTACACCTAGTATTTTTGCTAATAATGAATCTACAAATGATGGAGATTCAAATATAGTAATTACAAGTGATAAAGTTGTTCTCGGCGAGACGTCTGGTACCACAGTATCTGTTTCTGTAGATCAAACTGCATTTAATCAAGCATTAGAAGCAGGAATATTTCCACAATATAATGGTTTAGAAGGATTAATGAGATCACTAAGTAATTATGCCCACTTTAATTCATTTAGTAGTGAAGGTGGTAGTAGTATTACTCTTTTAGGTTATGAAAGCCAAGCGTTAAGCGAAATCTTTGATTTTAACAATGAAGATATAACAAACGCCGCTAGTAAGGATGAAAAAGAATTTTATGAAGAACAAGCTGAAGTAGCCTCATCCCTAGCACAAGATGCTAATTATGGTGAGAATAATGTTAAACTTTTTTTAAGAGATTTAGTTAAATTTCAATCTGTTAATTTAGAAAATTACTTGATTAACGTTCTTCAAATTCGAAATAAAGAAGAATTAAGAAATTATATTATTCCTGTAGGGGGTAGAAAAAAAAAGGCTGATGGTGGGCTCGAATATAAAAACCCACAACCTTTTATTAGATGGGATGCTTTTTGTACATTAATTAATGAAAATCTTATAACCAAAGATGAAAAAGGTAAACACCCTGTACACATAATTTCTGATAGATTATATGATACCGATGATCCTATAGAAGGAATAACTAAATTAGATCCACTGCTCCATGTCCCTATTGGAAATTATACTAATACTCAAAATAATACTATAATAGATTTTTCATGTGACGCTAATGTTTGTATTTTACCTGTTCAATTTGAAACTAACCCCTTAGAATCCCAAGGAGGCGAAATAGATACTTTAGGAATTGAAGATAGTTTAGGATATATTCCTAAAACTGATATTTTCCCTTTAAATTATATTATAGGAACTTATGACAAAGACAAACCTGTATATTACAAGGGTGTAGAAATATCCCCTGAAACCCCCCTAAAACTAACTACCACAGATAGATCTAGGCGTATTGGTAATATTTTTTTAAACATTAACATGCTTACTAATTTAGCAGAAAAAAACAACGATAATGCTGATTATACTTTAGGTAAATTTTTAAATGATATTTGGGGTGAAGTTAATAAAGTATGTCCTAACCATAATTTTGTAATTACTGATGATAAAGAAGGCAATACTATTTTTGTTATTGATTTACCCGTAGATAATAGTGAAGTACCTTTAGACCTACATGAATTTATTCCTTTTAGTAATAAAAATATTTTAAGAAAATTTGAATATACTAGCAATGTCCCAAGTGCTATGTCTTCTACTATAGCAATACAATCACAGGACCCTAGAAGTATTCAAGATATTGATGGGGTTACTTTTGCTGCTTTTAATAGATCTATAAAAAATCGTTTATTAAGTACTAATATTACTTCTAATTGGGAAAAAACCAAAAATGATGTTACATCAAACGCTAGTCAATACGAGTCTAAACAAAATGAATTAGGTATTGAAATAAATCGTTATTTTTCTAGCTTTTTTAGAAACTTAAAACTCACAGCAAATGATAAAGAAACATTAGGTGAAGGAAATATTACAGGTATTCTTAAAGAATACCAAAAAAATGCAGCTTATCTTAGTATGGCTTATTCAAAAACTTCAGTATTTAATTCTGTAATACCCTTAGAATTTAGTGCTGAGTTAGATGGTATTGCTGGGGTAGTTATAGGTAATATGTTTAAGGTTAGAAAAGATCGCTTACCTAAGGCATATTCTAATGCTAATATTGGTTTTATAGTATTTGGGGAAGAACAAAAAATAACAGCAGGTCAAGACTGGACTACAGATATAAGTGGTAAAATGACTATATTACCTGAAGAAGGTAAAAAACCAATTGTAACTGGAGTAACTACAGCTACTTTTACAGACGAAGAAATATTAAAACAAAAAAGTCAAGTTAGTGCAGATAGTAATACCAATGAATACCCCAAAGGACAACCAGATGTAACTGATATATCTCAAGCTACTGATAATGACTTAGTTTATTTAAAGAAAATTAAAGATAATACTATTAAATCTAAAGATGGCGATGCAATTACACCCCTGACTAATATTGGTATTACTTTCTTAAGAAGCTCCCCCGAAATTAATAATGAAAGTCATGCTGATTGGGGTGATAATGTTATAGGTGCTTTTGATAGTTGGCAAAACGGTGGAATGGTTTTAGGTACTATAAAACCCGAAGGAGTTAGACCTATAGAATTTTCAAATGGGTATGTAGCTATATTACCTGAGGCTTATAGTACTTATTTTGCTGAGACCCCTTCTAAAACACCTACATTTAAACCACAAAAAATAGATGGTAAATCTACTACTTTTATTAAAAAAGATGGCCAAGATATAGAATGTTATGTTGTAACCCAGGCGTATATTTCCGTAGGAACCCCATCAAATATCAATAATGTTAAGATTCGAGATTTTAGAACAGGTGAATTTATAGATTCTAAAGCCCCAGATCAAACTCACTATATTAAAAAATCTGATTGTACTACAACCGATAAAGTGTGGTATAATATAGCATTTACTAAGGAAGCCTCAGATCTTTTCTTAAATGGCTGGGTAAGAGATAGAAATAATATTAGAACTAATGGTGCTAATGACCAACTAAAATCAGGAACTACTCTTCAAGAATTTAGTGCAGGAGATACTGGGTGTTGGATGAGGTTTGATACGTTAGCCGCTACTGCTGGATCTGCTGTACAAGCATTTATTGAAAACGATGAGCCTGAAGTTATTAATAACCCCCCAGAACCCTTCTTAATAGAAAACTATGAGGGCTTTGATATTTATGAAATAGAAACCCCAGGAGGATCCCAATATTATACTATACCAACTTTAATAGAAGATGGTGAAGTTATACTTAGTGAAGATGATACCACTTATTCTGTTGATGATGTTAAAGAAGAAATAGATCTTGTATTAGAAAGTTTTAATAATAATGAAATCCCCGATCCTGGATAATGGCTTATTTACCAAAAAATAAATACAAAGTATTATACACAGATGGAACTGAATTTAAACTTCTATCTGATGGAAAGTCTTATACTGGAAATTACATTAAATTAAATGATGGAAGGGTATTTGCAGGTGACAGTCCTCAAAACTTAAAAGGCAAACTAGGCCCCCTTAAAATCAATCGCAACCAAAATGTTGTAGATAGATATACTAATAATAGAGTATATTCTGCATTACAACGCCAATTATCTAAAAAACAAGACGAATATATTCAAATTCCATCTTCAACCCCTATTCCTACTTTATTAGATTATGGTAATGGGTATTTTAATAGATATATTTCAGTGAGATTAAATACGAAAGAATTTACAGAAATATCAAAGGATACTTATGAAAATTTTAATAAAAGAAAATATAATAAATCTTTAAATAGGATATTTTTTATAAAATGGTCTTTAGGAGAAAATAATGAAGAAGAAAATACTAAAAGATTACGCCAATTAGAATTCGATATACCTGGAATATTTAATTATTTCCCTAATAAAAATGAATTTGGTTTAAAAAATGGAGTAATACTATTAAATAATTCAAATAGAATTTATCCTAACGCTCAAATAGTTCCTAAAACATTACCTGCTGCTTATCAATTAGGTAATAAGCACCCTAATACTATAGACAATGAAAATGTTCCTAAACACCAACATTGTAAAAGATGTAAATTTTATAACGAAACAACTGGTAATTGTGGAAAATGGAATGCTATAGTAGAAACCCAATATTGGTGCAGAGCTTATAAAGGAAAAAATGCAAGTGATATGGTTACGGATAATACACCTCCTGAACCTCCTATTACCCCTTCTCCACAACCTACATCTTCTCCTACCCCACCAACAACTGTACCTACTTCCCAACCTGTTTATACTCCTAGTGGTGGATCTTACTAATTTTGTTCGTATATTTAAGGTATGTACTACCTTATAGAAACACAAGAGCAATTAGATAGGTTTTTTAAAGATGAGGGTAGCGAATGTTACCTTCAATTTATTACCAATAACGACGAAACCCATCCTAAATTACAATCACTGTGTGCTTTGTACATTTATTCATTTAGTAAGGAAAAGGGATTCATTATTAATATAGATCATCCCGAGGCGTTTAAGCTCAGTTTACCATTAAAATATTTGAAATCTTATACGAATATATTCGTCAAAGAAAAAACCAAAGCTTTACTACACATTCCCACACTCCCTTATACGGATATACAATCCATATACTATTTAATAAAAAACGAACCGTTAGATTCATTACCTAAAACGGGCGCTCACACATATTTTGAGCGTAAATACGGCGCATATAATGCGAATAAAATCATTCCAATTGCAAAGCACCACGAGGCGTTGACACAAGAATTTGATGCGTTGTACCCGTATATAAACAACTTTAAGGAAGAAGAATCAAACAAGTGGTACAATGAAATTCTTACACCTACGTTAGCTAAAATGGTAAGTGAGGGATTTAAAATTAACTCCACATTTAAAAAACACTTTGATATCAATGAAAAATTTAGCATTAACGAAGATAAGGCTTATGGATGGTACAATTTTTGCACTACAACAGGACGCCCTACAAACAACTTTAATAGCATTAATTTCTCAGCTTTAAAACACGATAGTGGAGAGCGAGATAGTTTTGAAGCCGACAACGATACTTTAATTGAAATGGATTACGAGGGTTATCACCCACGTATTATAGCGCG
>Ga0206126_10005477_pt1 | contig 11657 bp, 17 predicted proteins | sample Helgoland_Spring_5_FD_148621 | JGI IMG/M metagenome (GOLD analysis project Ga0206126, IMG submission 148621) | Pelagic subsurface seawater microbial communities from Kabeltonne, Helgoland, North Sea - Helgoland_Spring_Bloom_20160412_1 | ecosystem: Environmental > Aquatic > Marine > Epipelagic ...
CTAAAGATGCATTTACTGGTCTTGACTTTGTAGCTGGTTATACACTAGGTGGCGGTCTTCGTACTTACACTGAAGTTAGCACAAACTCAGACCTAGAATTTGGTGATGTGACTATGGGCGCAACATTTAACTTCTAATAAATACGAATAGTGTTGCTACTTAATAAGCACGTGAGGGGCCATATGGTTAGCCCCTCTTTTTTTTATTATAAATAGAAGTATAATGAAAGGGAAATAAAATGCCAACATATACATTACAATATACTACCACGAATGCCATTGTTGAAAATGCTAACACTGCAGTTTCAGAAATCTTCGAAAGATATTTAAGTGATGGAAAAATTACTGGTAGCGCATTCACTGAAGACGGTGGTACTCACACCCATGTCATTACGTTTGACACTCTTACTTCTTATAATGAATGGTATGCTGAAATTGATGCTATTGATACAACCCCGCCCACCGGCGTAACTTATATTGGATCCGGAGTTTATGCTGATTGAGTTAGGTATTGCACCTTTTGATTATGAACTAGATTTTACAATACCAGAAGCAGACAATGTCGGCTTATTTCTGTCAGGCGGATTAGATTCAGCTGCTTTGCTTTGTCTTATCATAGAAGAACTAAACAATACCAATAGAGCAAATATGCCAATTCACATCTGGACTTGTAATAAACCGCCAGATCCAGTGAATGGTGCTAGAATGGTTGATATTATTAGTAGAGAATATAATCGCGAGCTAATATATCATAACAATTATGATGTGAGTGAAGAAGCAAAAGCTAATGGTGTCTTTGATTTCCAATCAACTAGGGATGCATACAATCAGTTTGACAGTATTAAATTGTATATGGCAGGAAACAATAGTTGGGAAAAAACTCAATGGTCGGACCAGATCCCATTATCATATGATATAAATTCTACAATAACTGGAATCACGTTGCCTTGGTCTTATCCAGAAGAACCACACGTGATATATCCATTCTTAAATATGATTAAGTCACAGATGATTGATGTTTACTACAAACTAGGTAAAGAACATTTAATTCAATACACATATTCTTGTTCAAGACAAGATCCGCCAGCTTGCCATGAGTGTTATTCATGTGAAGAGGCGGCTATGGGATTTGAATTACTCAATAAGACGAGACCAAACTTTGTCCCTCATTGAATTACTTGTTCCGTATAAATTAGACTGCGATGAACGAGCAGCTAATAAAAAAGACTTCATTGACCATTACAGAAGCTATAGTGTAAACATTATAGAAGATTATGAGGAAAGATGTAAAGCCTATAATAAAGCAGCTAAAGAATCATCATCCGAGTATATTGCGCTTGCAGATATAGATGCTATCATACCTCATAATCAAATGTCTGATGCAATATCTAAATTAGATAATGGCACAGATATGGTATATCCGTATAGTTATATTATAAATACCCACAGAGATAATCAGAAAAATACTGATGATTGGCCTAAAGGATATTATTATGGTTGTATGGTATTATTTAATAGAGAAAAGTTTTTAGAATTTGGTGGTGAGAATGAAAACTTTATTGGATATGGATGGGAAGACCTTGAAAGATATTATAGGGCAATTAACTATGGATTAGTTATTGATAGAGTAGAAGGAAATTGTTATCATATGCAACACCCTCGCAATATGACAAAAAATCCCTACTTTAAAAGTAACTACAATTTGATGCAAACGGAAAAGAATAAATGCAAAAACTTGACATACAGTTTAGACACGACACAGCAATTTTCGATGATGTTGAATGGATTAGAAAACTAGCGGAAAGAGATTATGGCTATAATTGGAGCTATGAAAAATTCCATGTGAATGTTTATCTTTATACTGTAGGCTATGTTGACGATATTCCTGTTTGGGTTTCTACACTACAACAAAACCCTAAATGGGAAGATTTAGGTGTTATAGGCTTCTGTAGAAGATCATACACTGAGATACATACTGATAATGGTATTACTCCTGGATACCTTGGAGATTTTGGAGAACCTACTTTTATTGCACATTATAATAGAGGTATTGAATTAGGATTCGATAGATTTGTTCTTACATCAGACCGCAGAGGCAAAGTCAGATCAAACATATCAAGGCTAGGTAGATTTGAAGAACTAACTGGTGTTAAATGGTATACAAAAGATGAGAGATACCAGACGGTGCCAGGTGAAAATACATTACAGTATTGCATTTGGAGTAATGAGGAGGATTGTTACTTTGACAAAGAAATTAGATAGACTTTTTATTGTTGGACATTTACTTACAATTCTATATGCATACTTTCTAGGTTGGTGGGGTCTGCTTATGATTCCATATGCTATGATTATATTTCACGCAGGGCACGGCGCTTTCGCACATCGTATCTTTACGCATAACGTTGATAAAATTTTTCCAGAAGTATCTAATAAAGGACATTGGTTAGGTCACTTACTTTTTAATATGTGCGGTTGGGGATCAGCATTAGTTTTTGGATCAATTCATGTCGAACATCATAAACATTCTGGTACCGAACTAGATCCTCATGAACCTAGGTTTATAGGAAAATGGAATATGTTTCTAGGCAAATATTGTTTAAGTACCAATAAAAGATTTTTTAAAGCAAGATATAAAGCACCATATGCTAAATGGTTCCATAACAATTATTTTAAAATAGCTTGGTTACTAATGCCTATTGCAGCACCTGTTTTTACTTTTGCTTTCTGGGTAAGATATGTATTATTGGTTATGGTTCACCCAAACCCTAATCTACCAACAGCTAAAGATAGGTGGTGGTTGTGGCCAATTTTAATAGGTGATGAAACACATGAACTTCATCATAATAAACCAACACAACCAAAGCACCATAACTTTGACTTTGTTTATTTGTGTGTTAAAATGTTTAGGATGATTTAATGAGTAAAGAATTTTTTGATGTTGATAAAGATGGTAGAAAACTTATCCACGGTATAGAACCAAAACGACCAGCATATCATGAACTCGATTGGTCACAATCATTTCCTACAAAGGAAGATATGGCGTGTGAGGCTCAGCTCTCAGCACTAGGTACATGGGAGCCTCTTAAATTTAGAATTAGCAACTGGCATAGAGATGAGAAGGAACTGACTGATTTATGGAGACCATTTCAACCAAAGCCAGGTATTGCAAACGATAGAGACAGTATTCTTGTATATGGTGCTCCTGGAGCAGAACCTACAGATCCCTGTGGTCTTGCTCAAATGGCAGCAAAATCTGGAGTTAAGCCTGATGAGGACTCTATGAGAATACCTACATCTGCTCAATCTAAAATAAAGTGTTTACAAGAAGTATTTGATTATTTTGATTTAGGCAGAACTTTTCTTGTAAGATTAAATCAAGGTGGTCATTATCCTCCACATCGTGATCATATGTTACTTACTCGTCCAACTTTTAGATTAATTGCTTTTCTAGGAGATTCGACTGGAAAACTTAGATGGGAAGTTGAAGGTCATAGAGTCCATGTTGAACCAAATCATGTGTACTATGTAGACACGAGAAAAACCCACAGCTTATGGAGCAGTGGCCCTCAAAGCACAATGTGCGTATTTAATGTAATGAAAGATTGGGAAAATGTCATGAAAATTCTTTCTATGTTAAAATATCAGGGTTAAAAATTAATGTAACATAATTGTAACACATTTGCTGTATTTACAATTTATTTGCATTTTTATCAAAAAAACACTTTACATCTCTAATTGCATATGGTATAGTTATTATATCAAATGACGGAGATATATTATGATTAAAGTAAATGATATTCAAGACGCTCTTGTATTAGAGGATCTTATTCAAGGTGTGATCAGACGAGCAGATGGCTGTTCTAAAGAGCACATATTAATTGAACTTGATATGATTTGTACTACTCTTCAACATAATGTAACTCGCATTGAAAGCGAAATGGAAAAGGAAGCTGTATAATGTATACTTACACAACTGATTTATTTTCTGATCTTCATAAAGATGTTTATGGCTATCGTCCTCGTGGAGAAGCCATGGAAGATTGGAACTCTCGCACTCCTCGTCAGAAGAATGAGCTATATAATGCTCTTTGTGATGAGCTTGAGGAAATTACTCAAGATGATGCTCGCCGAGATGCTCGTAATGTTATGGAGTTTACTGGCGAGATACTTAACCTAATTGAGCTAGGTGCTAAAGACAGAGAAACTGCTCTGCGCTGGATGACTCAAGAGGATAAGTTTTATTCTGAGCAATGTGTATCTCACTGGGTCTGGTCTCGTGGCATTTTGTTTACTGACTATGGTAAGCAGTTGGTCAAAGACCTTATGAACATTGTTGAAATAAAGGCAAATTAGTTGTTTACATCTGTAATTGGATGTGTTATACTACTCTTAGAACAAAAAATGGAAAAGGAACTTATATAATGGCACATGAAGTAGAAATGATTGACGGCGTTGCTCAAATGGCTTTTGTTGGTGATACACCTTGGCATGGTCTTGGTACTCAAGTTCATAATGACTTGAGCCCTTTGCAGATGATGCAGAAAGCTGGACTTGATTGGAACGTCAAGAAAGTAGATGCTTTTATCAATGTGGGTGATGAGCAAATCAAAACAGGACAGCAAGCACTTGTTCGTTCTTCTGATAATTCAATTTTAACAAATGTAGGCAAAGGTTGGAATCCTGTTCAGAATGAACAAGCATTTGAATTCTTTGCAGAATATGTGGCGGCTGGAGATATGGAGATGCATACAGCTGGTTCACTCAAGGGTGGGCAGCAAGTCTGGGCTCTTGCAAAGATAAAGGAATCTTTTGATGTATTTGGCGATGATACTGTTGAGTCTTATTTACTTTTTTCTAATCCCCATCAATACGGCAAATCTATTAATGTTAGGTTTACTCCTGTACGGGTTGTATGTAACAACACACTCACAATGAGCCTAGAAAGCAAAGCTGATCGTGCTGTTGCTGTAGGTCACCGAACAGAATTTAATCCTGATATGGTTAAAGAGCAACTAGGCATTGCACATGAGAAGTTTGCCAAGTATAAAGAAATGGCTCAGTTCCTTGGATCACGTAAGTTTAAAGTTGAAGATTTGTTGAACTACTATAACAATGTGTTCCCTCATACTCACACACCTAATAAGGTTTCTGAAGTAAATACAAAAGAGGAAATGTCTCGTACAGCTCAGCTATGTTTAGATAACTTAGAAACACAGCCTGGAGCACAGTATGGTGAAGGCTCATGGTGGCAGGCATTTAATTCTGTTACTTATGTTACCGATCACTTACAGGGTCGCAATGCAGAGAATAGATTGCACAGCCAGTGGTTTGGACAGAACCAACTCCGTAAAGTAAAAGCAGCAGAGCAAGCAGTCCAATTTGCCCTAGCTGCATAAGAAAGAAATTATATATAATCAAAGACAGGTGGTAAAAGCCTGTCTTTTTTTAATTGTGAGCGACGGGGTAAAGCCGTCAAGCAAAGGAGAAACTTATGGACGCACTCACGTTATGGTCCCTTGTGGGCTTTTTGTTAGCTGCATATGCAGTTATAGCAAACGATTCAGTACAAACTCTCGGTACATGGATGGCATCAAACAATGAGAGATTTAGTTACAAAACATTATGGTTATCAGCATCAGGTGTTCTATTAGCAACACTATGGTATGGCTGGGTTGTAAATGGTGGAGACATCAGTTACGGCAGACTTAATAAGATTCCATGGCAAGAAGTGCAGTGGTATCACGCAGCCGCTCCGGCTATCTTAGTTGCATTAACTCGTATTGGTGTTCCAGTATCAACTTCATTTTTAGTCTTATCAGTATTCGCAAGTACGTTTGTTCTTGAGAAAATGCTTATGAAGTCTATTATGGGTTATGGTGTTGCTGCAGCATTTGCATATATGGTATGGTTCGCTATTCATAAATATGCAGGTAAATGGTTTGATGAAACTAAACCAGTGAGTGAAAACCATAAACGTGCTTGGCGAATTGCACAATGGTTTGCAACTGGTGGTTTATGGTGGACTTGGTTATCTCATGATATGGCTAATATTGCTGTATTCCTACCAAGGGTCATTCCAGTTGATCTGATGATTATGATATCTGTAGTATTTGTTGCTGGCCTATTCTTTATGTTTAGAGAACGTGGTGGTAAGATCCAACAGATTGTTTTAGAAAAGCATAATACAAAATATGTTCGATCAGCTACACTGATTGACCTATTCTACTGGTTATGTTTATACTTCTTTAAAGAACTAAACGATATTCCAATGTCTACTACATGGGTATTCGTAGGTCTATTAGCAGGGCGAGAACTTGCTATGGCTACTTACTTTGGCAAGAAGAAAACCAAGTCAGTGTTTCCATTGGTTGCAAAAGACTTTGGTAAGATGATGGTAGGGCTTGGAGCTTCTGTTGCTCTGGTTCTTTTTGTTCACTATGTAATAGCCTAATAAAAATTAAAATAATTACGAAAGGGGGGTTTACAGCCTCCCTTTTTTGTGTTATAATACCTATATTACAATTGAAAGAGGTTTATTATGAAACTTGTAAATGATAACAATGATACCGAGTTACTTGCTGTTAAAGCAACTAATGATGATGCAGTGACAATTGCAAAGATGGTTGATAGTATGAATAGGTCTCTTAAAGATGATGGATATGCCTATAGGTATATTACTGATCTTATTGATGATAAGATTTATATCCGTCAGTTGTTGTAGTATTCATCTTTAACTTTCTCCCTTAACTAAGCCACCTTCGGGTGGCTTTTTTTTATTATAAATACTAGCAAATAATATCTGGAAGAGAACATGGAAAGATTTAAATCATTTATAACAGAAGCTGCTCTGTCACCAAAAGAAATGGTAAAATACAAATGGCGTATTGAGGTATTTCTTCGCAAGTATAAATCAAAGGATAAGAAAGAGCGCACATTTGAGTTAGCAAAAGGTGGTGGTAAAGTTACCTTTAAATATGAACCAAAGGTAGCTGCAGTTGTATCTAAAGGGAATCAAGCTACATTAAGAAATGTTCGTCTATCCGGTGATGATGGTAAAACGTATAGAATTAGTGCACTTGGAAAAACTGCAGAGTTTGGTGGTAAGGGTGCTGGATCAGGTACAGCTAAAGAAGATGCTGAACTTGCAAGCTTGCGTAAACAATTAAATGATATTCGTACTAAAACAGCTATGGGTTATGTTCCCATAAAAGTTGGTAAAAAGATTTATAATGTTGCAGCCACTGAGACAACACCTGGTGGACCAAAGTCTGACTTCCATTTAATTGATGTTGATGGTAAAGAATGTGTTTGGATTTCTCATAAAGATGGCAAAGCTCCAAAAGACTTCCAACAATGGGGCGGTATCTCAAAGAGATCAGAACCTACAATTCACAATCATAAAGAAGTACAATCATTTATTAATGATTTAAAAACACAATATCCAGATGGCTTACCACGTGCCACTTCTTTATATCGCAAGATTAAAGATAAGAAATTAAAAAATCTAAGTGTATATGGTAACCAATATGGTAAAGCACTAGGGCGACAGAATACTTCTATCCTTATTCAAGGGCCAGTAAAGCTTGTTAAGAAAGGTAGAGCATACGAATTCCAATCTAACCATATCCATTATAACGGAGATAAGGTTGACGATTTAGGATTTGAGCCTGTGTTATCAGCTATCTATAAAGGTGATCGTAGTGATGCTGGAGTAAAAGGTACTAGGATAGTAATCATGCCAATTCAAGGCAGAAAATTTAAAGGAACAGTTTAATGGCTTGGGTAGCAATAACAAATAATACAGGTTGGGAATATAATAATGCACCAGCAGATCCTGGTGTAGGTAGTCCTCTTAGACCGTTATGGCAAAAACAAACTAATGGTATTAGACAATTTAAAAATGGTACAGAAGTATATGTTGAAGTTCGTAAAGTAGGCGATACTAATAGAACCAGAGGCGAGATGAGCAAATCTTTTTGGGATAGCCGAACTTAACACTTTACTTATTAAAACAAATATGGTATAATCAAGTATGATAACATTTAAAGAAACACTTACTGAGCAAAAGAATACTCACATGACTCACATCGAGGATAAGGTTCTCTATGGTGGTGTTAAGGGTACTCGTGAAGCTATCTTTGCCCTAAGAGATATGCGTGATATGCTAGGTGGTAAACATGCTGGTAGTGTATCCGTAAAGTGGGACGGAGCACCTGCTATCTTTGCTGGTACAGATCCTCGTGATGGTAAATTCTTTGTTGCTAAGAAAGGCATCTTTAACAAGAACCCTAAGGTATACAAAACTAAAGCTGATGTAGATGAAGACACAAGTGGAGACCTAGCTGTTAAGCTCAAAGAGGCTCTTAGATATTTACCTGCATTAGGTATTAAAGGTATTGTACAGGGCGACTTTTTGTTTAGTTCTGGAGATGTAAAGAAGGAAAAAATTAATCGTGAAGCGTATCTCACTTTCCATCCTAATACTATTGTTTATGCTGTCCCTGTGGCAAGTGAATCAGCAAAAGCAATCAAGGCAGCCAAAATTGGAGTCGTATGGCATACCACATATACAGGTAACGACTTTGCCTCCCTTAAAGCAAGCTACGGAGTCAACGTGTCTGCATTTAAGTCTTCAAAAAATGTCTGGTCACAAGACGCCATGCTAAGAGATATGACAAAGTTTACTCTATCAAAGAAAGAAACAGATGAAGTTAACAAGTACCTCAGTGAGTGCGGTAAGTTATTTAACCAAATCTCCAGTAGCACACTCAAAGAACTTGAAACAAAGCAAGACCTTGCACAACTCATCGAACAGTTCAACAATAAGTATGTTAGAAAAGGACAGATTGTCAAGGACACAACACGGCATACTGCCATGCTTATACGTTGGATTAAACTCAGGTTCGGTAAAGAAATTAACAAAAGAAAATCGGAGAAGGGTAAAACCACTCAACGTGATAAGTTAAGTGCGACACTTGAATTCTTTTCAGATAAAAATAAACAAAATTTAACAAAAATGTTTGAATTACAAAAGTTAATGGTACTTGCTAAATTAAAACTTATAAATAGACTTAACCAGTTGAGTACGACTAAGTCCTTTGTTAAAACTAAAGACGGATTTAAAACCGTTGGTGCAGAAGGTTATGTCGCAATCGACAAGCTTGGTGGTGATGCAGTGAAAATCGTTGATCGTATGGAGTTTTCATACAACAACTTTTCACCCAATGTTGTTAAAGGATGGGAAAAGTCAGGAAGATAAGATGAAGAATTTTAAGACGTTCTTAGAAGAAAAAGAAATTTGCGAAAACTGTGGTTGCGATACAGCTAATCCAAAACCAGATTGCGATTGCTGTGGTGATGGTGTAGATGAAGCACTATCTATTCAACAAAGAAGAAAAAAAGCTATTAATCTTCGCAAGAACAAAGCTAAGTTGGCTATTGGTCGCAAAAAAGCTGCAAATAAAATAGCAAGTCACGACAAGTTAAAGAAGCGTGCTCAGAGAGCAGCAAGAAACCAGATGGTTCGTAAGATCACTAAGGGTATTCCTAAGGGTGATCTAACTAATGCTCGTAAAGCTGAAATGGAAAAACGCTTAGATAAAATGAAACCACGTATTAATCGAATAGCAAAAAGATTAATCAAAGATGTTCGTAAAAAAGAAATCGCAAGGAAACGTGGTAGATAATGAGCGTCCCAAGTTTTAGTCAGTATCTAGTTGAAGAGGAAAGGTCCGTTTACTTTACGTTCGGACGAATGAATCCTCCTACGATTGGTCATGAAAAGTTATTGAATTCACTAGCATCTAAAGCTGGAAGAAATCCTTATCGTGTGTACCTATCACAGTCTCAAGACAAGTCAAAAAATCCTCTAAAGTATATGGATAAGATTAAGATTGCAAGGAAGATGTTTCCTAAACATGCAAGACAAATTCTTATCAATAAGAAAGTTAAGTCTGCCATGGATGTGGCAGTTGTTTTATATAACGAAGGCTTTAGACAACTTGTTATGGTTGTTGGTTCAGATCGTATTCGTGAGTTTGATATACTATTAAAAAAATATAATGGTAGCAAAGCTCGTCACGGGTTCTATAACTTTGAGAAAATTACAGTAATATCTGCTGGAGAAAGAGACCCTGATGCTGAGGGTGTCTCTGGTATGTCTGCATCTAAGATGAGAGCTGCAGCCAAAGCAAATGACTTTACTTCATTTGGTCAAGGTCTACCTAGGGCTATATCTAACAGTGACGCTAAGAAACTATTTAATAGCATCAGAACTGGTATGAATATTAAGGAAGAAGCATCATTTAAAAATCATGTTGAACTTGCTTCAGTATCAAAAGAGCGTGAAGCCTTTGTTGCTGGTGAGTTATTTAATGAAGGCGATGAAGTTATTATTAAGAAAACTGATGAAGTTGGCACTATTACAATGTTAGGTGCTAACTATGTAATCGTAGAGACAGCTGATCGTAAGACACGTCAATGGTTAGATTCAGTAGAAAAGGTTGTTGAAGAAGCTAAGTATGATTATGGTACAGATGCTTCAATAAAACAAATAAAAAAGATCACACCTGGTCAAAATGAAAAGAAGAATGCAGAAGATCCTGATATTGGTGATCGCAAAGGTTCTCAGCCAGTCAATTATCATAAAGGGCTCAAGAAGTCAACTAAGGTTGCACGTGATGCTCACTTTAAAAAGAATGCTAAGAAAGCTGATGATGATAACAGTGCTTATACACCAGCTCCTGGTGATAAGACTGCTAAGACAAAGCCTAGCAAATATACAAAAAGATTTAAAGCTATGTTTGGCGAAGACGCAGTAGCGATTGCTAAAACAAAAATAGATAAAGAAAAAGAACGTAATGCTATAAAGCATGATAAGATGATGGACAGAGCACGTTTAAGAAAAGCTAACAATAAAAATAGAGAAACTAAAGGCACTACTAATGCTAAAATTTAACCAATATATCATTGAGGATGCTGGCAAGTCTCTTGCAGATAAAGCAAAGAAGTCTGGCTACAGTGTTGCAAAACTTAAAAAGATTTATAATAGAGGCGTAGCTGCTTGGAAAACTGGCCATCGCCCTGGTACAACTCCGCAACAATGGGGCCATGCAAGAGTAAATGCATATATTGTTAAAAAGAAATCAGGTAAAAAACTTAATCACGATACGGATTTATAAAAATGGGTAAACAACGAGAAGCATTTGGACGTGCTAGGTTCAATCAACTATTAAAGAAAAAAGGCATCGATACTAATAAGATGCATTCAGATAACGAAAAAGATGCAGCTGCAGCTAAGAAAAGATCATCAGCTGCTTCAAAAGATTTAGCATCTTTTAGAAAGAAAACTGGCATTAATTCTGAATCCGTAAATGAAGGTATTCTTAATAAAAGTACCTACAAGAGCAAGCTTGCTTGGTTTAAGGCATATAAAGAATTAAAAAAGATGAGAACATCAGTGGCTCCTGAAAAACAGAAAGACTACAGAAACCTTCTCAATACATTCTTTCATACATTAGATGATTTTAATCCAAAGATGATGGATAGATGGAACACTAAAACTTCTAATAAAAATAACCTTGGTAATGATTCAGTTGCTGATCTAAGATTTGAATTAAAAGATATTTTAGGAAAAGATGCAGGTAAAATTATGGAATC
>Ga0206126_10005478_pt1 | contig 11655 bp, 2 predicted proteins | sample Helgoland_Spring_5_FD_148621 | JGI IMG/M metagenome (GOLD analysis project Ga0206126, IMG submission 148621) | Pelagic subsurface seawater microbial communities from Kabeltonne, Helgoland, North Sea - Helgoland_Spring_Bloom_20160412_1 | ecosystem: Environmental > Aquatic > Marine > Epipelagic ...
TACAAGCCCTACAAGGCGCAGGAGGAAGAGCTTTAGTTGGTGGATTAAATCAAGCCACAGCTCAGAGTCAAGCGGCACAAAACTCTATGCTTGCTCAAGAGCGCCAAATGCGTCTTGCAGCAGGTCAACAGTTAGCTACAGCAGAAGAACGTGCTGTTGGTCGAAAAGAGGCTCGTAGTCAGCAAGAAATGGCTTATGCTAATCAAGCTTATCAAGCAGCTCTAGGTAATATTGGTAGTGGTCTAGGAAGCGTAGGAGAAGGTCTAATGTACGGTATGTCTGCCGCTAAAGCTAACAAAAATGCAGCAGTTCCGTCAGGAGATGCTGCAAGACAAGCTGAATTACAAAACAAGGTAATAGCCAAAGAAAACATAAACAAAGCAGGAGAAAATAGAAAAGCGCTTTTACCAGATGCTGCAATTGATGCTCCTAAATCTAACCTGCTAAATGTTGACACATCAGCATTTGAGACTAATCTTCCAACATTAAACGAAGATTTAATCGGTTTAAGAAAAAGACCAACTGTTCCTCAAACATCTCCAACAGCAGGTATGCCTAATTTTAACACGACACCAGCTAAAAAAGAAGGAATTGCTTTAACACAAAAAGAACCAAACGCTATGGCTTCATCAATTTATTCTGGTGCAGGTCAATATCAAGGTACGGGAACAATAAATGCAACCCCTGAGCAACCAGCGCCACTAAACATGTATCCTTTTGGCGACTTGAGTCCAGAAAACAATATAAATCCAATACCTGCTGAGTACAGAAACGACCAAGCTATGAAGCAGATTAATGCTTTAAGCAAACAGTACCAACAATTTGCACCAGCTCTTGGCAGAATGACTTCGTTTAGAAACGGAGGAATGATGACTGATGGCGCATTTAATCATAACACCAACCCTATTGACTTAGTGCAAGATGGTCAGAAAGTAGGGGAAGCAACAGGTGGAGAGTATATACTAAACCCAGAACAAGCAGCAGCTATAGCTAAACAAAGTTCTTTCGCTAAGAATCTGTTTAAGAAGTTCGAGAGAAACGCTAAAAAGAATAAGTAATGTCAGTATTAGGCACAACAGTATTTAAAGTACCAAAGCTCGGAGAGACTGGTTTTAAGATTGACCAAGTCAATGAGCAAAAGCGTAAGCAGGCACAACAACAGCTTCAGAAAGAAGTTGATGGTACTGGTGCTGAAAAAGCATACATGGATAACGCCATGGGACTTACTGGTATCTATAAACAAATAGCTGATTCTAGCTACGATGTTTTCAGACAAGCTGCTGTGGAATACGAAAGAACAGGTTCTGCAAGTGCAGAAACAAGAATGAAGCAAGCTGCTGGTGAGCTTACATACTCTGTTACTGCTGGTAGAAGCATACTTGATGTCGCTGGAAAAGAATATGTTTCAAACAAAGCAAACGGATTTAAAGACGTTGCTCTTTCGCCTGAAGAGGCTTCAGAGCTTTATACTGGTTTTACCAATAGAACAGGAGAGGTTATAGTAAAGAATGGACGAGTAATGGTAAAGGATGGAGACGCCTTTGTGCCAGCAACTCAGTCTACATACTTGCAGTCTTCTGTAAATATGAATAACTCATTAGTCTTACCACGTACAGTAAAACAGGGGACATATGTAAACTTTACTACTTTCCTAGATGAGACTAAGGGAGCTATACGTGCTGGTTCTAGTGTCGGTAATGCTTCGTCAAGGGTAAATACTCTGTATGAAGAAAAATATAAAGACAAGCAATTTCAATCTGACGTTTTAACAGCGTATGCTATATCTGAAGATGACGGATTAGGAATGGTTGAAGACCCAACTAAAATTAGTGCAGAAAAACTAGCTGAGATTGCAGACCTAGCTTCTAATGAAGAAATAGTAGCACAAGCTAAGGAGTGGTACAGAGAAAGAGTACTTGGTTCTGTTCCTCCTCTATGGAGTGCTGGAAGCCAAGGCTCAGGGTTAAGCATTGGGGCAGGAACTTCAAAAGACCTAGAGTTTATAAATAATACGACTGTTGATTTTACAGCTATGACCAAAGACGACAAAGGTAATTGGATGATAGATGATAAAAATGTAGACCAAATCGAGTTTGATTCTTACGCAGGATTCCAGTCTAACCTTCAAGGAAAGTCTTATACAGATGCCAAAAAGTTTAAATACGATATTGTTGGTATAGGTGTAAAAGAAGGAAGAATCTTCGCTGATAAGCAAGCTCAAGATGATGCAGGATTCTGGTCTTTGTCATCTGGAAAACAGTTCCAGAAAAGAGCAGAAAAAATGACTGGTTCAGAATACAGTAGACTGCCTACAGATACTAGAAATCTTCTTAAGATGAAGTTTGGGAAAGATTTGTACAAGATGTTGGGCTTAAAATCTGAAGAAGAATTAAAGAATATAGAAAAAGACGTAACTTCGCAAGATAATAATGAAAGTGATGATTCAGAGCAAAAATTGAGAGAGACACTTAAATCTCAAGGCTTTAGCGATGAAGACATAGAGGGTATTATCTCTGGCAAATAATCACCAATAAAATTTTTTAGATGTCTGACGGTCTCAAAGAAATTCTGCAACAAGCTAAGTCGGCAGGAGCATCAACAGAACAGCTTCTTAGAATAGCTCAAACTTATAAAAAAAAAGATTCTACGGAATCGTCATCCACTGGGGCAAAAGAAGCTACCGCATCGGAAGACTTTGCTAACGATGACCGTTTCGAATACGACCGAAAATTCAAAGAGCAACAGCCTAAGGAAGCTGTTGCACCATCAAATGTTCCTGTTCCTGCGACCGTTAAGGAGAGCATGGAGCTGTTTAAAGAAACTGGTAAAGTTGCAGAAGAACCAGCATTAGGTTCTAAAGCCGCAGAAAAGCCAGAGAAGAAAGCAGAGGGAAGCTCTGCTGTCATTGATGCAATTTTCACTGAAGAATCTGCTAAAGGTCGTGAAGCGCAAGATGCATTCCTAGAACACGACAGATACGTAAATAAAACAAGAGACGACAGCGGAAACTTTAAGACACAAAGTCTAGAGGATATTTCGTACTCAGAAAAGCAGGCTATAAAGAAAGCAGGAGAGGCTCTTGGCGTTGACTTTACAGGTAGGTCTTATGAAGAAGTAAAGGAAATAGTAGACTCTGGTAAGCAGTATTCTGAACAAGTGTTGTTTGAGAACACACTTGAGAAAGCCAAAGAGGAGGAGATGAAAGACCCTACGGTCTTCGGTTTGACAAGAACAGCTTTCTTTGACGGAATAATAGGAAACCCTGCGAGGAATCAAGCTATTAGAGCTGCGGCAGCCAGAGGCGATTACGCTACTGTTGAGAACATGCAGCAGGAAATAAACCTAAGAGCCGCAAGAACTCAACTTGCTTTAGGTATCGACCCCACCGATAGCAGAGGTATAACTGAGACTTGGAAAGAAGGAGATGTTGATGGCGCTATATACAAGGGTCTATTCGGTGCAGCAGGTTCTGCTGGTGGATTAATTCTTACTATTGCCGCACCTACGGTTGGTCTAGCATACTTCGGAGAAACATCATACACATCTACATACGCTCAAAACGTAGATAGGGGAGACCTTACTTGGGAGGAAAAAGAAAGTCTTGCATTAATCGCTGGAGCTACAGAGATTGTAGTAGGTAAGTTCATGGGTGGTCTAAACAATGTAAAAAGGTTTAGAGGCGCAATGGGGATATCTGACGATATTGGTAAAGCCAGTATTAAGTCTCAAAGAGCCGCATACAACAAGGCAATGGATTTTCTAGAGCCTTATGGCAAAAAGTTTGTTGGGGCAATGAGAACTCCAGTGGCTAGAGGTGTAACAAGAACTGTATACGATACAGGTTCTGAGGCTTTTGAGGAAGGATTTGTTGATATAGTCAATCAAGTTGCAGCGCATGGTATTGCAGGTGATGACTTTGATGTATACTCGATATATGATTCTATGATTTTAGGTGCTGCTATGGGCGGCCCTATGGCTGTGGGTACAGGTATTTCTAATGTCAAAGCTATAGCTTCTGTTTACAAGAGACCACTAGCTGAAGATGTCGAAAGCTACGAAACCCTTCAAGCTCAGTATAAAGATTTAAAGCAAGCAGCAAAGGAAGAGTCAGACCCAGCAAAAAAGAAGATTATTGGAGAACTTGCTCAAGAAGTTCGACAAGAAATAAAAGTACTGCAAGATAAAGCAACAGATACTTACAATAAGCTTAGTGACCAAGATGCTGTAGCGCTATACAATGCTCATAAAAATATTGAGAAATTATCTAGACAGGCTAAAGAAACTACTGATAAGACAGTAAAGAAACGCCTAGGCAATAAGATTGCAGGACTTCTTGTTCAGAAAGGAGAACTAGAGGCAAAAGCTGGAATTAAAGCTGAGGTAGACCAAACGGTAGACCCAACTGGAGCAACAGAGATTACAGCTGCGGATGCAAGAGAACAAGATGCTGGGGACTTTACTGAAATTGCTCGTAAGCAAAAAGAAGAAAGAGATGCTGCTGATAAGCGTTTATCTCCAGATGACACGCCTAGAAAGATAGTAAACAAAAGAGGCAGGTACTTAAATCCTGCCGACAATACTCTAGTAGAAGGAGTTGTGGCTAAAGATGGTCAGACTCTTGTATTAGAAACTGACGAGGGTAATATTATAGAGATAGGTAACTTTAATGAGTTAGCAGATACACCGCTCAGAGAGCTTGGACTCTCTGACGCTAAGGGTGTAGTTTCTCCAAATGAGGACGGCTCGTTTACCTACAATAGTGTTGCAGGCGCAGCACCTCAAGGAACTAAAATGGTTCCTTCTCAAGGCAATGTCAAATCTGTAAGAAGAGACAAGAAAGGCAATATCAAACGTGTTGTAATGAAGTCTCCAGACGGAGGTACTACATACAACCTTACAGGACAAGATGCTCAAGATATGGCTTATCAGCTTTACTTGAGTGAAATGGCTACTGAGGAAGGAGCCGCTAAAGTTGAATCAGAAATAGAAAAAGATGAAGAAGCAAGAAGAATCCTTGAAGCCGCAGAAAAAGCTAAGCCTAGTGAGCCGACTACTGAAGCTCCCAAAAAGCAAGCAGCTAGAGATACTGGGAAGAGTGCTAAACAAGGAGTAGAAGCTCCCCAAGCTGGAGTCAGTGCTATTGGGTTTGAACTAGATTCAAAAACAAAAGCAGCATTGAATAAGATTAAGACTGTATTGTCTCTTGTAGTACCAGACTTGAAAATCGTGGTACATCAAAACAGAGATTCGTACAACGATACTTATGATGGTGCTAAAAGAACAAAGGGTCACTTCAATCCTAACACCAATACAATACATATACTAGCTGATGGCAAAAGTGTATTAGGAAAAGATGTGCAGACGTTAATCCGTCACGAAGCTATTCATCCTATACTAGACGCTCTACTACAGTACAGCCCAGAAGCTACGGCTAGAGCTGCCGCAAGTGTTCGCTCTATTCTTGCCAGAATGAAGAACAACCCTAATGCTAAAGCAGTCGAGGCTCATGCTGGTAAGTACAAAGGAAAGTCACAAGAGATACAAGACTTAGAGCTAGTTACAGAATTCCTTGCTGTATTTAGTGATTCATCTGCAATCGAAGCCGCTAAAAAATCAGAGCCTTCGTTCCTAGAGCGAATCGCTGATTTACTAACAAGACTTCTTAGAACAACAGGTTTAGTTGATGCTAAAACAAAGCTAGAAGGGGAGAAAGAAATAAAAGCTCTAATGAATGCTTTAGAGTTTTCATTTACTACAGGCAAGGCGTTTACTACCAATAGACATAAAAACATTGTAGACTCTAAAAAGAAACAGATTAGAGAAAGCATTGATAATATTGGTAAAGAACCATACGCTCCAAAGAAAGGAGAGTCTTTAGAAGACATAGTTAAAGGTCTTGATAGTTCCAAAAGCAACTTCATCAAAGCTGTTGACTTTGAGCATAGCTTAGAATTAAGAAGATTAGGTTTCTTTGAGTCTCATCAACTTCCTGATGGCTCTATCTTGTTGGGAAGAGGCGTTAGATACGAAACATACGATGCGGCAAACAATGTTGCTAAGATTCACCCTAAGTCTTTTATATCTAAAGACAGTATTAAAGGAAATAAGAAGAAGGTAGCAGACACGCTTACCGCCTTTGCTAAATTTATAAAAGCAGATGTGAGGTTTATAGACAGCCCAGAGTTGCCGTTTACATCTACGCTTATTATCCCAGATGCAGATAACAAACTTAAATCACCTACTCCTGTAGTAAACTTAGCTTATGCTAACGCAAGAACAGGCGCTGCTGGTTTCTCTACGTTTATTGTGGAGGCAATAAAAATAGCATCTCCTGTAGCTATAAATGAAGCAATTGCTAGAATGGATAGCAAGCGTAATCCGTTACATGATGCTTACAAGAGATATGAGAACACATATACAAAGCTAGATATAACTAGGGGTCTACCTAAAGAAGACATCCAGTTTATGGCTTTCTCAAGAGTCCTTCAAGAGTCTATTGACCGTGTATTGACTGGAGCGATAAGTAACTCTTACACTGACTTTGCATCGGATATGCAACAAGCTTTCTCTGATTTCGTAACAGAAAAAGCTGAACAACCTTCTGCTAAAGACAGAAAGGGAGAATACTTTGTGAAGCTCATGCCATTTGGAGAAGATTTTATACCTACTCTAAAGAATCTATTTATTGACAAAGGAATTTTATTTCAAGAGTCAGTTCTTAGAGGTAAGGAGTCTGCTCAAAAAATCATTCAAAATTTAGCTGAGATTATGAGTGATTCCTCAGCTGACGAAGGCTCTATTTCTATGAAAAAGAAAGGGCTTAAAATGATTTACGGTCAAGAGTCAAACAGACTAAATGTAATAGACTGGATAGCCATACACACCATGGGTGACTTTAATCACCCAGCTGTTAAAATGTTATTACAGGGTAATGGCCTACCTTCTATTTTAGAAAGTTATGAATATGTAGCTGACCAATTAGGAGAGTTCTATGTTCAGTTAAGCGATATTGTCTACGGAGACATGCTGAGTAACAGAAAAATAGAAAAGGCTTTCTTTGAAGGAAATGACAAAGGGTTAACAGAGTCTGAAAAAGCTGTGTTAGGTTTAATAAAGAGCTACGTAGACTCAATGTATTCTGATGTACAGAAGGAGGCTAATTTAGACTACGAGAACAAGGTTTTTAAGCAGATGCTTCTTAACTTCGTTACCGATGTTGCTGGGGGACAGCACTTTGATGATGTTGCTAAATATTTAGGTATAGAGGAAGGCATAATTCAGACATCTCATTTAAACGAGTCTAACATGGATTTGATTCGTGAGTTAGGGGTGGGCGCACTAGGTGGAACACCAGAGGGATTCGCAGACGTATTCTCTAATTTCTTACAAGATAATGTTGCTGAAAAGGCAAACGATGTTTTACCATTGTTATTAGACATGGTTCAAGCAGCTGATTCTAAATCAGTTCAAAAAATCAAAGAGTTTAAAAGTGTAAAACAGGCTCTTGACTACGCTATAAATCAAATAGGGGTAGTTTCTGCTGGTGAAGCTTTTGTTAAAAAGATACCGTTCTCTGAAATAAAAGGAAAAGTAGACTCAATTTTTAAGAATGGTTTACCTAAAGGTTCTGAGTCGACTATATTCAGCAAGGATTCAGAACTACAGATATCAGTAACTCCTTCAACTGATGGAACCGTAGAAGTTTCATATGGTTTTATATACACTGATTCAAAAGGCTTTAGAGTAATAGAGTATGCTGACTATCCAAACAACTGGAAGCTAGGTAGCATTACAATGCCTTTGGTTTTTGAATCTGTTGCTCAGATAGGAGCTTTGGTTAACGCCAAAGCTATCACTTTTATGGCAGTCAGTAATAAACCTAGTGACAATGTTGATTTGTCTCTATATGATGAAAGTCAGCGTGAACAGTTTGCTAGAAAAGAAGACTCTCGTGTTAAAAGAAGAGGATTAAACAACCAAATAGCTCTTAGAAACGGAAAAATAATATCTGCTAAGACCAAAGGAACTGTAAGCTTTTTCTTTGAGGATGAGGCTAACAACAATGTACTTTACACGACAAGTGATGAGCGTATCACGTCTATGGTATCAAACATTACAACTGAGGGTCTTTTTCAAAACGGTGCAGAGATTGGACAAAAGATAAAAGCTAAGAAAGAGCTTTACGATTTATTAAAATCTGGAGAGATAAAGTCCAAGAAAGAAACCTTCTCTAAAGAAGGTTCTTACTTAGCTAAGATGTACAATCAAGCTGAGACTTTAAATTCAGAATCTTATGTATTCGTAGAGGCAGAAAGTATTGAAAACACAGGTGTGTTAGCCTCTACTTCTGACAATAGCGTAAAATACATAGCGCCTGCTGTAATCAGAGAGTCGCTTTCTGACGAAGGGCCATCTGGAGAAGAAGCTGCTCGTGCTGTAGATAATATGTTTGAAGAAGCAGAGAGACATATTATTGAATCAGGAAAGAGTAAAAAGTGGAATTGGAAGAAACTTACATCTAGAAAAGCTTGGGTAGACAGGTCTTCTGACATGAAGAAAGCCATGGCATCTGGGTTCTCTAAATACATAATGTCTCTAAACGTAAACAGAGCTGGAGCTACTTCGTATGCCGATAGAAGATTCCAGAAAATCAGAAAATCTATTTACGGTAAGATTACAAACTCAGAAAGAGAGCAGCTAGATAAGTATATCTACATGAGACGTGTAATAGACATTGACTCTACTTGGATAAAAAGAAGAGGATACTTTGAGTCTAGAGTAAGCGAAGAACAGAATCAGATAGCTTACTATCAAAATGAACTAGCGGAAGCAAAATCCAAAGGTGACAAGAAGTTGTCAGAAGAAATAGAAAACGATATCAAAGAATCTAAGGATAAGCTAAAGTACTTTGAGTCTCAGTTAGAAAAGTATTCTACTATGCCTAAGCATCCTAGCTATGATGGTCTAGAGATGAATAAGCAGGCAGCTGAAAGAGCTATTGAGGAATACAAAAACACTTTACCAGCAGAGACAATGGCTCTGATTGAGAATAGAGCTGAGAATTACTTCGATGCCTACAGACAAATCTTAGAAGACCATTACAAGGCAGGTCTTATAGATTTAGATACTAAAAACAGATTCATAAACAACGATTACTCCCCTCGTGTTTTCTTGGAGAAAATGTTCGGCAATGTTGATGAAATGGTTTTACAGCAAAACGGTAGCTTCTCAAGAGCGCAAATTCAAAGCATAAGAAGTGGTTCTGACACAGGTATTTTTACAGATACTGAGTATTTGCTTGATATAAGTTTAAGAGCCTTAGAGAATAAAAAGGCTAAGAATAAGCTGTTTAAAGAAATGCATAGAGAGGCTAGAGCTAAAAACTTTAATATAGCTAACGGTCAATTTATGAGAGAGGGTAACTTTAAGAAGACTAAAGACGGAAAAGTAAAACAAGATGGGTTTGGCAACTATCAGTATGAAGCTGCTGACCCTAATTTTAAAAACGTGTTCTATAGAGAAAATGGAAAGCTTAGGGCTTTCCAGATTCACAAAGACCATTATGACAACCTTGTCGGTATTAAGGGAACCAACATGTCTCCTAGGATGAGAAGAGCAGTTAAGTGGGTATCAGGTAGCCAAATAGTAAAAGCAACAGCTACTGCACTTAACCCATTCTTTGCCATTACAGGTACTCTACGTGGGTTTAAAGAGGTCACTAGAGGTAGAGGTGTGTACGATAAGTACAGATTCCTTCCGATTATGAACGCCATGGTATTTATAGACTTTGTAAAGTCTAGTAGGGATGCTGTTTCGAAGAATTCAGAACTTGTTGAGGAGTATTACGCACACGGTGGTGGTCTTTCTTTTATGACTACTCAGGGGAAGCCAGATAAACTATATCAGAAAAAACAGAAGTTTGGAATAGACTTTCTGCAAAGAAGAGGTATTAGTTTAAATCCATTTAGTGCGCTGGCTTATGCAGGTGAAAAAGCAGAATTAGCATTAAGATTAGCTATATATCAAAGGACTAAGCAAAACTTAGCAGAGAGCATGCCTGATGCAACGCAAGACCAGATAAACACGATGGCTGCGGCTGAGGCTAGACTTATAGCTGATTTTGCCCAGAGCGGTGAGCTTTCTTCAGACGTTGACTTAGTTATACCTTATTTCAATGCAGCTATACAGGGTACGAGAGCATCTTATGATTACATGAGAGAAAATCCTAAGAAGTTTTGGTCTAAGACTATTCAAGCTTACTCTTTAAACACAGCACTAGCAATGTTTGCTAGAATGATGCTTTGGGAGAAAGACGATGAAGGAAAGTTAGTCGAAGATGCATATTCTAAAATATCTCCTTGGATTGTAGAGAGATACAATATTATACCTACAGGATTAAAGAACAGTGCTGGGGAACACATTACCATAAGAATACCTAAAGTTCACCAGTTCTTGATGTTTGATTCTTTGTCTGAGATAACAGCAAAGCATTTTACTTACTTTATGAATGGTGAGTACGACAAGATTTCAGAAAGTGATTTAAATCCAGACGGTGATGCTTGGTTCTTCTTGGACTCCATATTGTCTTCTTTTCCAGCAGGACAATTTGTTCCTTTAACTGAAATTAGAAAAGGAAAGAATGTCATAAGCGGTTTTGGTCAACGCCTCATAGGTGCAGTGCCACTAGCATCTTCTATAATAGCCTATAAAGGAAACTATGATTTATTTAGAGATAAAATTATAGCTTATGATAAAGGAGAAGTGTTGCCTTTTGCAGAAGGATATAAAGACGCTAATACTCATGACATCTACAAGTTCTTTGGAGATATTACTGCTGGATTAGAACGAGGCTCTATCTCTCCTAAAAGAGCTGAGGTTGCTATTGAGAAGCTAATAGGTTCTGAGTCAACACTTCTCACAGCCTTGTTGTATCAAATGACTGATAAGTTTCTTACAGTAAAAGAAGAGAAGAGAGGTATAACTCCAGAGAAAGCTAACAAGGAGTTTAAGAACCTGTTTGGGTTTGGTAAGTCATTTATATATACCATACCTAAAGATGCTTGGAGAGAGAAAAAAGATATCGCAGAGCTTACAAACATGAGAGCTGTCACAGAAGTTAGCATGATTAGAAAAGACATTCGTCTTGCAGCTGACAAATACAGCTTAGATGAGTTAAGAGCTATGGGTGAGAAAGGAAAGCTTCCTACCGAGGTTACTAATTTCATAAATGATTTAGATGAGCCTCAAATAATGAAGCGTTACTACTTGCAATACTTCAAGAGAGTGTCTTTAGGTAATGCTGTAGATGACGACAAGTACTTTGAGATTAAGCATGCGAAGACACCTAAAGCTGAGCTAGAATTATTTATGCATCACTTTGGTGACCCAGCGGAACTAAGTCCAGAGGATAGGCAAGAAATTCAAACTAACCTATCTTTGATAGGATATAATTTTAGTGAGCAAACAAAAGCTTACTATTCAAAATTGAAACAAAAGTAAAATTTAATATATAATAGGTATGAAAAAATTAATAACAAAAATGATGAGTTGGACAAAGATTTTTAAAGACGACAACGATTGGAATGAGAAAACCATTATAGGTTTTCTCTCCTTTGCGGTAATGGTAATTGTAATGATTGCAGATGTAATGAGTGG
>Ga0206126_10005480_pt1 | contig 11653 bp, 10 predicted proteins | sample Helgoland_Spring_5_FD_148621 | JGI IMG/M metagenome (GOLD analysis project Ga0206126, IMG submission 148621) | Pelagic subsurface seawater microbial communities from Kabeltonne, Helgoland, North Sea - Helgoland_Spring_Bloom_20160412_1 | ecosystem: Environmental > Aquatic > Marine > Epipelagic ...
AGCGCCCAGAAATGCCCGCCATCAAGTGCCTCCCAAATCAATGCTTTCGTGACAAATGATACCTAGAAGTCAAACACTTTAATAGGTCCTGACCCTAGAGTTAAAAATTGTATTCCGCCGAGTGCTGGTTCTTGTGCTTCGTCGGTGTCCAACTGCTTATTGCTGCCTCCTACATCACTGAATTAAGGTGACTCCTACAGAGCCATATTTATGCAACAAAGCCCGTCAATACCGTTAAATTGCCAGTATCATAAATTATATAAATCGATAGAATAAAGGGGGTGTAGCTCATGGCGCTTTACAAATTTTCAAGATTACTTAACATCACTTACCTCAATATATATTTAGTTTGCAAATAAAGTGTTTTTTTGACACCCTCAGCAAGAAGCTTTGGAGGTTTATGATGTTTAAATCTATAATTAAAATTTTGTTTTGGTTGGTTCTGCTGGGTAGCCCAGCTTATACCAGTGAACTCAGAATAGGTTCTTGGGGTGGTAATATTCGTTCTGGTCCGAGTACAGAATTTCCAAGAGTTGGCAGCCTAAAAAACGGTGATCCAGTGGTTATCCTGAAGAGGGAAAAAATGGCTGGTAATCAATATGACTGGTTTAAGATCTCTTACGGAAATGGTCAAATTGGATATCAATGGGGAGGGATTTTGTGCGGATTCAACAATAAAGTGAATGGTACATTCGGATTATGCGAGAAAGACAACAGGTCAACGCCGCGTAGCTATAAATGTAATAAACAAAATCAGTTGCGCTCTTTAGGCTCTAAGAGAAAAACAAAGATTACATTTTTTGTTGGTCAGACGAACGATAGATTTAAAATTTATTGGCTAGATTATGATGGCAATAAAATACACTATAATTATTTAAACTCTGGAATGACTTGGGTCGTTGAAACCTATCCCTCTCATCCATGGGCAGTATACAGAGTGTCAGATAGTGAAACTGAGACTTGCCATAGTATCGTAAGAGGCAACAGAGTCCCCTCACAGTGGCTGCTCAGGTAAACATTGTTAAGCGTGCCATCACGGATGATGACATGGTTCGTCGTCGGTCAGCGCTTTTTATGGCACGCTGCGCTTTGACAGAGGTGCGGAGCGGGTGCGCGACATTCTGATCAAGTTCCACAGTCAAGCAACAACGACGCCGAAGGAAAAACCCGCGATAATCGCCAGTAGTGAACCTGCCTGTGTTATCGGGGAACGGTCGGTGCCCGTTGAACCCGCCCTACCGGCATCACTAAAAGTAATCTAAGTATCCACCACCGATAATGAACACTGTGGGGAACTTTATGAGCTGACTTAAAAAGCGATTTTGGTTGGATAATGAAAAGTATGAGTTTTATGATCAGGTGACGATGCCGGGCATTTCGGCTACACAGATCGCGTGTCGCTAGACGGTCAATGCAAATTTTATCCATGAATGGTTCAAGAATGCACGTTTTTTTGCGCTGCTGCCGCCGTTGAAGCCATTCTCGGGAGAGGGAAAAATAAAGAAGCGGGGGCTCCAAAAACGTTGCTTGCAACATCAAAGTCAAGCTGGATGATCAATCACACAAACGAACCGGAGGTTCTAATGGTCAAGCCGCTCTGATGTCCCATTATATCTGACTACGGACGCCTTAATGTAGCAACAGTGCTTTCAGAATATGTACAATACGTCGTAAGTTAGATTTAATACTACTTAAGGCGGTGACTAATCCGTTAACATGCCTAGGGTAACCTGTGATCGTACTGCCCGCATAAATGGGTGGGAAAATATCAGCACTGCGGAGCGCGGGATGCTTGAGTTTGAAAATGTATCCAAGTCCTTTTGGACAGGCACACAGCACAAGGTGATCCTTGACAGTGTGTCCTTTCGCGTTGATTTGGGTAGTTCGTTGGGAGTGCTTGCCCCAAACGGAACGGGCAAAACAACGCTGATAAACATGATGGCTGGCTTGGAAAAACCGGATGAAGGAACGATCCGACGCATGTGCAATATTTCGTTCCCACTTGGATTCATGGGGGGGGTAATTTCCAAAATCTCGGCACATGAAAATAGTCGATACATCGCGCGGCTTTACGGTCTTGATCCAGACTACGTAGAAAGCTTTTGCCGATGGTTATGCAACCTCGGCGAATATTTTGACCAACCCATCGGCACTTATTCAGCTGGCATGCGGTCGCGATTTTCCTTTGCTCTGATGCTGGCGCTAGACTTCGATATGTATTTGATCGACGAAGGGATGCCTTCTAGCACTGACGTCGAGTTCAACAAAAAAGCAGGTGAAGTCTTGCAGGAACGCCTGCGTACGACCACCATAATTATCGTGTCGCATCAAGCGGAGACCCTGGAAAAGTTTGCGCGTTCCGCCGCTGTCCTTTTGGATGGTAAACTACATATGTTCGACACCCTCGAGGAAGCGAAACAGCTGTATGACTACGAAACCGAAAGCTAGAAAGTTCCGCATCAAGCGGTCTACTCCAACGATTGGAGGTGCACCGGCGGATGAATCCGCAAGTGCGAAGCAAAAATCGCAACCAGCCCCGCAATCAAAATCGCAAGATGCACCTGCGGGCAACGTTGCCTCGCCCCAGCAGGTGGCGAGTGAAAACAGCATCGATGCGATACGCCAAGAGGGCCTTACTGGTCGACAGTTGCGTATGGCACGACGCTTAGCACAAAAGTACGAACTGGCACCGACATCAGATTTCGATGCGGTTCGCCTTCTTCGGGCCAAAGGTATAGATCCATTCCAGCGGACGAACATGTTGGAATTGGTGGTACCGCAAGCTGGTGCAGAAGCCCATGAGGGCGGCGCGCCAGATGCCTTTGCAAGCCTACCTGCGCAGCTCGGCGGGGCCGGAGCAGACCGAGTAAAATTGCCACAAACCGTTCCAGTTAAAAAACAACAGCTTCCGTCGACAGAAGTAAGTCCAGCAGAACGACGCGCCCGAGACATACAGAACATCCAGCGCGATATTACGCGCCGCCGTCGAAAAAAAATGGGCCTTCTTCTGGTCCGGCTTGCCTTTTTTGTGACCTTGCCAACGTTGCTTGCTGGATATTATTTCTATGCAATCGCCACCCCGATGTACGCGACCAAATCCGAATTCTTAATCATCCAGAACGAGGGGTCGGGCGGCGCAGGTCCGCTGGGTGGTCTGCTGCCCACACAGTTTGCCACCAATGCTGACAGCATCGCAACACAAGGGTTCCTTCAGTCCAAGGATGCGATGTTGCGGCTGGATCGCGATGTTGGCTTTAAGTCACATTTCGCTCAGGACTGGATCGACCCGATCCAACGCCTGAAAACAAATCCAACAAATGAAGAAGCCTACAAAGTATACCGAAAGTTCGTAAAAATTGGCTACGATCCAACGGAAGGTATGATCCGAATGGAAGTTGTTGCGGCCGACCCTGAATTGTCCGCCACCTTTTCGCGGCAGCTGATCGAATACGCAGAAGAACGTGTAAATAACCTCAGCCAGAAAAAACGCGAAGACCAAATGCGCGACGCACGCAAAGGATTTGAAGAGGCCGAAGAGCAACGTCGTGCCGCACAAGAGGCGCTGGTACGTCTGCAACTGGCCGGATCGACCCTTGATCCCGAGGGTGTGATCGCCACTCTGCGTGGACAAATTTCGACGATTGAAACTCAAATCATCCAAAAAGAAATCGAACTTGCCAGCCTTCTGAACAATGCGCGCCCGAACCAAAGCCGGGTAGATGGTGCGCGTAGTACTTTAAACATTCTCAAGGAACAGCTGAAGATCCTTAACAACCGAATGACAGACGTTAGCAAAGGGGAAAACTCGCTGGCCGAATTATCGGTCCGTGTACAGATTGCCCAAGCTGACCTGGCCGGACGCGACATGATGCTACAATCAGCTCTTCAACAGATGGAACAGTCTCGGGTCGAAGCAAATAGGCAAGTGCGTTATTTGACCATCGCCGTTGAACCTGTTGCAAGCGAGGCACCATCATATCCCCGCGCATTCGAAAACACGATCTTGGCTTTTATCGTATTTGCAGGCATTTACTTGATGGTCTCGCTTACCGCGTCGATCCTCAGAGAACAGGTAACCAGCTAGAATGAAACATGTCCCAGTCGCCGACCTTGTCATCGGCAATGACCTGCCGCTCACCGTAATTGCAGGCCCCTGTACACTTGAAAGTGCAGGAATGGGGCAGGACATCGCAGGTGTGGTCAAGGCAGCTTGTGATGCGGCCGGCGCGCAATACATTTTCAAGGCCAGCTACGACAAAGCCAATCGCACGTCACTGGGTGGCATTCGCGGGCTCGGAATGGATGACGGCCTGGAAGCGTTGCAATCCATCAAAAAATCTATCGGGGTGCCTATACTTACGGATGTCCATACCGAAGCGCAGTGCGCCATTGCTGCCGAAGTCGCTGATGTGCTGCAAATACCCGCCTTCTTATGTCGCCAAACAGATATGCTGCTGGCAGCTGGAAACTCGGGGGCTGTCGTCAACATCAAAAAGGGTCAATTTTTGGCCCCTTGGGAAATGCCCAACATCGTGACCAAGGTCGAAAGCACAGGCAACTCCCGGATCTTGTTAACGGAACGTGGTACGTCCTTTGGCTATAATGCGCTGGTAGCTGATATGCGATCATTACCGCAAATGGCGCAAACCGGCTACCCTGTGGTTATGGATGCGACACATTCCGTGCAGCAACCAGGTGGCAGGGGAGGATCAAGCGGCGGTCAGCGCGAATTTGCACCGGTGATGGCGCGCGCAGCCGTGGCCATTGGCGTCGGTGCTGTATTTATCGAGACGCACGCAAATCCTGACAGTGCGCCATCAGACGGTCCCAACATGATCTATCTTGATCAAATGGATCGGCTTATCGACACGCTGATGGAATTTGATTCCCTTGCCAAGGCTAGACCCATTTCGATCTGATACCCCGGCTAGACTAATTCAAAAAATGAACAAAGCCTGCTGCTTCAGTGACGCAGAATAGGTAGGAATTTCTTTGTTATTATCTTTCAAAATAAGACTGTATCGATAGCATGCTTGTAACCGATGTGCTCAGGTAAACGCCTATTTGTGCGACAAGGGCGCTACTCTGCGCTCTGGCACGTTGGTGAATGCGACGATTATCGCGGCGCCGTCCTCGTCAAAGACCAAACATAAAAACCACGGTCCAGAGGTATCGTCCATAAATATATAAAATAACCGGTGCTTTGGGATGAAGGCCCGCGTGGACGTTTGGCGTGCCCCCATCGGGTGGTCCGGGTTAAACGTTGGGTACATAAGGACACACGGTGCAAGCTTTGTGAACGTATCCGGCATTTGCGATACCAAAGTGCGAATGGGCTACTGGGGCGCGGGAGACCAGTTGATGCCGCAACGGGCCAAATTTGGATTTCCTCGCAACTCCATCTTTAGCTTGCAGACCATGGCTTATTCAATGGAGGACTTGATCTCCCGCCATTTCTGTCGCTTGATCGTTAAGCTGTCTCGGGAGTGTCCTGAGCACTGTGTATGTGGGTCATCCCATGCGGTTTAGATTGGTCAATTATTGAGCTGCTCCGCGTATAAAATAGCGAACTGGTTTCTGGCGTCCACGCATTCTCGAACAGCGCGGCCTTTCTTCTGGCAATTCCGAATTGCCAGATAGATCAGCTTCATGGCTGCGTAGTCGATTGGGAAGCTGCCTCGGTTTTTGGTGGTTTTGCGCACGACGCGGTTCAGGCTTTCGATTGCGTTTTTCGTATAGATGATTTTGCGCATGGCGGGCGGGAAGGCAAAGAACGGGATCACCCCTTGTCAAGCGCGCCGCCATGCGGGTGCGATGGATGGATATTTTTCGCCCCATTTATCCGATCATGCGTGGCTTGGTAAATTTGCTTGAGATGCTTGGCCACGGCCTTGCGGTTTTTCCAGCCGCAGAAGTTCAGGGATTGACGCACCAGATGCACGATACAGGTTTGGACGGTCGTCTGTGGGTAATCTTTTGTCCTCGACCATCAGAATAGGCTCACACTCTTCCACCAACTGTTTGACAGTGACTTCAGCGCGTCGATCGCCACCAGTTTAGGCTTCTCCTGCTCGATATAATGTTCCATTACCTCAAGGTTCTCTGGCAATAGAATTTTTAACCTGGTCATTACACGGATTTGGGCGGTAAATAACATAAATTTATGGCGTCATTACTGTCTCGGTGTTGACGCGCAACCCTTCCGGGCGTACCGATAGTTTGTGGCGATTTGTTACCGGATTTCGGGCCACGTTCACGTCAAAAGCGTGGGCAAAACCGCTAAAAGGTCAGGATGAAAGCCCCCCTTTCGCTTGACCGCGTTTCGGGGGCTTTTTCGTGGTCTGGGTCTTTATTCAGGCCCAATTGGAGTTAAAAATGAGCGACAACTGGAAACCGCGTACCCGCGCCGTGCATGCTGGCACGCGTCGTAGTCAGTATGGCGAGGTCAGCGAAGCGATCTTTTTGACCCAAGGTTTCGTCTATGAGAGTGCCGAAGCTGCCGAGGCGCGGTTTCTTGAGGCCGGACCGGACGAATTCATCTACGCCCGTTACGGGAATCCGACCGTGCGCATGTTTGAGGAACGCATCGCACAGTTGGAAGGGGCCGAAGACGCCTTTGCCACCGCATCGGGCATGGCGGCTGTATCCGGTGCGTTGATGTCAATGCTAAAGGCAGGCGACCGCGTCGTGTCGTCGCGCGCTCTTTTTGGTTCGTGTCTTTATGTGCTCGAAGAGGTGTTGACCCGATTTGGTGTTGAGATCGTTTTTGTTGATGGCACAGATATTGCAGCCTGGGCTGCGGCGATCACGCCCAGCACGCGCGCCGTGTTCTTCGAGTCGCTTTCAAACCCAACGCTTGAGGTGATCGATATCCGAGCGGTGTCCAACCTTGCTCATGCAGTCGGTGCCACAGTGCTGGTCGATAACGTTTTTGCCACGCCAGTTTTTTCTAATGCGATCGCTCAGGGGGCCGACGTGGTCATCTATTCGACGACCAAACATGTGGACGGGCAGGGGCGTGCTTTGGGCGGCGTCATTTTGGGCCGTGAACATTTCATTCGGAAAACGGTCGAACCATACATGAAACACACTGGCGGGTCGATGTCGCCGTTTACCGCGTGGGTCATGCTGAAAGGGTTGGAAACCTTGGACCTAAGGGTGCGCGCGCAGACTGACACAGCCGCAAAACTGGCCGAGGCGCTGACAGGGCATGCCGCCTTGCACCGCGTGATTTACCCAGGTCATCCAAATCATGATCAATATGCGTTAGTACAAGAACAGATGGGCGGTAAGGGGGGAACGGTTCTTGCGCTCGACCTAAAGGGGGGGCGGCCTGCCGCGTTCCGTTTTCTAAATGCGCTGACGATCCCAGTGATCTCGAACAATCTTGGCGACGCGAAATCGATCCTGACGCACCCAGCAACGACCACGCACCAACGTTTGCCCCAAGACCAAAAAGACGCTCTTGGCATCACGTCTGGGCTTTTACGGATGTCGGTAGGAATCGAAGATGCAGAGGATCTAATGGCCGATATTTTGCGGGCTTTGGACGCCGTTTGAAATTAAATTTTTTGTTTGCATGTCGCAAAATGAAGTAAAAACAAATAAATTATCATCCGCATTGGCAGAATATACGTATGCTTTAACATAGACGAACATTTCAGGTGAGACGGTTGTGTTCTCACCACATTAAGACAGAAGGGGGGGCTACTTTATGAACATTCATACGCCCGAGATTACTGCAATACCCGAGCGTGACGAGGCCGAAGCGGCTCTGGACTTGCTCCGCCGCTGGGCCAAAGCCGCAAGCTCAACAGAAATTCTGGAACTTGACCCGTCAGTCGCTAGGCTCGTGCCGGATAGGGATGCCGCAAGTTATCCGTCTTTTGAACGAAACTACCCCGAGGATTTCGTCGTTGATCCAGCGTACAAAGACACCCTGCCAGACTTGCAAAACGGCCCAACTAGCCTGATCAGGGGCGCGAAACAACAGATCCAGCATGTCGGAATATCAAATTTTCGGTTGCCATTGCGCGTGCAGACCCGCTCGGGTGATCCCTTGTCGCTTGAGACGTCTGTTACTGGAACAGTAAGCTTAGAGGCAGACAAAAAGGGCATAAACATGTCCCGGATCATGCGCTCATTTTATAAGCATGCGGGCGAAACATTTAGCTTTGGTGTGATTGAAGCGGCGCTTGACGACTATAAGACGGACCTGGAAAGCTTTGATGCACGCATTCAGATGCGCTTTAGCTTTCCGGTACAGATCGAAAGCTTGCGATCCGGTCTGTCTGGATATCAATATTACGACATTGCTCTGGAACTGGTTGAAAAGGCTGGTACACGCAAAAGAATATTACATCTTGATTATGTCTATTCTTCGACCTGTCCCTGCTCGCTCGAACTTAGTGAACACGCGCGTGCGGCGCGCGGGCAGCTGGCCACGCCACATTCCCAACGTTCTGTCGCGCGCATTTCTGTTGTGCTTGAGGACGGTGCAGACTGCTTGTGGTTCGAAGACCTGATCGACGCGTGTCGCCGGGCCGTTCCCACCGAAACGCAAGTGATGGTGAAGCGCGAAGACGAACAGGCCTTTGCGGAGCTGAATGCCGCCAACCCTATCTTTGTAGAAGATGCAGCGCGGCTATTTTGTCAACAGCTCTTGGCCGATGTTCGGATTGGTGATTTTCGCGTAATTTCCAGCCATCAAGAAAGCCTTCACAGCCATGATGCGGTTTCAATGCTGACAGAAGGCGAAACATTTGCCAGTGACAGCATCGACCCCAAGATGTTCGCAAGTATGTTTCACGTCGGATAGGCTTTATTTCAAACGTCTAGAACGAACAACAAGAAGCGCGCCCGTCGAAGGCGCGCTTTTTTATGTCCATAGCGGTTGATGAAATACCAGAAGCATCGGGTATCATCTAAGATATTGAAATATTAAATTTCAGGCGGCGTTAGGCATTCAAATTTCCCTATATCGCTTTGGCTGGAGACCTATTCACATAACGCACCCAGCCATGCTGCTGCGCGCCGATCACAACCCGGCCATGCAGGATTGGCATTGGTATTAGGTGTGGCCACGACCTATCTAAACATCATCGGGAGGCGATGAAATCTTATAGATACGAGGTATCCGATGGCTTACTCTTCTCACGTTCAAACGTTTTTCTTTTCCAACGGGCTGACAGCATTGAGCAATTTCTTCGCAACCTTTGCACATGCCATTTCTGGCTCTGCTGCGATGGATCAGCGAATGCACCGTGTTGCCAAATTAAATGCTAAAACTGATGCAGAACTGGCGGCAATGAATCTGCGTCGGGCAGATATTCCCTCTTATGTGTTTCGCGACTTGATGCACATCTGACAATAGGCCTGTCCGAAACGCCGGGCACGCCCATTCCAGTCGCTTGACACTTCATGCGCAGAGCTTCAACGCTGGCAACTATGTTGGATTTACGTCCCGTTGGATATGTCGTTGGACTTCTGGTGGCTATGCTTGGTGCAGCCATGGTCTTGCCGATGCTTGTCGACCTCGTCGAGGGAATTGGGCATTGGCAGGTCTTTGCTGAATGCGCGCTGATTACCACCCTTACAGGTGGTGTAATGGCCCTAAGTTGCTCCAATGGTGTCCGCCAAGGGCTGACGATCCAACAGACATTCCTTTTGACCACTGGAGTCTGGCTGGCACTGCCGCTATTTGGCGCGCTGCCCTTCTATTTTGGCGCAACCGAGGCGCGCTATGTGGATGCGTTCTTTGAGGCGATGTCTGGGCTCACGACCACTGGCTCAACGGTCTTTTCCGGTCTGGATACTTTGCCCAAGGGTCTACTGTTGTGGCGGGGCATTCTTCCGTGGTTGGGGGGGATTGGCATCATCGTTGTGGCCATGGTGTTTTTACCCGAGCTACGGGTCGGGGGAATGCAGATCTTTCGAACCGAATCTTTTGATACTTTTGGAAAAATTCTGCCGCGTGCTACGGAAATCGCCACCCGTATTTCTGTGATCTATGTTGCGCTGACGCTGATCTGCGCATTGTGTTACCTTGGCGCAGGAATGGGGGCATTTGACGCTATCGTACACGCAATGACCACTATAGCGACGGGTGGATTTGCAAATTACGATGCTTCTTTCGCGGCCTTTGATCCAGCGGTATCATATGTTGCCACGCTTTTCATGTTGTTGGCGGCACTGCCGTTTGTCCGCTTTGTGCAGCTGAGTGCGGGCACGGCCCGACCGATGCTGAGAGATACCCAGATTCACGCGTTCCTAGCCACTGCCTTGGTTATTGTCTTTTTGATCGCGGGCTGGAACCTTTGGCAGCAAAAAACAATCGACGAAGGCGCTGTGCGCGCAGCTGCCTTTAACGCAGTGTCGTTGATGACGGGTACTGGTTACGCCAATGCTGACTACATGCAATGGGGCAGTTTTGCGATTGCAGTGCTGTTCTTTACTGGGCTGATCGGTGGTTGTGCCGGCTCGACCGCCTGTTCGATCAAGATATTTCGCTATCAGCTTTTGTTCGCGTCCATCCGGTCGCAATTGCAAAAAACCCGAAGCCCGCACGGGATCTTTACCCCCCGTTATGCCGGCCGCCCTGTGGGTGAGGATGTTTTGAATTCGGTTATGTCGTTCTTTGTGTTTTTCACGGTCACTTTGGGGCTTTTGTCTGTGGCATTGGCGATGACGGGGCTGGATTTCACAACATCGGTCAGCGGGGCGGCGACCGCCCTCGCCAATGTTGGACCTGGTTTCGGAGACCACATTGGCCCGTCGGGAAATTTTGCAGGCCTCAACGACACGGCCAAGTGGCTTTTGGCTGCTGCGATGCTGATCGGGCGACTGGAGTTAATGGCCGTTTATGTCATCTTTACCGTTCAATTCTGGAGAGCATGATGAACCAAGCCCGCCCCCTTGGTGCACAGATTTCGCATATGTTGAAAGACCGTGGTGTCGATGTGATTTTTGGCATTCCCGGTGTCCATAATCAGGAAATGTACCGTGGCATCGAAGAGGCAGGGATCACCCATGTTTTGGCCCGGCACGAACAGGGCGCGGGCTTCATGGCCGACGGCTATGCGCGGGCCTCAGGCAAGCCGGGGGTAGCTTATGTCATCACGGGCCCGGGTTTGTGCAACATCATGACGCCGATGGGGCAGGCCTATTCGGATAGCATACCCATGCTGGTGATTTCCTCCTGTCTGGATGAGGTGGCAGCGACCAAAGGACAGTTGCACCAAATGAAAGACCAACGCGCGGCGGCAGAAACGGTGTGTGACTGGTCAGAACAAGCGCAAACGGCCGAGGCCGCCTATGGCTTGGTTGATCGCGCTTTGACCGAATTTGAAACCTCGCGCCGACGTCCGAAACATGTGCAGATCCCGATTGCTGCGCTCGAGGCAGATGCACAAGGGTTTGCTTCAAAGACCATTGAATTGGACATGCTGGGCCATGGCACAGCGCCTGAACGCGATCTTGCCGAACAGATCCAAGAGGCACAGCGCCCCGTATTTATCTTTGGTGGTGGATGTGTGGATCTAAACGCTTATATTCCAACTGAAACATACGTGCGCGATCTGGTTCGCCGCACGGGGGCTGCCGCCTTTACCACCTATGCAGGGCGGGGGCTCTTGGCTTCAGACGATCCGCTGAG
>Ga0206126_10005483_pt1 | contig 11649 bp, 12 predicted proteins | sample Helgoland_Spring_5_FD_148621 | JGI IMG/M metagenome (GOLD analysis project Ga0206126, IMG submission 148621) | Pelagic subsurface seawater microbial communities from Kabeltonne, Helgoland, North Sea - Helgoland_Spring_Bloom_20160412_1 | ecosystem: Environmental > Aquatic > Marine > Epipelagic ...
TCCCGACGGGTGAGCGTCCCCCTCCAAACAATGTGTGCTTCGTGGTGCGTTGCTTCGTACGATGAACCATCAAAAGAAATAACAATCGTGTGTTTTCGTTGGTAGTACTACACTGTGTAACAAAAAAATAATATAACTCGTGGTATCGTTTCGGATTGCAACCATAACAGTCACATTCGTATCACACACACACACAACGTATCGTGTATCCACCCATATCGTGTACCCACCCATATCGTATGTATTATTTGTGTATCACAAGTGGGTTCCGTCATAATAATAATAATAATAATAATAATGTCTGTACTCAACTCAAATAAACGGAAAATTCGCAGTTTGTCGAAGACACGGAAAATTCGCAGTTTGTCGAAGACACGGAACAACCTACGGCATAAAAAATCGGTTAGTTGTCGTAAAAAATCGTTATTGAAAAGGAAATCGGGCAGGAAAAGGTTGTCAAGGAAAGTTATAGGTGGCGGCGATGGACCACCTGGACCGTTCCATCGAATGCAAACAGCAATTAAAGTTTCGGACGACAACCGAATACATATACCAAAATGGTTCAAAAAAACAGATCGCACATCTTTCGTTATAAGCAAATCTGACCTAACCTTTCCAGGCGACATTGTCTCACTTGGTAGTGGGGCATCTGGAATTGTTTTTAAGGGGAAGTATACCCCACCGACTGAGAATGGTAAAGTTGCAGCTACAGTTGAAATTGCAGCGAAAGGACTACATACTAATGAAAAGGAAACGTTGGCAATCCATTCTGAGGAAGAGGCAGCGTTTAATTACGAATTGAAGATATTAAAAACGTTAGCCACGTACCATCACGAAAATGTCGTACATACATATGGTATGTGTCAAATGAACCCCTACCCAAAAACAACAGGTGAACCCGACCGTGATTATATTATTTTTGAGGCATGCAAAGGAGATTTGAAGGATAGACTGAGATCACGTATACTACTCCATGACGAGAAGATAGACTGTATTACTCAGATTGCAAAAGGTATGGTGTATGTGCATTCGAAAGGGATATTACACCGAGACCTGAAAATGGATAATGTGTTATATACACACAACACGTCGGATGATGTTGATCGTTATACATATAAAATAACAGATTTTGGAGAGAGTCGGTTTATCGATCCAAAACTACACAACAACAACAAATGGAACATAACAGAAGGTTCCCTCAAAAGGGTAAGAACACTCACAGATAATATAGGGAGTCCCGTCAATATGGCACCTGAAACTCTATCACCTTATGAAAAGACTGTCGCCACACCGTTTCTAGATATGGAATTAGATACGCTTGAAAACACGCAAAAGGTAAAAGCAATCGATGTATATGGATATGGAATGATGGCATTTCAACTTATGTATCCGAAAAGTTACCAAGATTTGGTAGATAAACACTTCCCAAAGAAAGGTCCAAACTCGTCCATAGCGTACGAACTAAGCGACGTACATATTGAAACGTTTTTCCCACAAATAGATGCAAATACAACCCCGTCCGACATAATCATAATACAACTACTACAATCGTGTGTGTTGACTGAACATATAAAGAGACCAACATTTACTCATATTGTGGACGTGTTGACACGAATAACAATCGTGATACCCAAAGCGCGACGACCAGAACGGTCTGGCCTCCCAATGTACCGATACTCACCCGCACACTAAATACTACCAACAATAACAACAACAAATTCGAAACCCGGTGACGCTGTTTAGTAAGAGATAAACCACCGATATGTTGAACACTGCAAATATATGTATCCTTTTGGTTCGGGAGGGTGGTGGTATTGGTCTGGTGTGTTTATGAGGTGTTACCCTGATCCTGCATTCGAAAAATCACCGGTATATGAATCGGGGGGGGGGAGGGTGGTGTATGTATCGGACGTTGCTTTGCATTATGATATGATGATTATTTCGTTGGGTGTGCTTTATATTAGATACAACTAATTTAAAAATCAAATCATAATACATCACTTCATTTAATATACGTGTGTAACCCAATATATCAGTTAATTTACGTTTGTAACCCAATATATCAGCGTAGTAGGCGGTTTTCAAGTTGATGGACCATTCTTCAATTTCATTAGGAAATGCCTGAGTAGAGTGTCGTAATAATAATAATATACGTGCGGTATGTTAAAAAAATGTACACATTATTGTAATAATAATATTTATTTATTTTGTTATCAAATGGGTACACACAATACATTCAAACATTTTCCTCGTTACAATTTTGGAACCAATTCCAAATGGTTGTCCAAACAGGTTCAGACCTTTAAACGTGCGAACCCAACTACCCAGCGGACAAATGGTATCACAACAAAACCAGACGGGAAGTGGTACAGTTTGTATGCTGCATGGTCGAATTGGGGCGAAGTCAGCAAAGGGAAACATATCCACAGGATAACGTTCGTACCGAAGGTGCATATTTCGTGGCAAGAATCACGAGCGTCTGGGACACTGTCGTGTGTGCAGAAGATTGTCGTGTTGCGCTCCTTTGAAGATCTGCAGCAATTCAACCAGCAATATGGCGTGGTGATGCACAAAAAGTACGTGTTCATTCGTTGGAAGGAGGTTGCCAAAGACTACGGTGGGATTGAATTCATCCATTACAAATCAATCACGAAACACATACTAAATAATGAATTGGCATATGCGTATATTTGGTATTTATCAATCGAAGCCAGCAGCGGGTGCGTGTGGAACAACGCATTAGTGAAAGATATCGAATACGCATTTGATGTAGACATGTGTAACCCAATATATCAGCGTAGTAGGCGGTTTTCAAGTTGATGGACCATTCTTCAATTTCATTAGGAAATGCCTGGGTAGAGTGTCGTAATAATAATACACGGTATGTATGTTAAAACAAATGTACACATTATTGTAATAATAATATTTATTTCTTTATTTTGTTATCAAATGGGTACACACAATACATTCAAACATTTTCCTCGTTACAATTTTGGAACCAATTCCAAATGGTTGTCCAAACAGGTTCAGACCTTTAAACGTGCGAACCCAACTACCCAGTATGCAAATGGTGTCAAACCAGCCGGGAAGTGGTACAGTTTGTATGCGGCTTGGGCGAATTGGGGCGAAGTCAGCAAAGGGAAACATATCCACAGGATAACGTTTGTACCGAAGGTGCATATTTCGTGGCAAGAATCACGAGCGTCTGGGACACTGCCGTGTGTGCAGAAGATTGTCGTGTTGCGCTCCTTTGAAGATCTGCAGCAATTCAACCAGCAATATGGCGTGGTGATGCACAAAAAGTACGCGGTCATTCGTTGGAAGGAGGTTGCCAAAGACTACGGCGGGATTGAATTCAGACATTACAAAAAAATCCAGAAACACATACGAAATAATAAATTAACAGATGCGTATATTTGGTATTTAACAATCGATGCCAGCAGCGGGTGCGTGTGGAACAACGCGTTAGTGAAAGATATCGAATACGCATTTGATGTAGACGTATGACACCCGCACATCGTAGTGGTGGGTGGCAAAAACCATTGGCGTGTGCGGTGTAATGTAGTTTGTATCGTGTGTACTGTCACACACACACGTAGTGTATCCCGGTGCATGATGCATTATAACACAGCATATCACGTTCTAATTAGGAGGTGGTGTCGGGTGCAGGTGTATGAGTCGTCTTCTTATTCTTCTTCTTTTTATTCTTCTTCTTCTTCGGTGCGGTGCCGGTTGCAGCAGTGGGGTGACCGACGCCACAAGCGGCATCCTCCGGTGGGGCGTGTGGTGGCATCTGTTGCCGCGCGAGTTTCTGTTGCAATCGTGCGCGCGTGTCTCCGCCACCGGCGCGCGGGTTGAGCAACCCGTCTAACCCACCGCTGCCTTGCTGCATCTGAGACATCATATTCTGCATCATTGCCGGGTCAAATTGGTTCGGATCGAGGTTCATCGTTTTGGCTAAATTTTGGAACAGTGCGGCAGGGTCAAGACCCCCGGCACCACCACCACCACCACCACCACCACCTTTCTTCCCCTTGAACATATTCTTAAACACATCGCTGCTGGTCATCGACTGCATCAGGTTCTGTGCTTCGGATACCAACTCGGTTTGCTGGATGTCCCCGCTTTGCATCTTGGTTTGTATCTTGTCACCGACCGTCTTGACCAATCCCATCAGCTTCTGCGGGTTTTTGCCCATCATACCGAACACGTCCTGGAACGAGTTGATATTGGCATCTTCCTCAGACAACCCGAGGTCTTTCATATCCAGTTCGGTGGACAACTCTTTCGCAAACTGAGCAATCTTGCTGTTTTCCAATTGTTTCAGAAACGGATCGTTTTCCATACCCGCAAACGGGTTCTCGCCACTCTTCTGACTGCCACCGCCACCGCCACCTTGCTCGGGGGGCACATCGGCATCGTCGGTATCTGTTGGTTGGTTCAGACTCTCCATCAGTCGCATCACATTTGCCGACTGCTCCTTCATCGTTTGCAACTGCTCGGCATCGAGCTCTTTGTCGTCGAGCATCGTGTTCCATTGCTCGAACATCTTCTGCATATCAAGAGCATTCGTATTTTCGTCACCCGGGGTGGATGCGGTGGTCGGGGTGGTTGGATGGGTGTCTGACCACACGGTTGGTGAGACGGTGCTCATCTTGTTGTGCGAGACGAGCAGCAGCAACACGTGCAAGTATTTCCACACAGCACTCTTATTCGCTTTCGTGACTTTGCATTTCCACAGTTGCGAAAAATTAATATCGGGTAGCAAGAACAACGCCGAGTTGGTTTTGAATAGCGTGTCGTCCTTCGTGGTCAGCGCCATATGGTGCTCTTTTGCGTTGAGTTCAAACCACTTCATTACCGAATCATCGGAATCGGAAAGCGATGCATACCGCTCGTTGACAATGTCTTCCAATTCGGGGAAGGTTGCTTTCAATTCGTCCACGAATTCTAACACGGTCTTGTTGAATGTGCCCACACACTGTTGTGAGATGCCTGTGGGTGCTGCTGCTGCTGCTGCTGCATTCACGGATGTGTCGGTGGTGTCGGTTTCGGGTAACGATTCGGATTGGAGTTCCATTGTTGTGTATTAATAATAATATATAGTTTCTCAAATGGGAGTGTGTTTTTAAGTAAGTTCCGAAAGAGTATTTATTTGATACGTTCGGTGTAGGTTGCCGGTTCAAATGCGGTTTGCCTGGAGCGGCGGTCCAAGAACCAAGAAGATGGATGGACACCATCATCAGGAAACCAACACACAAAAAAACAAAGAGTCCGTCCATACTCTAATCTAACATATCAAATACCAATCCGGTCACATACACTGGACACCTTCCCGGTGCTCAGTTGCAACTTGGCAAAGATCTCCCGTCGGACAGGGGCGTTTTCGGTTTATTGGGGTGGGGTGTGGTTGTCGTCGCAGTCGTCTGATGGACTATCGTAGTCAGACGCTCGATGCGCGCATACAGCGTCTTCAATAGCGCATCCTTTTGCAGGTGCAGCATGCGTTCGTTGCGCAGTTCCAACAGCAACTTCTCAGTGAGATACACGTTCGATTGGGCAACCCACTCACGGTTGTGTGAGCAAGTCTGGTTAGCGGAAGACGACGAAGAAGTAGTAGAAGACGATAGCATTGTGTTTACGAAGTGTTTTGTTCCGTTGTTGCTTGTATAGGGATTGTATCTATTCGTAAGGTCGTTTCATAAAATCATTTTTTATTAGATAACTCTTTTGCTGCAGCCCAAAACGGTATATTTCATTATGGTGCATTTCATATGGTGTGTGCGTGTGTGTCTATTAACAAACAAACAAACAAACAAACAAACAAACAAACCAACCAACCAACCAACCAACCAACCAACCAACATAAACTTTTAAAAAAAAACTGATTTTGTGAAGGATTTCTTATTTTTAGTTTTCTCAACACAACACGAATTACACTTGCCATATATATTATGAGTACCATAACTTGCCAACCAGATATGACCACCGTGTCCTTTGTAACAGTCGACGGTGGTACAAGCGGGACAGCATATGTACCGACCGGTTCACCTTCACCAGAGGAGGAAGAAGAAGCATTCGCATTGAAGACGCATTTGCAGTTAACATTCGGGTAGAAAAAAGATGATATCGTGTTAGAGATGTACGAACCGTCCAAATATGTTATACTGTTTGATACGGTTGGCATGAAGTTCATCCGGGAGTGTACGGTTACTGAAGCAACAACGGAAGCAGATACAGATACAGTTCAAACGGATCTGTGTGCGTATATCGAACGAGAACAGATTCGGGAGTTGGATCTAAATGAGATATATTCGCATTATAACATTACCGTGATAGGTGCATATGCTTTCTTCTATTGCACCTCGTTGACAACGGTTGCTATCCCGGACAGCGTGACAGAAATAGGTGCGCATGCTTTCTTCTATTGCACCTCGTTGACAACGGTTGCTATCCCGGACAGTGTGACAGCGATATGTGCGGACACTTTCCATGGTTGTGTATCGTTGACAACGGTTGCTATCCCGGACGGTGCGACAACGATTGGTGCAGGTGCTTTCTACAAGTGTATCTTGTTGAGCACGGTTGCTATCCCGGACAGCGTGACAGAAATAGGTGCATATGCTTTCTTCTATTGCACCTCGTTGACAACGGTTGCTATCCCGGACAGCGTGACAGCGATTGATTGTACTGCTTTTGCATTTTGCACCTCGTTGATGCTGGTTGCTATACCATCCAGCATAACAACGATCGGTGAACGTGTGTTTGCAAGTTGCGAATCGTTGACGAAGGTTTCTATCCAGGACGGCGTGGCAGCGATTGGTGAACGTAGTTTTGAACGGTGTACATCGTTGACAACGGTTGCTATCCCGGACAGCGTGACAACGATTGGTGTATATGCTTTTGAAGGTTGCACATCGTTGCCAAAGATTGCGATTGCATCCAACGTAGCAGCGGTGGGGAGGAATGCTTTTCGACGGTTGTGAATGAATTTGTTGTTGACGGACTGCCTTACACGTGGGAAAAGTGGAAGTGTAAACAAAGATAGAGATTGTGATAATACGAATAATACGATTGTTAGGATTGGATGTGTGTTGTGGGATTGTAATCGGGTAACCGAAATATTGCGTTTTGAATGATAGGGAAAAAAAAAAATGATTAGATTATTTGTTGAATCGATCTTATTAATACTTCGGTAATCGTGATATCTACTCAGTTGACAATCTACCGAGTCCATGCCAAAGTCAGAATTGGATGCACACCCTCAGGACTACTACACACTCCTCTGTAACGAACTGATGAAGCATCCAGATCGTCTAGTTCTTTTACGATTCACACACGACAACCTGGTAACACTTACGCTTCTTCTCACGTTCCTTCGTGAAAAGTATCCGGGATTCGGCACACGTGTGCTTCGTGAACCAATTAAATGCGGGTGGAGAGAGTTTGAGAAGAATTTTACCGAAGTTTGCACAGAGTGTTACAACGGTTGGATAAGTGACATGGAGGATGAGGAGGAGGGGGGTCGTCATTGTGACAACGAGCTGTGTGATGGCAGCGGTACCGTGCACACGACCCGAACAGTCGAAAAGCCTTGGTGGGAACCATTACGCGAAGACGCACAAACCTGGTTGTTTGTGTATAGTGGCCCACACCCGGATTTTTGTAAGACCAAGAAACTCAAGGAAAATGGGAGGCATCGGGTTAAGTTGAATGGCAACGTTGTGTGTTCTAGCGCTAAGGACTGCAGCGGTACGAAGTTGGTTGAATGGGATTGCGTTGGTCCAGACGATGTCATTGGTCCGGAATATGTCACTGGTGAGTGATTGTGCTTCTGCACATTGCACCTCGTTGACGACGGTAAGTTAACATCGTCGATCCAGACATTTTACACGACGATTTGTAAATAGTTGGGTGATTCTTGTGAATGTGAATGTCCCGTCCCGTTCCTTTTGTATATATACATATATATAATATGTCGCAATATTGTATGTGTATTTTCACTCTGTTTTTATTGTTAAAAACACGATTTTTAAATAGTATCCTTTTTTCTCAGCACAACCCGAATCAAACTCGCCGGACTGAATGAGCACAATGACATGTTGGGTCAACAACCAGATATGACGACAGTTGTATCGTTTGAAACGGTGGATGGTACTACGATATGGGAAGCATCCGTTCCAACCGGCGTTTCACCAGAAGATGATGCACTTGCATTGATGACGCATTTACAGTCGACTTTCGGGTGGAAAGTGGACGACATCGTGTTAGAAATGTACGAACCGGGCAAGTATGTGATACTGTGTGAGTATATCAAACGAGAAAATATTCAGGAGTTGGACGGATTATTGGTTGAGATTTATTCACATTACAACATAACGGAGATTGGTTGTTCTGCTTACGACGGTTGCACATTGTTGACCGCGATTGCCATCCCGAACAGCATAACAGCGATTGGTGTGAATGCTTTTCGGGGTTGCACCTCGTTGACCACGGTTGATATCCCATACAGCATAACAGAGATCGGGATGAGTGCTTTCTACGGTTGCACCTCGTTGACCGCGATTGCTATCCCAGACGGCATGTAAGCGATTCGGAGATGTGCTTTTCGGGGTTGCACCTCGTTAACGACGGTTGGTATCCCGAACAGCCTCACTACGTTCGGTCGGAGTGCTTTTGCACGTTGTACATCATTGACAACGATTGCGATTCCGGACAGCGTTACAGCAATTGGTGCATATGCTTTCGATAATTGCATGTCGTTGGCGAATATTTCGATACCAGAGAGCGTAACTACGATTGATGCAGATGTTTTCGATGGGTGCACATCGTTGACTTGGTAAAAGTCGTCATCTACAAATGGTACAAGAAACGTTCCGTATATTTTTGTGTATATACGTCATGGCGGTGTATGTGTCAGTTAACAGACCGAATCAGATGATTTGTTGTTTGTGTTAAAAAAATATTTTATAAAATAGGATTAGGATTATTCGTTTAGCAACACAATTCTGAATGAATAACATAGCAAGACATATAATGAGAGCCATCGCACGCAAACCAGATATGACGACGGTATCTTTTGAAACGCTGGATGGTGTCACGAGCGGGACAACATCCGTTCCAACCGGCGGTTCACCTGAAGAGGAAGTACGCGCACTGAAAACACATTTGCAGTCGAATTTCGGGTGGAAAGTAGAGTACATCGTGTTAGAAATGTACGAACCGGGCAAGTATGTGATACTGTTTGATACTATCTCTATGAGATTCATCCGGGCGTGCAGTGTTGTTGCTGAAGCAACGACGGACGCTGATAAAGGGACGGTCCAAACGGAACTGCGAGCATATATCAAACGAGACCAGATTCGGGAGTTTGATCTAGATGCGATCTTTTCGTATTATAACATAACTACGATTGGTGAAGCTGCTTTCTGGGGGTGCAGCTCGTTGACCACGATTTCTATCCCGGACAGCGTCACTACGATTGGGATGGATGCTTTTTCAAGTTGCATCTCGTTGACCACGATTTCTATCCCGGACAGCGTGACAGCAATTGGTGATAATGCTTTTGACGGTTGCACCTCGTTGACCACGATTTCTATCCCGGACAGCGTGACAGCAATTGGTGATAATGCTTTTGACGGTTGCACCTCGTTGACCACGATTGCTATCCCGGACAGCGTGACAGCAATTGGTGATAATGCTTTTTCATGTTGCACCTCGTTGACCACGATTGCTATCCCGGACAGCGTCACTACGATTGGTGATAATGCTTTTTCATGTTGCACATCGTTGTCCACGATTGTTATCCCGGACAGCGTGACTACGATTGGGATGGATGTTTTTTCGTGTTGCACCTCGTTGTCCACGATTGCCATCCCAGACAGCGTGACTACGAATAGTGAAATTGTTTTTAAAGGTTGTAACTCGTTGGTACGGTCGTCCCGCCCCCCCCCCCCCATCCAATAGACGCCCCGTGATACATATCATTCGTTGTTCCTTGCGAATTTGAGAGAGATATAACTATAGAGAGTAATACAATTGTCATCTATGTAATTATATGTGACATCAATCTGAAAACGTATTGATTATATATTGGCAGAACTTGATACGATTGAGGATAAACACATTTCTTTCATTTTTTGTTAATAAATATTTATTTAAGGTATTATTTATTTGGTCCTACCACAACCCGACCGAACAAGAGCAGTTTGTTCGACATATAATAAGTACGAAGACACGTCAAGCAGAGATGACTACGGTTGTGTCCTTTGAAACAGTCGATGGTGACACCAGTGGGACAGCATCCGTTCCGACCGGCGGTTCACCATAAGAGGATGCCAGTGCATTGATGACGCATTTGCAGTCTACTTTCGGGTGGAGACCGGATGACATCGTGTTAGAGATGTACGAACCTGGCAAGTATGTGCTACTGTTTGATACTGCCTCTACGAGATTCATCAGGGAGGAGTGTAGCGTTGCTGAAGCAACGACGGAAGCAGATAAGGAGACGGTTCAAAAGGAATTTCACGAGTATATCATACGAGACCATATTCGGGAGTTGGATCTGAATGAGATATATTCGCATTATAACATAACCACGATTGGCGAATGTGCTTTTCAGGGTTGCACATCGTTGACGACGATTGCTATCCCGGACAGTGTAACCGCAATTTGTAAATTTGCTTTCTATAGTTGCATATCGCGGACGACGATTGATATGCCATTCTTCCCTGTCCATTTGTTCATTGAGCTCTTTATGAATGACCGTTTTTGCTGAATGTTGTTTGGTTAGGATGATAAAAAAATCCTTGTCTTGGTTTTCAGCAATACTTTTCCAAATACCAAACGTTTTACCATTACCTGCTCCTTTCTGTTGTATACGCAGTATTGGTTTGACTTCATTCGTATCTTTCCAGAGTTTCCAAATATCGAGTGGATTTGTCAGGAGTGTATTCATTATAATCTGAATCGGTTTCCATTCTTTCACTAAAATCATTTCGTTGCATACTCTGTCTACTGGTATTTTGAATATGTTGTCATCAATATCAAGTAATATATACTCGTACAGATTCTGAAACGAGGTGTACTTCCAACTGTTGTCAAACTTGATTCTAAAATCACCGGTTGATAATTGTTCACACTTCACATCGGATGTATTGCCATCTACCATCCAAATAACAGTTTGTGTGTGCAATGTGTAATCGTGTGTTCTGGTATGAACCTCCGCTTTTGTAATCGAACTGTGTTGGATCTCGACGACATGATTATGTTCCTGAAGAATACACATCTGCTCGACGACTCTTGATTTGTTTCTCAGACGTACACTGAAAGGTCTGTTCAGTAACAGGAAAATAACTTTGCATGCGCAAATGCCACTCTGACATTGGATTGCCTCCAACATCATACGGATTTCGATGACGGAAATATGGTTTGTTTTTTTCACCACGACAAAAGATTAGTTTGTGCCCGTTGGAACATTTAATACGAGCAGACTGATGCCGTTCGTAATCTTGTATGCGAATACACTTGTCATTAATATATGCATACTGTGTTTGAAAAGTTAGATTACATTGAGGCGTCGTATAATTTAGTTCTCTTTCGGTGCACGGATTTCATCCGTGCACCCAATGGAGTGAGTTGATGGCGTTG
>Ga0206126_10005487_pt1 | contig 11642 bp, 9 predicted proteins | sample Helgoland_Spring_5_FD_148621 | JGI IMG/M metagenome (GOLD analysis project Ga0206126, IMG submission 148621) | Pelagic subsurface seawater microbial communities from Kabeltonne, Helgoland, North Sea - Helgoland_Spring_Bloom_20160412_1 | ecosystem: Environmental > Aquatic > Marine > Epipelagic ...
GGCTAATTTGATCATGTTTTGATCAAAGGCATTGAGTTGCTGATAGCGCAGTTTGACGTTGTCCACCAGCGACCACTGGCGGCGGCAATAGTGGTAAGACCAGTCATTGCCCTCGCGGGGGAAATCGAGCCATTCAGGGTGTCCAAATTCGTTACCCATGAAGTTGAGCCAGCCCTCGCCGCCTGAGATCAGAGTAAAAAGGCGGATGATTTTGTGCAGGGCAATGCCTCGGCTGATGACTTCGTGGTCATCATCAGTATCCATGTGCCAATACATTTCCTTGTCCATCAGGCGAAAGGCGATGGTTTTATCTCCCACCAACGCTTGGTCGTGACTCTCAGCATAGGCAATATTGGCTTCGCCATATCTTCTGTTGGTCATCACCCCCCACATTTCCTCGGGGTTCCATTGCTCATCCTTTTTGTGTTTGAGCAGCTTGATCCAGTAATCAGGAATACCCATCGCAAGCCGGTGAGTGAATCCAATGCCACCCTCAGAAGTAGGCCGGCATAAGCCTGGCATGCCGCTCATGTCCTCGGCTACGAGTAGTGCCCCTGGCCGAAGTCGATTACACAGTGTAGTGGCCAGTGCGAGGTAGAGGATGGCATCCTCATCTGCGCCATCGGTGAAGTATTTATCGTAGTGGTCAAAGTCGACACTGCCATGGTGCTCGTAGAGCATGGAGGTGATGCCATCAAAACGGAAGCCGTCGAAGTGAAACTCCTCGAGCCAGTAGCGAACATTGGAGAGTAGAAAACGGCGAACCTCATCCTTGCTGTAATCAAAGCACTTTGAGTCCCATTGCGGCTGATCTCCTTTGATGCCAGCATGGAAATATTGGTGGTCGGTGCCATCAAATTCATTCAGCCCCTCAGCCAGGTTCTTGACGGCATGGGAATGGACAATATCTAGCAGGACCGCAATGCCTGCTCCGTGAGCTTTGTCGACGAGATACTTCAGGTCCTCAGGAGTTCCGAAGCGCGAGCAAGCAGCAAAAAATGAAGACACATGATAGCCGAAGGAGCCATAATAGGGATGCTCCTGCACCGCCATGAGTTGGATGGTGTTATAACCTAGTTTCTGGATCCGTGGTAAGATGTTATCAGCAAATTCCCGGTAGGTATGAAGTCGAGGCTCTTCCCCGGCCATGCCGACGTGGGCCTCATAGATAAGCGGCGCACCTATTGAGGATGGGTCAAACTCGTTTTCCCAGCAGTAGTCCTTCTCAGGCTGCCAGATCTGGCCGGAGTAGTCATGGGTGGTCTCATCCTGAACACTGCGGTGAATCGTGGCGGGAATGCGGTCTCGTGCGGATCCATCAGCACCGTAAATGTGTAACTTGATGGTATCGCCATGCTTCAGAGACTTGCCGTCTAACTTAAGCTCCCAGATGCCGTTTGGACCTTTTGTCAGAGGGTTGCGGCTGCTGTCCCAATCATTAAAATCTCCGATGATCGATACATAGTGCGCGCCAGGTGCCCACTCCCGCACGGACCAGGCATCTTTAGCTTGATGGTAGTGGATACCGAGCTCCTTATGCAGTTGAGCGTATTCTTCAATACTCCCTGCCTCTGCATTGATTGATTGCAGCTGCTCTTGAAGCCGGTCGATGCGCCAAGAGATGTGATCTGCGTAGGGTTCGAGCCAGCAGTCATCCTGAACTAAACGGGGAACTGAAGGTGAATCGCTACTCATACTTTGATGCTATGCATGCTGATTAGACAACGCACGGAAATAGTGCGCGATCAGGGTGCCTGGTGTTATTGTCCCGCTGCCGACTCGATGGCCTTGATCACAATATCGGGAGTTAGATATTCGGGAAGCATGATGGCCGGCATTGAGGGGTCAGCTGGATAGATTAGATTGGTTGGTAGGGATTTGCGATCGGCGCGATCCATGTCTTTTTTGATAATGGCGTCACCGTCCGTGTTGTCAGCGCTTACCACCAGAACATTGTATTTTTTGAGTATCGACTCAACGGCGTCGGATGAGAACACACGGCTCTCATTTTGTTGGCAGAGTAGTCACCAATCTGCCGTGTAATCAACCCAGACAATACGCCCTTTGGATCGGTTCAGCTCGACCACACCAGGATACCATGATGAGCCAGTTAGGGGTGTTTCTGGAGCTCGTTGTTCAGTGGCCGACTTGGTCATGAAGAAAGCTCCTGTCGCGACAAGCAGAGGGAAGCTCGTGCCCCATACGAACTTTTTAAGCTTGGGCGTGTAGGGTGTGCCGAAGCGGCCGTATGCCCATACAGCGAGGCCAATAACAACAGCGGCCATCAATAGCCATGAAGCGCCGCCAGTGCCGGTGATCTTTGCAAAGCTTTGGAAGAAGTAAGCGGCCGTGGCGAAGAGGGCAAAGGCCATCAGCTGCTTGAATGTCACCATCCATGCACCGGGTTTGGGTAGTTTGTTAATGAGCTTCGGGAAAAAAGCGAGGATCACATAGGGGGATGAAATACCGAGAGCAAAGATAGTGAAGATGACCATGCCCTGCAGTGGTGGCTGCTTGAGCGTGTAGCCCATGACTGACCCTAGGAAGGGGCCGCTGCACGGTGTCGCAATCAGTGTGGTCAGCACGCCTGAGAAGAATGATCCTGAGTAGCCTTTTTTTGTCTGAAGATCACCACCGGCCCCAGTCAGGGAAGTGCCGAGCTCAAACACGCCTGCCATATTAAGGCCAAACAGATAGAGCAGCATGATGATTGACGCCAGGAAGATAGGGCTGGTGAGTTGCTCGCCCCAGTTGATGTCACGTCCGAAGCTGAAAATGAGAATGTAAATGATGCCGGCCAAGATCCACATCGAGACAACGACTCCCGCCATGAAAACAAGGCCGTGGATTTTGATTTTTTGAGGTTCAGAGCCAGCCTGCTGGGCGAAGCCCATCACCTTGAGCCCGAGAACGGGGAAGACACAGGGCATGAGGTTGAGCAGTAAACCGCCGATGAAGATAAAACCAAGAGCTGTTGATAAGCTGTGCGCCTTTTCCTTGGAGCCATCGAGTAGGACGAAGTCGATTTTTTGCTCGGCGTCATAGAGCTCTGCTGCTGCGGCAATTTCGGCAGCGGTTGGAGCTTTGTTGCCAATACCGTGAGCGGCTGAGTTTGTTTTTTCACCGCCGGCGCCTAGGACTTCGGAACCCAGGGCTTCGGCTGCGGGGTTCGATAAAGCTGAGCTAATGGCCACCGCTTCTTGACCGTCAAAAATAAGAATGCCTTCAATCTTGCTGCCGGGCTTGGCGGACGCACTTAGTGGGGCTTTGAGGATGTAGGCGTCACCTCGATCGTTGAGCACTTGTGGCTTGCTCGAGTCCGTGAGGCCAGCGTTATCGATGTAGTGCAGCGAGTCGACGATAGCGACACTGCCATCTGAGCTGCTGATGGTGAGCACTAGATCAGCCGCTTTGATTTTAGCCTCTATGTTCCAGCTTTGATTGCTTTCTGGGAGTTGTGATCGTGCGAGGTGGAATTGGCTCTCATGTTCCGTAGAGAGTATTTTTGATTCGCCAATGGGGAGGGTGACCATGAGCTCTTTTGACGTTGGTGGTGCACAGCCTTTGTCGTCACAGAGTTGCCAGGTAGGGGTGACGCTGATTTTAGCTTGGTCACCAGCTTTTGCGGTCGAGGGCACAGAAATATCAGCCAGCATGGTGTATCGATCTTGATAGATGTAGAATTGAACGCCTTCACTCTGATAGAGCTCTGGAGTCGGCCAATAAAGCTGAGTAAGCGCATAGCCAGTGGGCAGCTGCCAATCAAACTCGAGTGGGAGTCCTGGGCCGCCTGGGTTCTGATAATAGGCGTGCCATCCGTCTGCATGCTCGAGTTGGATAGCAATCGTGATGATGTCTCCCGGCGTGGCTTGCTCGAGCTCTGAGATGATGGAGGCCTGAGTGTAGCTATCCTCTGCGGTGTCATCACTGGTGCTGAAGAGGTCATTTTGGGCATGTAGTAGCCCAGTGCTTATTGTCAGCACTAGGAGAGTGGAATAAATGAATTTCATCTTAAAGGATAGTGAGTGTGGAATAAGTGATCGGAGGACACGATGCTTCGGTGGTGGGTAAGAGTGTTATGCTGGATACTTCTTCCCCTGAAATCTCATGAAGTAGTTTCAGCTTCAGGGTGCTCAGCGATCACGGGACTTATTTCCTCCTGCATTTTGCGTTCCCAAATATAGCGTCTGAATAATACTTTGATCGCTGCGGTCATAGGGACGGCTAGCAGAGCTCCGATAAATCCGCCGAGTAAAAGTGACCAGAACAACATCGAGAAGATGACGGTCATGGGGTGTAGTCCCACCGAGTCACCAACAATTTTTGGAGCTGTCAGCAAAGAGTTGATTTGCTGCACAACAAGGAAGATAGCGACGACAGCAAGGACATAAGCCCATGGGCTACTGCCGAGGAAGTTCTGATTATCGATGTGGCCGAAATGAACAAAGGCAATAAGGCATGCGGGTATTAAGCAAATGATATTGCCGATGTAGGGAATCACGCCAAGCACGGCCATGGCTAGGCCAATGACAAGTGCGTAGGGTAGGCCGAAAATCCATAACGCGATACCAACCAAAATCCCGTCGATAAACGCTACCAACATCTGGCCACGGAAAAAGGAAATCAGGTAGCCGTTGATTTCTTGCAAAGAGTCTACGACTTCGTTCTTAAATCGTGATGCCTTCAAGGGGACATATTCGTGCCAGTGTGCCTTAATGCTAGAGCTTTCCTTGAGGAAGTAATAAAGATAGATGGGTGCCATGACGAAGCCGATGGTAAGGCCAAGCATGCCCAATATTTTCGACGAGCCTTCGCTAAACCAGCCGGTTACTGTCTGGGCGATTTGGGCAGCATACTTGGAGATCAGAAACTGCCAGCGATACTGGTAGTCGGGTTTGGCGTAGGCATCACCATTGGCAGTTTGCACCACCACGTCGGTGGTTATTGCCTCCGTTTCAATATGCGTAGCTCCTGTCTCTGGGTTTACTTTCTCAGAGGCGTAATTAATCAGCGGCTTGAGCCATGGAGCATCTTTTACCTCAGTCATGGCTGTTGTTGCCTTGCGAGCTATTTCCTCTTTGTCGTGGAAAGCGTCTGAGACCTGCTTGGCAATGGGAGGGGCGATCAAGAAGCCAAGAGCAGTGAGTAAAATGACAAATGAGGCGAATACCGTAATGACGGCCTTGAGTCGGGATAAACCTCTGTGCTGTAGCCAGGTGACGATCGGGTCCAGTAAATAAGCGACAATACCAGCCACGGCGAGAGGCACGAGGACGGGTTGAAGATAGCCGAGGGTTTTTCCAGCGAGCCAGATAAGTCCGACGATGAGGATGCCGATGACCAGGATAGCAATGCCGGTGAGAGCTCGCCAGATGGTTTTACTTTGGAAGCGTGTCGGATATTTAGGAGTCACAAGTCAAAATCCTAATAACCGAGTGGAAAATTGCGATGGTAAAATCGCGCGAAAATGGAATCTTATGCTGGCACCAAGCTTGAGGCGAACCTCTCTCATAGGGCAGTCAGCACATCGCGTAGGGGATCTGGCACGATAGCGCAGGACAGGAGAGGGCAGAAGAGGACAGGAGAGGGGGGGAGGCGTTTCCTTGGTGTTAAATCTGGACAAAGCCCTAGTGCAGGTATTCGATTCACCTATGAGCAACGACTTCCCTGAACATAACCCAACAAAGCCAGGCGCTCGCATCAGTATTCCTGAGTATGCGATGTCACTAGCGCATGTTGCCAGCCTGCGGTCGGAAGATCCCTTCCGTAAAGTAGGAGCGGCTGCACTGGACTTTGATAACCGGGTCGTAGGCACTGCCTACAATGGTCTTGCTCCAGGCTTTGATGCCCCTGAAGATTTCTGGGATGATCGTCATGCCAGGCAGAAATTCATGCTCCATGCAGAGATTAATCTTTGCAGTCTTTTTAAACGTGGGGAGGTGAAAATAATCGCATCCACAACCATGCCATGCACCGCATGCATGCAGACCTTGTGCGCCTACGGCATTAAGGAAATTTATTTCCGCGACATCTACAAGGAGTCTGCGGCTCCCGAGATTGCAGAAACCTACGGCATCAAGTTTGAGCGGGTTACTCAGTATCCAATGGGATAACTGGAGCGATTTGTGGAGTGGATGGAGTTAGGTTTTCTGTCTCCACACTTTCGCCATCTTTATCATCTTGCTGGTCTCCATAGAAACTGCGCACATAGCCGACCTCAATCATGGTGTCTTGCCAAGATGAGAGCTGTCCTTTATCACGCCAAATAAACAACGCTTCGCGTAGGATTTTCTTAGCATCCTCATCCTTGCCGTCGTGGAATAATAGAGCAGATTTAGCATAATAATAATAGGGGGTGTCATCCCACTCACCATACTTATTGGCCATGGCTCTTGCCTCATCGACGCGATTGGTTTTGAGCTTGCAGAGCAGCAGCTTGAACTCACTTAAGTGGGTCAAACTTTTATTGCTTGCTGGCAGTATCGTCAGTAGATCTGAGAAACGTTGATGGGCAGCCTCCCAGTTTTTCATAACAAACTCGAGCTCGGCTAAGTTGAAAGAGATGTTGGGGCTTTTGGGCGATAATGCATGAAGCTTTTCGAAAATGGCGTAGGCTTTTTTGAAGGCCCTCAGCTCTACATAACAGCCGGCCCTAAGACTGAGGCAGGCAGGGTGGTTTTTGTAGACCTTATCGAGTGCGTCGATTGCTTGTATCGCGTCAAAAATTCTTTTCTGCTGATAGAGCTGCTGTGCCACGCGGATATTGTTATTATACTCAATACGTGTTTCCTCGGGCAGCGCCATGAAACCCTTCATCATTTGCGTTCCTGCTTCACTGGGCTCACTGCTTGGCTCAGTGGCCTGCTGAGCTTGCGCGCTGTCTGATAAAATACCGAGAGCTAGAATAAAGAGTGTGGGAATTGCGAAGATGAATTTCATGGTGTTGTAAACGGGCATAAGTAAACGGGCAGAGAATGGGGAAATAAAAGGATCCATGTTTCTAGGCTTATATTGATGGTGCGTCAATCATTCAAACATGAGCTCTGAGCGGCCGTCGATGTGTGCTTTATTGGCATGACTTATTGGCCAGGTAGAGATCATGCTGCTTGATGTACTGAGTCACTTTAGGTGATAGCCAGTCGGTCGCTAATGCATGCTGGATATTTGCACGGATTTTTGTCGCTGATGCTGGGTGGTTTCCTGAGATCGAGTGAAGCTGGTATCCTGCACGAGGCTCTGGAGCTTCACCTCGTGTGTAGACAATAAATTCCACTAGGCTAGCGAGATGATCTGGGCGGTGCCACTGCGCTAATGCCTGCCACTGGTCCGTGCCCATGAGCCAGAATAGCTGAGCCTTGGGGAATCTCTCAGCCATTGCTTCTGCAGTGCGCCATGAGTAGCATGGAGCTTTGCTAAGTAAGTCATGCTCGTCGACCTCTGCCCACTCGATGCCGGAGGTGGCTAAGCGGCACATCTCAAGACGGTCTTGTTCGCTGGCATGAGGCCCCTCTGATTTGTGGGGTGATTGCTTGCATGGCAGGAAAATGACCTTGTTGAGCTGAAGCGCATCCACGGCTGCTTGGGCAATGTGCAGGTGGCCGAGATGAATCGGGTCAAAGGTTCCTCCAAAGAGGCAGATCTTCATGTGCTCGCTCATGGTTATTCTCTACTCGCGACCCATGGTTTCTGCTTCCGCGCCCTTTTTGAACTCAGTCGTTTTACTGCCATACCACAGCAGGCCCGCCGTTCCCGCAAAAGCGATAATGATGACAAGGGCCAAAAGAATACTGAGGCAGGACTTCATAGCGTGGACATCTTAATGGCAAGCAATCTATTGGTCGAGTATATCCTTAATCTGCTTAACCTGCTTGCGTGGATAATATGGATGCTAGAAAAAAGCCGATACTACAAAAAGCCTTTTTTAGTGAGCTGGCTTAGCTGCTTGGTGTATCCCTTGTGATGCAGGCGGCATAGGCGCCGTCGGTATCATCGCGGTAGGGCAGGGCTTGATGTTCGCCAGTTACTTTCCACTCCGGGTGTGAGGCGATGAAATGGGTGACCAAGTCATGGTTCTCCTCAGCATCGATCGAACACGTTGAATAAACGATGCGGCCGTCCTGCTTGAGGCAGGGCAATGCATTTGTAAGAATGGATCGTTGGATGTCCCCTAAGGCGGCGATGTTTTCTGGCTGCAAACGCCAGCGTGCATCAAGCCGGCGCCGCATCACTCCCGTGTTGGAGCAGGGCACATCGAGCAGGATGGCATCAAACTTACTGTGCCAGGCCTCGGGGGCAGGCTCGGTCCAGTCATGAGTCTCCACCGTGGCAATCTTAATGCCGAGGTTGGTGAGATTTTCATCGAGGCGTGGCAGGCGTTTTTCGTTACTATCGGTGCAGAGGATTTCTCCCTCATTATTCATCATGCTGGCGATCATCGTTGCCTTGCCTCCTGGGGCTGCACAGGCATCCAGGACACACTCGCCAGGCTTTGGTGCCATGAGCTCAACACAGTGGCGCGTTGCGGGGTCTTGGATATAGACAAGGCCGTGTTTCATCCACTCACTAGGCGGTGGCCCCTCAAGCTCATAAAAGCCTTCAATGCTCTCCACGGGAGTTGCTTTTTGATATGCAGCCACCGTCGCTGCTGCGTCCTTGTGTAGTAGATTGACTCGGCAGTATGTTTTGGCGGCCTGGTTATTCCACTCAAGAAGCTGTGTCGCCTTATTGGCGCCGTATGATTTTTTCCAGCGTTTCCATAGCCAGTCCGGGTGAGAGAATTTGAGCTCAGGGGATAGGCCGTCGAGTTCGTCGATGAGCTGCTCACGCCTTGCGATGCATTGGCGTAACACGGCATTGATCAAGCCCCTGACCGATACCTTGCCGCAGTTGACGGTTTCGTTTACCGCAGCATGATCTGCGATTCCTAGAATAAGTAGCTGCGCGATACCGACACGGAGAATGTCACGTGTTTCATGATCGAGCTTACCTTTGCGCAGCTTCGCGATCCAGTGGTCGAGTAAGCGGCGATTACGCAGCACCGCAGAAACGATAGCTTGGAGCAGTGCGCGGTCTTGCTTACTGAGGCCATTTTTAGCAGCTTGGCGCTCGATCAGGGAATCCATGTATACGTGCCCCTTAGCCCAAGCCCTGAGGGCTGAGACGGCGGCTCGACGAACGTTACTTGCTTGGCTGGCCATGTGCCCAGAAGCTAGCGGCATTGCGTCATTACTAAACTAAAAACGAAACATTTTCTGTTTATTGTGACAGCTGGACTTGCGGACAGACTAGCTTGGCTCTATGAATCCCTCGTGACTCGTTTTCAGAAAGTAGCTGCCGCTGCCAGCGTAGCGTTGATATTACTCATTTTTGTAGGCGCCATCGTCCGTGCCACTGGCTCAGGCATGGGCTGCCCAGACTGGCCTACCTGCTGGGGGTGCTTGATTCCTCCCACCAGTGCTGACCAGATTGACGTCGACAAAATCGATATCGAAAAATACCGCAAGCGTGCCGCCCGTTACGGGATCGACCCCTCTACCATTACCCGTGAATCTGTCATCAAGGAGTTTAACCCGATGCACACTTGGGTGGAGTATCTCAACAGATTAACCTCGCTGCCTCTGGGGCTCCTGACCCTGGCCACCTTTATCATGGCGCAATGGCAATGGAGAAAGAGACCGGTCATTCCCATTGTGGCGGCACTTGCGTTGTTTTTGTTAGGGGTGAATGCTTGGATGGGAGCTCAGATTGTATTCAGCGGGCTCAAGCCTGGTATCATTACCATCCACATGGCCTTGGCGATTCTGATGCTTTGTTTACTTGTCTTTCTTGCCTGGCGTGGCTGTGACGAACCATGGCGCATGCCTGCATCTTGCCGGGAAAATGGATTGGCTAAAATCGCAGTATTGCTACTCGTTCTTATCCTTATCGAGGGCGTGTTGGGATCACAAGTGCGGGAAAAAACAGACGCGCTCAAAGACACCCATGAATATGCACCACGGTCCGAGTGGGTAGGGGAGCTCGAGCAAAGTGTCACCTACCTTGTTCACCGCAGTGGGTCTTGGGCTATTTTGTGGGCCTCGACCCTATTCTTCATACGTGCCAAAAAGAACCGAACTGGAGCTAAGGTGTTAGAGTCTCTTGTATTTGGAATCGTAATCTCCCAGATGTGCCTGGGCCTTATTCTCTCACAAGTAGGTATTTTGCCCATTGCCCAAGTGCTTCATATTGGGCTCTCCTCGATTCTGGTCAGCGCTCTGTTGCTCTGGTTGTTAGGTTCGAGTCGTGGCGCCCAAGCTTAACGGGTATGATCCCGGCTTGTGGGCTTAGCCGAGCAAGAGTTTTGCATCAGATGCCTCAATGCCATAAGCCTCAGCCACAGGTGGGCAGGTTAGCTTGCCCTTGATGCAGTTGATGCCGCCGAGTAGATCTGGCTGGATCTTGCAGGCCTCAGCCACTCCATGATCAGCGATCATCGTGGTCCAGTGTTGGGTGCTGTTATTGAGTGCCTGTGAGGATGTGCGGGCGTAAGCACCGGGCATGTTTGCCACACAGTAATGCAGCACACCCTCCTCGTAAAAAGTAGGATCGTCATGGGTGGTCGGACGTGTGGTTTCCGCGCAGCCACCTTGATCGACGGCAATGTCCACAAACACAGAACCCGTCTGCATGATTTTGAGCATCTCTCTGGTGATCAATTTGGGTGCCTTGGCTCCCCGGACCAGCACCGCACCAATCACCAGATCAGCACGTGGTAGTAAATCCGCCAAATTCGCTTCGTTAGAGTAGATCGTGTGGCAGCCCTCCATGGCAATATCAAGAAAGCGCATCCGCTCCAGGTCCACTTCCAGAATACTCACCTCAGCACCGATGCCAGTGGCAACCCGCGCTGCATTCACTCCTGCCGTGCCACCACCAATGACCACCACCCGCCCAGGAACGACTCCCGGAACACCACCCAGCAGCACGCCACGGCCACCATTGTGTTTAGCCAGATAGTAGGCGCCGATAATGGCGGACATCCTGCCGGCGATCTCACTCATCGGCTCGAGCAGGGGCAGGCGTTTATTGACCTCAATGGTCTCGTAGGCGATCGCCGTGCAGCCGGTGGCTAGCAGAGCCTCAGTGAGTTTTTTATCAGCCGCCAGATGAAGGTAAGTAAAGAGCGTGTGCTTTTCTGTGATCATGCTCATCTCACTTGCCTGAGGCTCCTTGACCTTAACGATCAGCTCACACTGCTCAAACACCTGCTCGGCACTGGCCACTATTTCTGCCCCCACGGCGGAGTAAAGTTCGTCCGCGTAGTTGGACCCTTCTCCGGCTCCTGACTGAACCAGCACCCGGTGTCCACGCCCCGTTAACTCTTTGACCGATGAGGGGATCATCGATATCCGGTATTCCTGAGCTTTAATTTCCGTGGGGATACCAATAATCATGATGCATATTACACACCAAGGATTAGAAATCCAAGTGATTTAAAGGCTTGGTAGAGTAGGGGGTACGGAGTGCGGCTCATATCATGCCATTTTTGATCCGCTGCATTTTCATCAAAAATACTTGCATAATAGACGAAAATATAAATAGTGACCCCGCCTTCGGCCCCGCCGAATAAGCAGACAAGTAAATGCCGGTTTAGCTCAGTTGGT
>Ga0206126_10005499_pt1 | contig 11617 bp, 9 predicted proteins | sample Helgoland_Spring_5_FD_148621 | JGI IMG/M metagenome (GOLD analysis project Ga0206126, IMG submission 148621) | Pelagic subsurface seawater microbial communities from Kabeltonne, Helgoland, North Sea - Helgoland_Spring_Bloom_20160412_1 | ecosystem: Environmental > Aquatic > Marine > Epipelagic ...
ATCGGCGGAAATTGAAGTACCTCCAGCGGCATAAGAGAGTGTTTCAGTAGTGATATTGGCACCTTCGTTATTCGCCTGATCGATCATCGCTAGCCAGTTGCCGATATTGCCCATGGCGTTGTGCGTAATGTGGCAAATAAACAAAGGCGCCTTGGTAGATTTAGCCAGCTCTAAGACTTCGATCAGGCCCGCGGGGTCTCCGCTGATGCCTCGGCGTACATGCACATAGACGGGAACGTTTCTATTGGCAGCGACTTCAAAAATCATTCGCAATTCGTCTTCGGTTACCGCGGAGGTCATATAATCAAGCAATACGCCAATGCCCAAGCCGCCGTTGTCCAGTCCTTGTTCCAATAGCCCGCGCATACGTTCAATTTGTTGAGCCGTTGCTTTGACGGTCCAGGTCTTGCCGCTCATTGTCAAAGGTCGGGGTATACCTTCAATGACGTTGGCACGAATCGAAAAATGGCCAACCGATGAACCATAATTGAGCTGAGCGCCGCCCTTGAAGTGTTCTCCATAAGATACAATTGGAAAGGATCCCGCTTCGAGATCCAATTGCGTAGTGATGCCATCCAGCAGGTTTAAATGTTGTCCAAATAACGTCGGGGTATGACTGTGAAGGTCGATAAAGCCGGGTGCTACAGCAAGCCCACTAGCATCGATGACCTTGTTGCCAGTTAGAGGACGGCTGCTGATAGCGGCTATGGAGCCGCCGGTGACGCCAATATGACGAGTTGCGTCCAGCTTGGTTTCTGGGTCGATGACACGGCCATTGGCAATAACCAGATCGTAGGCCTCAAACGCGGCTATTGTATTAGCCCACCCCCATTGAGTCGATGACGCGGCCAGCAGCACTAACAGTAGTAATTTGGACCGGCTTCGGTATAACGGGAGCATTGCGTCACCATAAAAGATTTATCATTTTAAATGAAGAGTAAACGCTAGTTTTCAATAAGTATACATCCGTTGCATCGGGCTATTGTTTGAACCTAGAGTAAATCGTAAAATCCCCGATCCTGAATTATCGATGACTGCTGTGAAATACGCTTCTAAAACTTACGATGTAATTGTTCTCGGTGCTGGTGCCGCCGGCCTATTTGCTGCCTATACCGCTGCAAAAAGAGGGCGGCGGGTAATGGTGTTGGAGAAATCGAATAAAGTCGGCAAAAAAATACTGATGTCAGGTGGTGGTCGATGCAACTTCACCAACTATTCTGTTGATGCCAGCAACTTTATCTCTAACAACCCCCATTTTTGTATATCCGCGCTGAATCGCTATAACCAGTGGCAATTTATCGAGATGGTAGAAACACATGGTATTGCGTATGAAGAGCGCAGCCATGGTCAGTTGTTCTGTAAAGACTCGGCAAAAGCTATTTTGGCGATGCTACTCGATGAGTGCGAAGATGCGGGGGTTGAAATACGAACGGATTGTGACGTGAGTAATATAGCTGCGCTGAGTGCCGATAAAAACCACGAGCCGGCACAATGTCGGTATACGTTGGATCTATCACGGGCTCAGCAAACGAGTCGATTGCAATGCCATTCACTGGTGGTAGCGACCGGTGCGCTTTCGATACCAACGCTGGGAGGTAGTGGCGCTGGTTATGATATTGCAGAGCAGTTTGGGCTGCCGCTTATTGATCGCAGAGCGGGTCTGGTGCCGTTCATGTTTAGCGACGCACTTAAGCCTGTCTGCGAGCGTTTATCCGGTTTAGCGCTGCAAGTAGAGGCCCGTTGTAATGGTCAGTTGTTTACTGAAAACATGCTCTTTACACATCGAGGTATTAGTGGCCCGGTGGTCTTACAAATTTCGAATTATTGGTGTCCGGGTGATGAGGTTACGCTTAATTTATTGCCGGATATTAATGCGGTCGACTGGTTAATAGATGCCAAAATTGATCAGGGGAAAACATGGCTGAAAACGCTGCTAGTTCAAAAACTGGCTAAATCGTTGGTTAAAGAGTTAGAGGGTTTGTGGAAGATTGATGTTATGGATAATGCATTGGCAGAATGCAGTGACAAGCAACTTACGGCGATAGGGCAGCGGTTAAATGATTGGCGCTTAAAACCGTCCGCAACGGAGGGCTATCGCAAGGCCGAAGTGACACTGGGCGGGGTCGATACTGATGTCATTAGTTCCAAAACGATGGAGGTAAAACAGCAGCCCGGTTTATATTTTGTTGGAGAAGTTGTTGATGTAACTGGTCACCTAGGTGGTTTTAACTTTCAGTGGGCCTGGTCGTCAGGCTACAGTGCAGGTAGTTTCGCCTAGTGTAGTTTTTGGCTAGTCAGATCATACGCTTGGATAAATGAGTTCAGGAGTAATAAAGCGCCAAAGATTCCAACAACTGCAAACATGAAAACTTATCTGGTAAGCGACTAAAAAATGACTTTGGGTTAGTGCCTAATCGTGCGCTGCTTGCTAAATAAAAATGCTATCGATTACTTTAAGACGAGGGCGCAGCGGTAAAAGCTGCGCGCTCGTCATTATCTCTTAACACGGGGTTACGTTTATTGGGATAATTATTGGTCCGCCAGCTGGACCAACATTTTGCCATTATTCTTACCGTCAAACAGTCCCATAAACGCAGTCGGTGCACTATCAATGCCGTCGAATATTGTCTCGTGATATTTTACCTCGCCAGACTTAATCCATCCCGCCATGTCCTCAACAAATTGAGGTTGTTGAGCGCCAAAACCTGATACAACAAAACCTTTCATCGTGATAAATTTATAGATCGTTTCAGTTAGGTTACGGGGACCGGGAGAGGCAGTACCGGCGTCATTGTAAGTTGATATCATGCCGCAGATCGGTATTCTGCCGTTAATTTTCATATGAGTCAGTGCGGCTTCCAATTGTATGCCACCAACATTTTCGAAATAAACGTCAATGCCATCAGGTGCGGCTTTGCGTAATTCAGTCAGTGGATCCGCTGTTTTGTAATTAAATGCATGGTCAAATCCAAATTCGTTGATTAGCTCAGCCACTTTCTCATCAGAGCCCGCACTACCGATAACAGTACATCCTTTTACTTTGGCAATTTGGCCCACAACGCTGCCAACAGCGCCCGACGCCGCCGAGACAAAGACCGTTTCACCGTCTTTTAATTCACCGGTAACTAACAAGCCGCCGTATGCCGTTAAACCAGGCATGCCCAAAACACCGAGGTAGCAACTTAATGGCGCGAGAGAGGCGTCGACTTTAGTGAGGTCCTCACCATTTGATAAAAAATACTCTCTCCACCCCGAAAAATTACTGACATAGTCGCCTACTTGAAAATCGTTGTGTTTAGAGGCAACAACCTTACCAACCGCACCGCCTGCGAGTACTTCACCGAGCGAAAAGTCCTCCCGCATTCGCCCACGCATATAAGGATCAACAGACATATAAATGTTCTGTACCAGCACTTCATTTTCGCCGGGCTCGGAAACATCAACCTCTACGAATTCAAAATTATCGGCAGTTGGTAATCCTCGCGGACGTGATTTGAGATGAATTTCTTTGCTTGATGGCATGTAGGGCTCCAGAGTTGACAGTTACATTTTATGAGCTCAAATGATAACACTTACTGCCGCACGAGTAGCAAAGGATAACAGGAGCTATGTGATCAATTGCGCTAAAGACACCAGTGAATAATGACCGCTGTAGCTTGGCTACGCCCTTTTTCAATATTTACAGCGAAGCTCTGCCAAGATTTCGTTCCGACACCGCCAAAACAACTGTATTTTTATCCCAAGCCCATTTATGGTTACAGTCCCTATGGTTCTGATGACAATAAAAAAGGTTAACTAGCATGCTATTAGGCAAAACTGCTTTGGCAATTTCATCCATAGCTTTTATTTCTTATGGTCTGATTAGTTTGATATCTCCGGCGATACCAGCAGGCTTTGCTGGGCTGACCATGAATAATGGCGATGCTTTTGCCGAAATTGGCGCGATGTATGGTGGATTACAAACGGGATGCGGGTTATTTTGCGCATTGGCTCTTTTTAAACCCGAGTTTTATCGCTCGGGCTTGATGTTGCTGATTCTTGGGATTGGCGGGGTGGCGCTGGCGCGTTTTACCGCTCTGATGATGGTGCAGGACCCGGTTACTTCATACACCTATGGGGCCTTGGCCTTTGAGATAGTTATCGGCACGGCGGCATTGATAGCCCTGTTGAAAAAGTAATATGACCCAACACGAATATATATTCATAGCCGTTTCAATTATCCTTGGCCTAGCAATTACTCGATTATTGCACACCGCAACGATGATCATTCGTGGCCATGCCCGGGTCGTTTTTCATTGGTCTTCAGCGATTTGGGCATTCAGTATATTACTCTATATCCTGCAGCTTTGGTGGGTAGGATGGGGCTTGCGGGCAATCGAAGAATGGACCTTTTTAGACTTCATTGTACTGGTGTTTGGTTCTTCCTGTATCTATGGTGCTGCAGAAATGGCGATAGCTGCGCCCGAAGAAGGTGTCATGGACATGCTAAAAGAAAGTCAGCAATTCGGCCGTCTTTCTGCATTATCAATGTTGCTGTACTTTCTTGTCGGACCCTACGTTAATATAATTATGTACGATAATGCTATTTTACCTTCGGTTGCCATTCCCTCTATTGGGATACTGCTGATGGTGCTGGTGATAACAATACCGATGCGCTTCAAATTATGGACAGTGTTGTTTTCGCTATACTCTTTTGGTGTTCTGGCCTTAACGGTTTGATGTTAGGCGGGCAGGGCAGACCTGCTGTATCCAATAGAAGGCTAAGTCATCGTGCGGCTGGATAGCAGCGCCGCACCGGAAAAATCTGTCGTTCAATATAAATACGCTGTTTATTTGCACGCATTCGCTCGTGCAAGGCCGCCGTCTATTCATTGTAAAAGCATCAATTAAATTAGCAGTGACGGATAAAATGTTGCGACCGTGAACGTTTAAGTCGAGCGGCAATGGTTACCTAAAAGTCGCGTCAATAAACGCCATTCGACAGTAGTGGTTTTTGCGCGTTGTTCGATACCCTGATAATAACGGTTGCTGTTACAGCTCCAGAAATAGCCTTTTGCGTTTCACAGTTTCACAATATTTCGTCCACGGCACGACTACCTTGTGGATGAGGTAGTCAGTGTGGTGTCTCCGGTGATTAGAGCAACAACACTGTCGTGGCGCTCAGTGATGCTGTCACTCGGATGTCGGTCCATGAGGCTGACAATGACAGTGGTAGCAAATGCTAAGCCGAAGCCCGGAACTATTTCATAGAGGTAAGCCGTCAGTGGCTGCCCGTCAATGTCAATCGGTGCGTATATCCACAACAGAACCGTGACTGCGCCGGTGATCATTCCCGCTAGCGCCCCATTTCGTGTCATGTTACGCCAGTAAAGACTCAGTAAAATCACCGGTCCAAATGCTGCACCAAAGCCGGCCCAGGCATTACTCACCAGGGTAAGAATTGAGCTTGAGCGGTCGAAGGCAAGAGCAATAGCAGCCAGTGACACGGCCAAGACTGAAAGTCTGCTGATGAAGACGAGTTCGCGCTGGCTTGCAGAGCGACGTACAAAGGTCTTGTAAACGTCTTGGGTTAATGAGCTTGAGGATACTAATAGCTGCGATGAAATAGTGCTCATGATGGCAGCCAAAATTGCCGCCAGTAAAAAACCCGTAATCAGTGGGTGAAACAATACCTGTGACAGATAAATAAAGATTGTTTCCGGGTCAGTCAATGGGCTGCCAGTAGCGGTTGTATAGGCGAGGCCAACGAGCCCAGTGGCGACTGCGCCGACAATGGTCACCATCATCCAACTCATGCCGATGTAACGTGCAGTCTTAATATCGCTGAGTGTTCTTATCGCCATAAACCGGACGATAATATGCGGTTGACCAAAATATCCAAGGCCCCAAGATACGCTTGAAATCAACCCCAGCGCGGTGACACCGCTAAACCAGCCGAGCAAATTTGTATTCACAGTCACGATTTGCTGGGTGACTTCACGATAGCCCCCGAGCTCAATATAGGCGACCGTGGGTACCAGTATTAGAGCGACAAACATGATGCAGCCCTGAACAAAATCAGTAATGCTTACTGCTAAAAAACCGCCGAATAAGGTATAAGCGACTACCACTCCGGCGGTCAGAAACAAGCCGGTTTCATAGTCTAGGCCAAAAGATATTTCGAACAGCTTGCCCCCTGCAACGACACCCGATGAAGTATAAAGTGTAAAAAAAATGATGATGACGATAGACGAAAAAATTCGCAGGGATCTGGATGTGTCGTTGAAGCGTTTTTCAAAAAAATCGGGTATGGTGAGAGCGTCGTCGGCTACCTCGGTATAAATTCTTAGTCTTGGTGCAACCAATAGGTAATTAAAATAAGCGCCAACGACCAAACCAACGGCAATCCAAGCGGAACTGAGCCCCGTCAAGTAAACAGCACCCGGTAAGCCTAAAAGCATCCAGCCGCTCATGTCCGATGCTCCGGCAGATAAGGCCCCCACTGCAGGGTGAAGTTTGCGTCCACCTAACATATATTCGGCAACATCACCGGTTGCATTGCGATAGCCGTAATAACCGATGGCCATCATTAAGATAAAATAAGCCGTTAGAGAAATGAGCGCTGGATCTTGCATGGTGTTAGGTGCCTTTGCTGTTTTTATAGCCTAAATTTGCAGGCAGTGGCTTCGTCATGGGAATGAACGATATTGCATTGCGAATCGAGCCTGATAACGAAAATACCTCTGCTGTGGTTAGCTAGCCGAAAAGGTTTCATGCATTCCGTAGTTACTTTCTAATAGCCAGTTAAGACATCGATGAACATAAAAATAGAGAGCAGTAATTTCGGCATGGCTAAGCTGTTAGTCAAGCCAGACTTTGTTTAGTTTTGAGAATGTTTTTCAGGCTTGCCAGTATATGGTCGTGCGCCTGAGAAGTCTATGATCGTTATATTCCCATGTAATTGCCAATTTTTCAGTGCTCTTTACTGGACTAATAGCTTGAATTTTACACGTAGTAATCTTATTCGAAATAAATTAATAGATGTGAGCATGAGACAAGCAATGCCGCAATAGATGCGGTGCCTGTTTGAGGCAAATAATAGCGGAGTCGTGTTGGTCAATATCGATCAGCTGATGTCAGATTATGCGGCTTCTCCATTAGCAAAGAAAGATCGCCTTTTCATACTCTGGGGTTTCACGTAGTCTAGCAAGGATTGCGCGATGTGCGGTGCCCTCCGCAGCTTAATATGGCAAACAAAAAACTATAATTATAATTAGTGAAAGTAATCTGAAGAGGATACAACATGACAACAATAATCATTGCAGCGCTGGCACTCACCTTATTTCAACTATGGCTCCTGCCAGCGAGCTTAAATATCAAAAACATGACTTATTTGATTGGTAGTCGTGACACGCCGCTCGAGCTGTCGACTCTGCAAGGCCGTCTGTCTAGGTCTGGCATTAATCTGCAAGAAAGTTTGCCGGCTTTTTTGGTTTTGAGTGTGTTGGCAATAATCCACGAAACTGATTTGACTCAAATTGCTACTATTTGGCTAGGTCTTCGACTTTTGTATATTCCCTGCTACATGCTCAACATTATTTATCTGCGAACGATTGTTTGGCTGGGTTCTTTAGGTTGCTTGATCTCTATGGCGTTAGAACTTATTTAGACCCTCGGTTCGGGTTTACTTTGTTTGAGTGAAGTAAGCATCTTGTCGCGCTAGTGGACCTAACAGTAAATATAAGCAATTTGATGTAACTTTCTGTTGCGGAGCGGCCAAACTGCGCAACAGTAACGAGAAATTTCATGTATACTTGTCCGACAGCGCGCCCGTAGCTCAGCTGGATAGAGTAACTGGCTTCGAACCAGTTGGTCGGGAGTTCGAATCTCTCCGGGCGCGCCAATTTTTTTAAAATCAATAGTCTACAGGGATTAATATAGTAGCTCTGCTAGCGCCTTCTCCAAAGTTAGAACCTTTCCCTAAAGAATAGCCAATTACCCCGCATATTCAGGTAGCTTGCCGTCTTTTTTTGACGATTGGAAATCCTTTGGCCGGTATCATTCTTGAGCAATCTTTGAGCATTAGTTAGCGACGGCTTGTGTGGGGTTTTTAATCTAGCGGCGGCCTGTCGGGCTGGATACCTGCCATTGTCAGCCTAATAAAGTGATGGACCCTTTTTTCAAATGGTGTCCCGTCGACTGTACCTTGTCTGAGGCTAGCTACCGCGAGATTCAGCAATTTAGCAATGTTTGAGGCTGAAAGGTTGGCAGATTTGAGGTTAATTTCGCCTCTCTTAACCCCCTCCCTAAGGGCGCTTGTCAGTCGCTTCTGGAACTGATCGCGGTAGCTTGCCTCGATGTCTCCGCAAAGTTGATGATGTTCATTATGGCGTTTGGCGCCATGCTTAGACTCTACAACTGCCTTTTGAAAAGGTCTGGCCAGCAGCGCGCCTTCTATCCGGTCTGATAGGCTGGATGCGTTGAGGTCTCCATTTAGGTACTTTTTGGCTTCATCGTGCGCATCACTCTGAAGCAAAGTGGACAGATCTCCAAAAACCCCATCCTTATTCTTAAACAATAAATACAAGGAGGCCCTCGAAACTTTGAGTGCCTTTGCAATCTCGTCCATTAAGGTTTTTTGACAGCCGTATTGGCTGAACAGGGTGTGTGCTGCTCGAAGTATCGTTTCACGTTTTTCTTATTTTGACACGGTAAATAATCTGATTGTTAACGTGCAAAACGTCAAGCGCGGGAGAAAATAATATGCGCATTTCAATACCTTGGTGTCACGTGGATCGCTGCATTGTTGGGGCGGCATTCATCGTTGCAAAACAAATGTTCCGCTGACTCCGCTCTGAAAAGCGCGAGATACGAAAAGTGAAGACAGCCGCGAAAAAAATCTGGCAGGAAATAGCATCGATAAACGATGGCACTGCTATTTATGGCTGGCTGTGGTCTTGGGTTCTTGCTTTTCGCAACATGGCCCAGAACTCTAAGCCGCTAAATCCAGCTTATTGAACGCCTTGCACTTTACGCCGCGTGCACTCTAAAAGGTGCATAAAGCAATGGAGTCATTGACTCCGGAAACTGGCTTGGGTATTGCAAGTAGCGGTTCCATTGTAGTACTTTGAGCAAAAATTAGGGCAAGTAATCCTATCTATTGCCTGCAAGTTCCGTTGTCTGTACTACCGGAGACTACGCGATCAAAGGCTAGCGAAAAACGACAATTGGGGCACAAATTGTAATGGAAAATTTAAAAGACAAAGTTATTGTCATCACGGGTGGCGCCACCGGCATTGGCTTTGCGTTGGCTAAGTCATTCGGTGCCGAAGGCGCTAAAATCGTCATTGGCGAACAGCGTCAGGAGCAGCTGAAAATAGCCACCGACGCGCTCGCGGATTTGGATGTCGAAGCGGTCAGTATGGTGATGGACGTCAGCGATCTGGATAGTGTTAATGCGTTTGCCGATTTTTCTTGGAAGACTTTTGGCCGGGTTGACATGTTGATAAACAATGCGGGTATTTCAGGTGCGCGTGGCGCGATTCACAAAATCAATGTCGACGAGGCGCGGCACATCTTTAACGTTAATTTCTTTGGCGTGTGGCACGGCTGTGCTGTGTTTAGTGGACGGATGATCGAGCAAGGTACGCCGGCCGCGATTTTTAATCTCGGCTCGGAAAACTCATTATTTCCAGCAGTGCCGAAAAGCCCTGCCTATATCGCTTCGAAACACGCCGTCCTGGGTCTGTCGGAAAGCTTGCGCCAAGATCTGCCCGACTTTATCCATGTTGGGACAATTTTCCCAGGCTATGTGAGCACGCCACTGACTGGCAATGGCGATGCCGGTATGCCGGCCGATGAGTTTGCCGAAATTGTGAAAAAGCAAATAGTAGCGGGTGAGCATTTCATCGTTTCTCATAGCTACAACATGGTCCATGTCGATGCACGCCAGAATGACCTTGAAAGCGCCTATGAGCGCTACGCGCCCCGCCACGACGGCGACGATAAATACGATGTCGGGAAGATCATTGAGCACATGGTGGCTGCGCGCAAGCCGCGCGATTAATGAAGTATGCATTTATAACTACCAACTTCGACGACTGCGGCTGCCGGTCGCATTCTGGACGGACTATGGTCTCTCGCTGTTGTTGCCGCTACAAATAGTCGCGGTGGTAGAGCAAATAAGTTTTTGACAATGAGGCCATGAGCGAGCGTAAATTTTCAGTTAGACTAATCCTCTTCAGATACTTGTTCGATAACAGATTAACGCAGTTCAGTGGAGCGCCACCATGGTTGAGATCACCCACCGCACGGTCAGTAGTAATAACATTCGTATTCATTTAGCCGAGGCCGGTGAGGGTCCAACGGTGCTAATGATCCACGGATTTCCTGAATCTTGGTATTCATGGAGGGAGCAGCTTCCTGTTCTTGCTGAGCAAGGCTATCACGCCGTGGCAATGGATGTTCGCGGTTATGGCCGCTCTTCGAAACCACAAAATGTTGAAGATTATCGAATGATGTTGAAGGTTGCAGACGTCGTTGGTGTTGTGGATGTCATCGATAACGGCAAGGTAACGATAGTGGGCCATGATTGGGGCGCCCCAATTGCTTGGAACTCGGCGTTGTTAAGACCGGATTTATTCTCTGGGGTTGCTGGGTTGTCTGTTCCGTACTCAGCCGGTGGCGGAGTGGTGCGTCCTACGGAGCTGTTTGCCATGATGGCGGGAGACGATGATTTTTATATTAACCACTTCCAAGAAGTCGGCAAAGCCGAACGTGAAATCGAAGCCGATGTTCGACAGTGGATTCTCGGATTCTACTGGGGCGCAGGTGGCGATGTTATCGATGGTCCAAATATTAGCATGGTCAGAAGAGGCGGAACCCTCAGTGAAAAATTTGTTTACCCGGATGTTATGCCCGACTGGATGACGGATAAGGACCTTGACGTTTATACCCGCGAATTCGAGTATTCTGGTTTTTTTGGCCCGCTGTCCCGCTATCGTAACGTGGATCGTGACTGGGAAGACTTTAGTGCGTTTGCTGGTCAGCCAATCGCGATCCCCTCGCTGTTCATAGGAGGGGAAAAAGATGGCCCTACGATTTGGGGTGCCAGTGCAATTGCTAATTACAACCAGACCTTACCAAAGCTTTTTAAAAGTGAAATATTACCGGGTGCCGGACATTGGATTCAGCAGGAGCGTGCCGAGCGTACCAACGAGTTATTACTGGAGTTTCTCAACAGTTTAAAATAGTCCTCATGGATGGGGCACTTTACTAATAGCTCGTTAACGATTTTAGACAGTGTTTTGTGCTGTCTGCTTCTGTTAAAATCCGGGTTGACGGGGAGCCTGTTCCATACAGCAAGGCTATACCCTCAATCAACGGGATCTTATGTTACGACTTAACGACATTCAACTGCCGCTTAATCACAGCGATGAAGATCTCGCCGCTGCGATTGTTGCGAAGCTGGACATTGATAGCAGTGAGCTAGTCAGTTTCTCAGTGTTTAAACGTAGTTATGACGCCCGTAAAAAAGCCAATATTTTGTTGATCTATCAGGTGGATGTCGTGTTATTCGCCGCCAGCCAACAGCGAGTATTGGAGCAGTTTTCTGAACAACCCTTCGTTAAAATTAGTC
>Ga0206126_10005508_pt1 | contig 11604 bp, 17 predicted proteins | sample Helgoland_Spring_5_FD_148621 | JGI IMG/M metagenome (GOLD analysis project Ga0206126, IMG submission 148621) | Pelagic subsurface seawater microbial communities from Kabeltonne, Helgoland, North Sea - Helgoland_Spring_Bloom_20160412_1 | ecosystem: Environmental > Aquatic > Marine > Epipelagic ...
TATATTATTATCATAAAATAATGTTTTTTCTTGTGTTAAAATATCTTGACATTTATAATTAACTTCCTGTTTTGAAGGTGGTGTAATTTCAAATGTTTGGCATCTACTCTGTAGTGGAGAAATTATACGTTCTAAATAATTACAAGTTAAAATAAAACGAGTTGAGCTACTAAACGTTTCCATTGTATTACGTAAAGTAGCTTGTGCTTGTGGGGTTAAATAATCTGCTTCATCTAATATAACAATTTTAATATCATCAAACCCCATAGTAGAAGCAAAGGGTATGATTTTTTCTCTAATTGTATCTATACCTCTCTCATCACTAGCATTCAAATATAATAAATCACAATTTAAATTTTTAGCAATTAATTTAGCTAATGTAGTTTTACCTGTACCTGCAACACCATGAAATAATAAATTTTGGATTGATCCTTGTGTAAGGTAGTCTGCTATTTTATTTTTAATAATTTCATTACCTACATAATCCTCTAGTACTTGAGGTCTATATTTTTCTACCCATAACTCCATTTATTCGTCTTTTAAAAATAATTTATTCCTAACTCTATCACTGATTGGTATAGCATCACCTTGTTCATCAACTCTTACAAATGTAATGTATGTTTCTAATACAATATTTTGTTTACCGTTGTATACATTGTGTGATCTTGCTTCTAATTTTAATCGTATACTTGTATTACCTACTTTATCAACATCCCCATATATTTTAATAAGTTGACCTTCTTTAGCAGGTTTTTTAAAAATACACTTATCAATTGCTATTGTAACCATTCGGGGTGTGTCACAAAACTGAGCAGCATAACCCGCAGCACTAGCATCTAACCAAGCTAGTAATTTTCCGCCAAAAAGGTTTCCGTGGAAACCTAAATCTGACTTTTTTACTGGGTGTGTATTTAATAATTCCATTATTTATTAAAAAAATATTCTCTTATAAAAATATAAAGAAATAAGGTAGTACCTAGGGGCCAAAACAATGCGAACATTATTCTAGCTCCCCAGTTCCATTCTGGTACCTCTTGGAATGCTTGGTGGTTTTTATACTTTTCAGATATATAATCTAACAAAAAAGTTATAGCAAAACCTATAAATATGTAATTTAAAATCATATCCATTACATTCCCATCATTGACATTGGATCCACTTCTTTATCATCTTTAGGATCATCAACAATTGTACATTCTGTTATTAACATTGTTCCCGCAACTGACACTGCATTTTCAAGTGCTGTTCTAGTTACTTTTGTTGGATCAATAATTCCTTCTTCTACCATATCCACATATTCTCCTGTTTTAATGTTATAACCATCAAAATTTTCTTCTACATTAGATAATATACTATGGTATTTATCAATACCTGCATTTCTAAGTATTTGAATAAATGGTTTTTCAATAGCATTTAATAAAATTTCAGCCCCAATTGTTTCATCACCTTCACAAATTAATGAATTCGCTACTCTTAATTTATGTCTAGCTTCTAATAAAGCAACTCCACCACCAGCAACAATACCTTCATCTAAGGCTGCTCTTGTAGCGTGTAATGCGTCATCAACTCTATCTTTCTTTTCTTTCATTTCAGTTTCAGTAAAACCACCTACATTAATTACAGCAACACCACCAGCCATTTTAGCTAATCTGTTTTGTAATGTTTCAATAGCATAATTACTATCTGCTCTTTCAATTTGATCTTTAATTTCTTCTAAACGTGCAGTGATTGCTTCTTCAGTACCATTACCATCTATAATTGTAGTTTTTTCTTTACCTACTGTTACACCTCTACAAGTACCTAGTTGATCAAATGTAGCTTTATCTAAACGCATACCTTTTTGTTTAGAAATAACAGTACCACCTGTTAATGTAGCTATATCTTCTAAAATATGGGTTCTTCTTTCTCCAAAGTCAGGAGCTTTAACAGCACAACACTTTAAAATACCTCTCATTTTATTTACAATCATAGCTGCTAATGCTTCACCATCAATATCTTCTGCTATAATAAGCATTGATTTATTTTGTTGTGAAACCCCTTCTAAAATAGGTAGTAATTCTTTTACAGCACTAATTTTACCATCATATAATAAAACATATGGATCATCTAATTGTGCCTGCATTGTTGAATTGTCAGTTACAAAATAAGGTGATTTATAACCTCTATCAAATTCCATACCTTCAACAGTTTCTAATGTTGTTTCATATGATTTACTTTCTTCAACTGTAACAACACCTTCTAAGCCTACTTTATCAATAGCAGCTGCAATCAATTCTCCAACTTCTATATCATTATTAGCTGAAATAGTAGCTACTTGCTTAATTTGATCTTCTGATGAGATATCAGTAGACATTTCTTTTAAATGTTTAACAATTTCTTTAGATGTTTTATCCATACCTCTTTTAATAGCAACTGCGTTATGTTTTTGAGATAAGTTTGTATGGTTCATACCTTCAGAAATTAATTCTTTAGCTAATAGTGTAGCTGTAGTTGTACCATCACCAGCATTGTCTGCTGTTTTAATAGATGCTTGTTTAACCATTTGTGCACCTAAATTTTCAACTGGATCCTTTAATGTAACTGTTTTTGCAACTGTAACACCATCTTTAGTTGATGTAGGTAAATTACCACCTTGTTGTGCAATTACTACATTACGCCCATTTGGTCCTAGAGTAGTAACAACTGCATCTGCTAGTTTATTTACTCCACTTAATAATTTTGTTCTTGAATCAGAACCCGTTTCGATAATTTTACTCATTGTCTTCTTTTTGTTTTATAATTCCTAATACATCACTCTCTCCTGCGATGAGATATGTTTCATTTTCTAGTTCTACTTTTTGGGCACCAAATTTAGGTACCATTACTGTAGATCCTACTTCTAATCTATTTGGTATTAAAGTACCGTCAGTACTGATTCTACCGGGTCCTACAGCTAATACTGTTCCTGTTTCTGGTTTTTCTCCACCTGCATCAGGTACAATAATATTTCCATAGGTTGTTTCTCCTTCTTCTATTGGGAGAATTACAACTTTATCATTTAAAGGTATAATTGGACATTCCATATGTTAAACGTTTTTAAAGGGTTCTGTTAATTTATTTTTTATATTGTTGAAGCTTTCTATAAAGCCCGCTAATGTATAATCTTCTTTTTGATTAGCCAAACTTAAGCGAGATATTTTATTAATAGCGTGTGCCATATCTGAATAATACCCTACTGGTTTATCTTTAGAAGTATCTACTAAAACATATTGATCTTCTTCTACATAAATTTCATAAGGTGCTATTGCTGCGTCCTTAATTTTACTCATTCTTTTGGTTTGACCTTTTTGTCTTCCTCTCATATTATATATTTTGTTTTATACACCAATATACGAAAAATATTTCGCTTCTCCTAGTGTTTTTTAATTTCATTTAAAATATTATTTTCATTCCACCCTCTGTTAACAAATTTCATTTCTTCATTTACACGAACCATAATAGTAGGGTATAAGTCTACAGGTAGATCTTCTTCAGGATTACCTGTTTTTTCATCTTGCATTTCAATAAGTTCAAAACCATGTTTTTCACATACTTCTGGTAAGATTTGTTTTGCTCTTTCACAATACCCACATTTAAAAGGGGCTGTGATTAAAATTAGTTGTTTTGACATTTTTAATTTTATTTAATAGTGTTATTTATTTGATATTTAGTTTTGATTCCATTTTCTGTTTTGAATTCTAGTTTAATTACTAAAACATTTTTATTAGGGATAAGGTAAGCATTAAATGAACCATTTGAATAATTTTTATTAGCTTTTAAAATTACTCTAATTAAATCTACGTTAAAATAAAATGGTTTAATTTCTTCTTTTATTTCAGATTCTATAGCAAAATCAAGAGATGTGTGTCCATTTTCTACATTAAATATTAATTCAGAACCTGTAAAACCTTCAGCACTTTTTAAAGAAAATAAAGGATTAGTAGTACCTGATAATATATCTGTTGATTTTATAAACCTAGTAAAAAATTCATCTGATATTTCGAATGTTGCTGTGGGTGCTGGTGGGGATGATGATGGTTTTGGGGTATCAAAATTTGATGGGTCTGAGAGTGAAAATGTAATTTCATAATTTGTATCCGCAATATTAAAATGAGTGGGGATACCACTTTTATATGAAGCTTCAAGTAATATATCTTCATCTAATATATTAAGGCATTTTACTAATTGGGGAGTTTCCCATATAGCGTAATTTCCCTCTTTAAGGTTAAAATCATTATTATATTCAACTATCCCCTTATATCCTGATCCTAAAAACTCTGTGCTAAATTTATTATCTTTAACTATCCATTGGATTTTTTCTACAAGACCACCTAATGAATACTTAGATATTACATCTAATAAAACCTTTTTACTTACCATATTTTAAAATAACCATTCGTTATACGTATTGAAATTTAAATCTCCCCATCCTAAATCTTGATAAAAGGATTCTAATTTGTTCTTAAGTATTGTATCAAAAGATTTGGAGATATCCACATAGTTTTCAATAAAATCTCTAATTTTTTCGGGTAAATCAAAATCTAAAAATCCAATAGTATCTATTTTATAGGGGTTATCTTTTAAATAAACCCACTTAATTTTATCACCTTCAACTATTTGAGTGTGTTTTTTATCTAAACCCTTAAATTTAAGTAAATCATTATACCTTACAGCTGCTTTAACACCAACGGGGGCTTTAAGATTATAGGTACTAAATATACCCCCTGCGTGTGGTGGGGCTGCTACATATTTTTCTATACCCTTTACTCCTGTTGGTTTGGATATATCTACAAAATCCATATCATTAAGTGATTCTTTAAAATTAATAATTTCTTCTGTTATGGTTTCTTTATCTGATCCAAACAGGATTTTATTAAGTAATTCTTCAAAAAATGTTCTGAATAAAGGTGGAAAGTTTGATTTTTTAAAATCAAGACCTTTTACGTCAATTTCATCACAAGGTACACCTTCTTTCTTAGTGATATACTGCGCATATCTACGCTTACCTGAAAAGAACGCAGAACGTATTGTACATTCTGTTTTCATTTCTAATCTGTGTTTGTCTGTTGGGACATTGAACGCATTTAATGCTAAATCATTGTAATATACATTGATTTTCTTTTCATATTCTAATGACATTGCTTCAAGCTTGTCTGCTTTAGCTGTTTCATCCATATCGTCAAAATCTGGATATAATTTACGTAATAATGGTTCAGCATTGACATAACATGAATCTGTATCTTCATACACTACAACACCTGTACAATCTTCATATCGTTGGCGAGGTGTAGTTCTAATTTCATAAACGTCCTTACCTGTTTGTAATGTTTCTTCGGCTGTTTTATTTATAAATGTACCTGAATCTTGAATGATTCTTTGTCCTGTAAGTGTAATACCTTCACTTAATAATACAGAACCATATCTAAATTGTGGTAAAGCAGTTGCACCATACAATGAGTTAAGTAAAATTTTCATTGTATATTGACGTAAATGATTTAAATCGCCTTCTTCCTTATTACCTGATTTGTATGCTTTTTTCATAGCATTTTTGTATTCAACTCTTTCGTCAAACCATTTTGCTAATACAACTGACAATGTAGATGGTTTGTCTGTTCTAAACATTACACCGTTTGCAGTGATTGCTAAATTGTTTTGTTCTATTAATGCTAATATTTCACCTACAGATAATATTTTCTTTCTTCGTTGTAAATTTTCAACTTCAAATTCATCTTTAGGATTCATTTTTTTAAGATCATTTAAAGCTAATCTATTATCTCTGTCATCTGATGTTATTAATCGTCCTACGAAAGTTTCACGACCAATATTGAGAGACATAATAATAGAAGGATATAGGCTAGTAAGATCCTCATCAAACATGTAGTTGAAAATACCCGTTTTAGGACAGAATAAATATCCGCCAGCATACGATAATTTGTTTCCTTCTTCATCTTCTTTAATTATGGGGTTAGGGTCTTTATTTGGTGGTATTATACCTTCATTTAATAAGTATGCTGATATAGCACCATCTTGTGTTTTTGAAGATTGATAAACATCTTCATATAATGTTTTTCCTTTGTGTGATATATTTTTAGTTAAATCTAGATACTTAAATTTTTCATCTAGCTTCTTTAAAATTAAAACATCCACAAAGTTATATTCAATAAACTTTTGTTTATCTTCTGCAAATAATCTATCTAGTGAACCATCATATTCGATTTTCTTTTGATCAACATATTTTTCACCTAAGAAATCTAATTTCATAGATGGTTCTTGTTGAAAAGAATATTTTTTATGTAATCTCATATAATCAAGTGACGCTACACCTGCTATTCTGATTGGTTGGTCTGTGCTCCATGTTTGTTCTTTTACAACACCAATTGGGGATAAACGTTTAACATTACGTGATTCTTTACCAAATCTTTTTGATATTCTATAATAAAGATAAGGAATATCAAAATAATCACTATTATAACCAACTAAAATGTCAGGTTGTATAGCTTCCATTCTATCTAAAAATGTTTCTAGTAAATCTGTTTCTCTACTTACGGGGATAATTTCTTTTCCATCTTGTGTACCAGCTTTAATTTCACCTGTTTTGTCTAATATAACAATAGCCCATTCGTCTGTTTGTTTATCCCACCAGGCAATTGAAGTAACTGGTTTAGGGGCTGATTTAATATATTCTGGTGTTAAAGCACCACCCATTTCAATCTCAATATCAAAAAATACTTCTCTATGGGTTTTAGAAGGTTCATCATTAGTACCATATTTATCAATTAGGAACTTTGTATGCATGTTTCCTAGTGTATGATCTGTATAATGTAAATTTTCATCGTTACGATACCAATTATACACTTTTTTAAGGGATTCTCCTCCTAATCCTACATGAGTAGCTTGGTGAGATGGGCATTCTTGATAACCATAGTTTTGGAATTCTTCTACAATGTAGCCTTCATCTGTCCACAAATGGACTACAAAATGATCATAATCATTATTTCTTCTATGAATATAACAGTTTTTATACATTAAACTAATTCTTCATATACTCCTACTACTTCTGATAAAATTAATAAAGTGGCAGCAATATCAATACTCCACCATAATGCAGCATATCCTAAAATACGAATACCTGATTTGATAAAACTAACTTGTTGGTGTAATTTTGGATCTGGTAATTTATCTAATTTTCTTACCTTAGTATCACTATAAGCCCAATCTGGTTTTTTCGATTTCTTCATCTGTAAAAAATTGTTTTAAATTTGGTGCAAAATAATTAATTGATTTCATTACTTTATGATCTCTTGTACGATATACTACATAACGTTCTCCCACTTTTTCGTAATGACATTTATGTTTTTTTTCTTCACTTCTTACTCTAACTGTTTCTTTAGCTTCTTCTTCTGTTTCACATGATTTAGACATATTTGAGGCCTGTACTTCCTGATAAGCTTCCCAAATTTTACCTTTTAAACCATGTACTAAAGTACCATTACCTAAGGAAACATAAGTAATATCACATAAAGCATCTAATATACCTACTATGTCTCCTTTTTCACAAGCTTCTTTATATTCTTCTAATTCTTCCATAATAAAATCATAAACAAATTTCCATTCCCATTCTTGGGGGATTATTGGTTCATAATTATTTGGTTTACCAAATGTGTCATTAAATTCTTGTACTTCATCTACAAAAGGTACATTCCAATATTTTGGACTTAGCTTTTCACCTTTAAATAATTTTAATTGCTTTCCCATTAATCTAAAATTTTAATAATTTTTGATTCTTTTACTGCTTTAACTTGGTACTCTACACCTGCACCTTCAAACTCTTTAACTACTTTAGCCTCCGCCTCTGTAACTGATTCTGCTTCTACACAGTAAACTTCGTTTGTGCTAGTGATTCTACCTCTTTCGTTTTCGTCTTTTACTTTGACTGTTGAAATATAATATGCCATATTATTTTGTTTTTAATTGTTTACTAACTATTTTATAACCTATATACATAAAAAGAGCTATATATCCAAGGTTAATTAAATTAGGGTGTGAATGTTCTCCGCATATCCCTAAAGCGTGGTATAAAAATTCTGTCATAATTTTAAATATTGTGTCCTCCGTTATTAATCTTTAGACTGTCAAAAAATTCTTTTCTTGCTAAATTGTTATTTTCTCTAAATACACCTGATGCTTTTGTTGTAACCATAGCAGCACCTTGATGTTTTACACCTCTACAAGATACACAATTGTGAGTACCTACAATAGTAACAATTACTCCTCTATTGCCTTCGGTGATTTGTGATACAGCATTATGAATTGCTGATGTTAATTGTTCTTGAATGGCTCCTCTTCTACCAAATAATTCTACAATTCTATTTAGTTTAGATAAGCCAATTACTTTACCACCTTCTCCAGCAATGTAACCAATGTGAACCACCCCACCAATTGTTTGGTGGTGGTGTGAACACATTGAGGTTAAAGGAATGTTTCTTTCGATTACGATTCCATCATAACCATCTGAAGGGAAGGAAGTAATAGGTGACATTGCAGTGTATCTACCAGCCCATAAATCATTTACATAGGCCTTAGCTACACGTCTTGGAGTATCAGATGAATTTGGATCATTTCTCCAATCGCATTTTAAAGCATCTAAAAACTTACCATAAGCTTTTTCGGCTTTATCAATCATTTTTTCTTTTTCTTTATCGTTTAGGGGGAAACCTGGTGCAACACCGTTTGCAAAACCTTCTTGTACTACCTCTAAATCAAATGTTTTTTTCTCTTCCGCCATTATAATGTGTGTATTGTGTCTAAATTTCTTTGATATCCTTTTGGGTCATCCATTCCATATCCAATATACCAAGGATTAACTCCTTCTGGTTGTTTGTATATATAAAAGGTATTTGGAAAAACCTCGTTTTCTTTGTAAACTGCTGCTACTGTTTCAACTCTAATAGCACCTTTTGATTTTACGTAAGATGATAAATATTTCATTGTATTACCTGAATCTATAATATCATCTACTAAAAATACTGTTTTATCCTCAAAATTAGTTGATGGAATATAATCTAATGTGATTTCTTTTTGTTCTAAACCATCATATGATTTACATTTTAGAAAACTTGTTTCAATTGGGTATTGAATGTGTTTTACTAAATCGCTATAAAACATAAAAGCACCATTCATAACACAAACAAATACAATACCACCTCCATATTCGTGGCATTTTTCTGTTAGTTCATCACCTAAATCATCTATTAAGTGATCTAATTCTATTTTTGATATTAATTCTTTTCCCATTATACTCCTCTTTCTGTGTTATACGCAATAATATGATCTCTTCCTGTCATGTTGTATCCGTGTTCTGCTACCATTTCAAATACAAGAGAATACATTTTTATTAGCGTTTCTCTAGTATCACCGGCGGGCATAATATACGTCTTATCTTTGGGGATTCCAAGTTCTACTCGATAAGCTTCAATCTCATCTAAGTTTTTCTGTGTACCATCCCAAACTGGTTTATAGTGATAATCTGAATGGAATTCAATCATTTGCTTAATAGCAGTTGTGTTTAGTCTTTTTCTGTTATGGGTGTCTACGAATTTTTGGTCAACCACCTTCCCACCAGGTGTAACAGCTCCAACAACAGGAACGGAATTACTGAACTTAGGGCTAAGAGACAACAAATTAATAGGATAATCGGTTTCAATATAATGAGATCCTTCAGTTTCGATAGTAATAATAATATCTCTTTCATATGCAAAATGTGTTAATTCGTTTACTAATGCAGGATGCATTGTTGGTGAACCCCCTGTTAGCATCATTTCTTTTACTTGGGGATTTTCATCGTATATTTTTACGATATCGTTAAAAGTAAATATACCTTTTTCTGGGTGAATACTAGTATACCAACTATCACACCATCCTCCTTCTCCAAAATAACATCTATGTGTACATCCTGTAGTTCTAATGGCAATTGTTGGTCTACCAAATCTACTGCCCTCAGATTGTACACAACGGTATACTTCTAGTACTGGTAGTACTTTATTATAATCTTCTATTCTTTTTTTCATCGTACATTTTTTTAAGTGGTTTTACGTTCACTGGTTATTAATGATTTGCTAATAATTCTTCTACATGGGTTTTAGCTGTTTCCCATCCGTCAACATAAACAACAGGATCTTTTCTTCCTAATTTAAGGAATGCTTCAATTCTTTCTACTGATGAAGCTGATTTATAATCAGATAATCCTTCTGCTGTTGGTTTATATGATGTGTTTGTTCTTTTGTAAACTTCATCAAAATCAATGCCTAGTTTTTCACAACATACTTCACCATCTTTTAAGATATCAAATTTATCTCCATTTAAATAAGGTGTGTAATATGTTACTCTTTTAGCATCCCAATTACCTTCTACAAACGCATTATAATCTGCATCTCTAAATTCTTGTCTACAGTCAGGATAGATTGCATGGTCACCTGCGTGAATTCCCATTGCAATTGCAACTGTGCAATCGTTAGCATTTGCTACAGAGAGTGCTACTGCTTGAATAATTGATGAAAACATTTTATTTCTGTTAGGTACAACCGTATCTTTCATGTTTTCTTCTTCGTAATGGCCCTCTGGTACGTCCTCACCTCCTTTCACCAGATTTGAATTTAATAGTGATACTAATCCTTGTAAAGTAATTCTTTGATATTTTACTGGATAACCATTTCTATTTAAATATTCGATTAATTCTGCTGCTCTTTCTAACTCTACATTGTGTTTTTGACCATAATCAAAACTTAATGCTGTTACTTCAAAATCATTTGCTAGCAAGTGTAATAATACAGTACTACTATCCATTCCACCTGATAATGATAAAACTGCTTGTTTTTTCATAATTATTTATTTAAATGTTGTTGTTTAGTTTCGTGTTCCCAAATTCCATCTACTGTAAATTCATGCCAATGGACTCTACCTTTTAGTATAGCATCCTTAATATTCTTTTGATGAGAATTTAAATTTGAGTTACCACTTTTTACTTCTATAAAATGCACTGAACATTTTTTCTTACTTCCTCTATTTGCAAAAGCTATATAATCAATTGGTTTTCCAAAAAATTGTACATCTTTGGGTTCTACTGGAAAATCTTCCATAAAAGGAACATAATGTTCTATTGTTTTTCCAAAACTTACTGCTCGTGAGCGTTGGTAAGCGTCTTCACGGATGGCTTTTTCTTCTTTAGTTTTCCATTTAGCTAAGTAAGATTCAGCTTTTCTTTCGGCTATTTTATCGTGTGTAAAATATACATAAGCTGTAAAAGCTAGTGAACATACTGTAATTGCAATTAATGCTATTGTCATTTTAATATAGTTGAGTGTTACCATCCTGTACAAACTGTTTGAATCGGATGAGATTGTGATTAATATTATATAATTTTTCTTGTGTCATAGGTATTAATCCTATTTTATCTATTTTAGTAGATGATTTATTTAATAAACCTACACTGTCATATTTTACTCCTTCTAATCCATGGATTACGGGATTTGATGTATCTATTGATTCAATAAAAGGAAAATCAGCATAATAGCCAAATTCTTGTGGTAA
>Ga0206126_10005510_pt1 | contig 11600 bp, 9 predicted proteins | sample Helgoland_Spring_5_FD_148621 | JGI IMG/M metagenome (GOLD analysis project Ga0206126, IMG submission 148621) | Pelagic subsurface seawater microbial communities from Kabeltonne, Helgoland, North Sea - Helgoland_Spring_Bloom_20160412_1 | ecosystem: Environmental > Aquatic > Marine > Epipelagic ...
CGCAACCCATGACGCTGTGCGCATGGCGCAGGCGCCTATTCCGATGCTGCCTGGCAGCTATTTTTGGCAAAACTTCAAAGAAACTCTGTTCGGAAGCGGTCTGTCGGGAACACAAACCACTGCCGTCTGGCGGATGTTGCTGAACTCATTGGCGATGGCGTTGATGATTTCATTTGGCAAAATTGCGATTTCCCTGATCTCGGCCTTTGCGATCGTATACTTTAAATTTCCATTCCGCATGGGCTTTTTCTGGATGATCTTCCTGACCTTGATGCTGCCGGTAGAGGTTCGCATCCTGCCAACATTCGAGGTGGTGGCTAAATTAGGGATGCTTAACAGTTATTGGGGCTTATCAATTCCCCTGATTGCATCGGCCACGGCGACCTTCATGTTCCGGCAGGTGTTTTTGACCATTCCTGACGAGATGCTGGAAAGCGCTCGCATAGACGGCGCCGGTCCGCTGAGGTTCTTTTGGGATATCTTGATACCGCTGAGCCGCACAAATATTGCGGCGCTGTTTGTTATCCTCTTTATCTATGGCTGGAACCAGTATCTTTGGCCGTTGCTGATCACCACGGATGCAGACATGACAACAATCGTAATGAGCATCAAACAGATGCTTCAGGCGGCAGAGCAATCGCCACAGTGGAACATCATCATGATGACTGCACTTTTGGCCATGATCCCACCAGTGTTCGTCGTGATCACCATGCAAAAGCTCTTTGTTAAGGGCCTGACTGAGACAGACAAGTAGGTAAATAAAAATGGCATCCATTACCCTCAAAAGCCTTGTGAAAGTCTATGGCCATACCGAAGTCCTGCACCACGTTGAAGGGCAGATTAACGACGGTGAACTTGTTGTTATTGTTGGCCCGTCCGGCTGTGGCAAATCCACATTATTGCGCATGGTGGCTGGGCTGGAAACAGTGACCAGTGGCCAGATCAGCATCGCCGATAAGGTGGTAAATGATATCGAACCGGCGGATCGCGATATCGCCATGGTATTCCAGAACTATGCACTTTATCCGCATATGACCGTTCGACAGAACATGGCCTATGGTTTGAAAATTCGTAAAGTTAGCAAGCCGGAAATTGATCGTCGCGTGCAGGAAGCTGCAGAAATTCTGGAAATCGGTGACTATCTTGAACGCAAGCCGCGCCAATTATCGGGTGGACAGCGTCAGCGCGTGGCCATGGGCCGTGCTATTGTGCGCGATCCACAGGTATTTTTGTTCGACGAACCACTCTCAAACCTTGATGCCAAGCTGCGGGTGCAGATGAGGCTTGAGATCCGCAAGCTGCAACAGCGCCTTGGCGTTACCTCTATCTATGTGACGCACGATCAAGTCGAGGCGATGACACTTGGCGACCGGCTGATGGTTCTCAATGGTGGCTATGTCGAACAGTTTGGCTCGCCGATTGAACTTTATGACCGTCCGGCAACCGTTTTTGTTGCAGGCTTCATTGGAAGCCCAGCCATGAATCTTATCCCAGTTCAGGCAGAGAGTGGCGGCTTGAAATTAGGCAACGGTGTCCGCATTGCGGGGGCTTCGTCATCCAATGGGGCCGTGACGTTGGGAATTCGGCCCGAGCATCTTTTGCAGGATCCGGGTGGTGCCCTGCGGATACGGGTCGGGTTGCTTGAGCATCTGGGCGCCAACACATTGTTGCACGGCACCATCGAGGGTACCGATACGGAAATCACCACCAGCATTCCGGGTCATATGAGCGCCGAACCTGGGTCGATCCAGGGCTTTACCGCGCCAGTTGAACTGCAGCATCTGTTTGATACTGATACGGGCAAGCGGATCGCAAAATGACGCAGTTTCCACAGCTGTCCGCCTTGCGCGGGGGAAATAGAATCGTACGCGTGATTGGGCATCGAGGCGCGCGCGAAATCATGCCGGAAAATACGATGGAAGGGTTTGAGTTTACGCTAAGTGCCGGGGTTGATACGCTTGAGTTTGACGTTGTAATGACGGCTGATCAGGTGCCCGTTATTACGCACAATCACCGTCTGTCTGCCTCTGCTACACGCACGCCTGACGGCATGTGGATCAAAGGCGAAGAGCCGAAAGTTTCGTCGTTGACACTGGCGCAATTGCAGCAATTTGACGTCGGGGGGCTCGATGGGCGCAGCGTTTATGGCAAGCGTTTCCCAGATCAGGCTTTTTTAAATGGTGTGCGGATCCCTCGTCTAACCGATCTCTTGGAGCTTATTGTCCGGCCAGCCTATAGTAGTGTTACTTTGCTTTTGGAACTTAAATCAGACCCGTCACTTAAAGACGACGCGTCTGCGCGTGCTCAATTCGTTGCGGCGATTTTAAACGACGTCCGCACCTACGCATTACAACACAACACCGTACTACACAGTTTTGATTGGGATTTGTTGAGAGAATGCAGGCGTCAGGCTCCTGAAATACCAATGTCCTATATCTCCCAAAAACTCCGAGATGCGGGCGATCCGCACGAGGATTCACCCGTGTCAGTCTCGCCAAATTTGGATGACATAACGCTGTCGCTGCCACAGACAGTCGCGAAGGCGGGCGGCCAGGTTTGGTGTCCACACTATCTGGATGTGACTGCGGATTCTGTTTGCGAAGCGCATGCGCTTGGGTTGATTGTCGACACTTGGACTGTGAATGAACGGGATGATATCAACAGAATGATAGACGCGGGCGTAGACGGCATCATTACGGATCATCCCGGTCGCGTGCAGCGCTGTCTTTCTGGACGAGGCTTGCAATGGGCAGTATCAGAGAAAGCTCGGAACTAAAGCGCAGTTTGATTGTCTAGCAAGAGTGTTTGATTTTTTGTGTGTGAGTAAAACGTTTGGTTCTTCTTTGCAGCAGCATGGTAACCAGGATGGCAATTTTTATGGAAGTTTTAAAATATCTGCTGGGCGACGTTGAGAACGTGGATGATTTCTCGGCCAACAAAAATTAACTAATGAGACCAAATCCGGCTGATGGAAGGTACGTTGGGCTTATAATTAATCGAACATCTAAGTTCCGTGTCTGGTGGAAATCCTGCCGAGCAGAAAAGTGACCGCTGCAATGGAAGAAAAAGCAAGATGGTGACAGACTACCGGTCCGCACTCGTTGCCGCACATCTCTGACGATACACTGCGGATTTTTCTGTCTGTCGAATAAGTCTCGCACGTTTTGCCGGGAGTGGTTTTGTTATACAAAACGCACCTGTTGTAGGAGTCACTTTGTGTATCGAATGTCTCAGCCGGGCCGCGGCGACGTACAAGACTTGGAACTGAGTCACGTACGACCATTCCCTCAAGCAAAGCCGATTGTTTTTGATCTAAAGAAATGGTGCGCGATTTTTGATCAGTTTTCCGCCTTGTTAAGGTAGAACAGGTTGTCATGTCAGATTGCTAATATCACCGGTTTTGTTTCGCTCGCTTAAGCCTCATGGTGGGTCAAGATGCCTTGGGGTGAGTGAGGAAGCTCGGCGTTTTATTGCTCCCACCATTTTCGAATGCCCGCCTTTACCTCCGAAACTTTCTTAAATGCGCGCAAATAAACGCAATCATACTTTAGTGACCTCCACAGCCGTTTGACCATTCGGTTGTCGGTCCTGCAGCGCTTACAACAACAAGGCCGATCCTGACGTGCAGCGCTTGGGTAATCTTCCCCTTTTTACCTGGGTGGCATCGGTAGAGCTTACGCGGCCATTTTCAGTTTCATAGCGGGTTTGATGCTGCCGATACCCATTTTCGGACGATCGTTGTTATATGTCCAGAGGCATTGTGTGGCCTGATCCTGTGCCTCCTTTTTGCTTTCTGTGATGTATTGCTCCAGCCACTCATGCCGAACCGTCCAGTTGTAACTTTCGACATATGCGTTCTGCTGGGGCTGTCCAGGTTGGATGTGCTGGATGGCAGCTCTGCTTCTCAGCGCATTTCCTGAGCTTCTCGCAAATGTACTCAGGGCCGTTGTCCACACGAATTGTGCAGTTTTCCCGCGCCACTAATGATGCGGTTCAGACTGCGGATGACACGTTATGCGGGCAGCGAGAAGTCAACCTCGATGTTCAGCTCCTCTCGGTTGAAGTCGTTCAACACATTAAAAGCCGAAAAGCCCTACCGTCGTCTAGGCGATCCGCCATAAAGTCCATCGACTAGGTCACATTGGGCGCGTCTGGCACCGCCAGGGCATCACGTTTCTCCTGTTTCAGCGGCTTGCGGAGCTTGATACGCAGGTTCAGTTCGAGCTCGAAGTGATGCTTGTGGTACCACGGGTAGCCGTTGATGTTGTGCAGATGCAGGAAACACAGGCTAAAACCCCTATTCGTTCGTGCATCCGTGAGCCATGTCAGCAGATCGGCGATCACCTCGTTCCCGTCCTTCAAACTTTGGGCTGTAACTATAACAGGTCTCGCTAACCCCGAAGGCCCTGCACGCCAGTGCGATGCTGACGCAACGTCGTTCTAACGCCGATTCGGCTATCTCGCGGCGCTGAGATGGCCGATCTACTTTGTTCCTAGGGCTTTCCTTCAGCAAGTCATTCTGTATGCTCAGACCGGAATACATGCGCTCTAGCAGCCGGTTGTCTTCTTCCATCCCCTTCATCCGGTGGACCATCGACGCATCCATGCCGCCATACTTGGCCCACCATTTGTAAAACGACGCGTTACTCATCCCATGCTCGCGGAACAGCTGCGCCACCGGCACACCGCCTTTTGCTTGCCGCAGGATCGCGATGATCTGAGCAGCAGTGTGTCTGCTTGTCTTCATTCGAAATCTCGTCGTTTATCATGCCGAGAAAATTCTGCTTATCCAGCCACTTAATTTCGGTAGGGGGGGATTGCCCTTGTTTATCGGGTCAACCTTCCCCGGTGGCCGGCGAGAGTTTAAAGTGCATTACGGCCGCACGCCGTTTAGTCTTCCCTCAATAAAACGGCTTAAACTGCGCCGGCAATTCATCCGGTAAAGGCGCTTAAATGATCCATCCTCGCAGATGGGATGCATAACCGATCAGCCCTCAATACACTCAAAACGAGGCAGGGTTCATACAAGGTGGCTGTACCATTTATATATTCCTGATTTTTCGCCCAATTTCGCTATTTTTTCCGATCTAAGTCTCAATCCTCCCACCACCAAAATTGTGGCATATAATCGGGGCCATCCCCGTAAATCGGGATCAGATCAGCATGTTTCATTTGCTTTACATGCGCGATTCGGCCAGCTGTAAATTGCCAAAACGGCACCACGTATCGCCCCGCGATCAAAAGCCGGTCAAGCGCGCGTGTGGCGGCAATTGAACCTTCGCGGCTGGTGGCCGTCAGCATTTCAGTAATCATGGCGTCAATCGCGGGTTCCTTGGCGCCCATCAAGTTGCGCGTTCCGTCCTGATCGGCGGCTTCAGATCCCCAATAGAACTTTTGTTCGTTGCCGGGGCTGAGCGACATCGCGCGGCGGTAATAGGCCATGTCAAAATCATAATTCCCCGTGCGTGCGGTGTGTTGCGCCCGGTCTACAAGATCAACCGAAACATCTATGCCCATTTTGGTCAATGCTTGCATGTAAAGATCGGCAATAACGCGATGCTGGCTGCTGCTTTGATCCAGCAGGATGCGAAACGCCATGGCTTTACCATTTGCGTTGCGCAGCTTGCCATCTTGTGTCGTCCATCCTGCCTGTTCCATGAGTTTCAGTGACCGACGCAGTCCGCGTCGATTGCGCAAGGTGCCGTCGGATTTTGGAAGGTCATAGCCCTGCATCACGCCGGGCAGAAGATTGTCCTTGAAGGGCTCAAGAAGTTCAGCAACCCGGCCCTTAGCAAGTCCCGGTTTCATCGCCAGTTGCGAGTTCGAGAAATATGAGGTGATACGCGGCTGCGCGCCCCCAGTCAAAGTATCGTTTATATATTCAAAGTTGAACGCAGTGATCAGAGCCTCACGGACCCGCCAATCGTCAAAAGGCGCGCGGCGGGTGTTCATGACGAACCCTGTGATGCCCGATGGCTTTTGGTGGTAAATCTCGGTTTTAATAATATCGCCATTCGCAACTCTTGGAAAATCGTACCGGCTGGCCCAACTGTCTGCGTTGAATTCGCGTATTGTCGATACCTCGCCTGCCTTGAACGCTTCAAATACGACGTCCCCATCTCCATAAAAGTCGATAGTGATCTGGTCAAAATTGAACGTGCCTTGGCGAAAGTTCAGGTCATTGCCCCAGTAGTCTGGATTGCGTGCTAGCGTGACACTGCGCGCGGCCTCATAGTCAGACACTACATAGGGGCCAGAGCCGATGGGCACGTCTTCCAGTTGGGCCTTTGCGATATCCAAGCCAATCCATTGCGCTTTTTGTAGCACGGGGCGCATGCCAGCCAGCAAGGCAAGCTCACGATTTTCAGCATTGAAACTGATCTTTAGGCTCCGGAGGCCGGTTTGTTCGATGGTCTCTATTTGGCGCCATAGACTGGCGTAGCGGCCATGCCCATTGGTGCCCAGCGTTTCATAAGACCAGATAACATCGTCTATTGTGACAGGGCTGCCATCAGAGAATTTTGCCTCTGGCCGCAGGGTAAAGGCGACCCATGACCGGTCATCTGGCACCTCAATCGATTCGGCGAGCAACCCATAAAGCGCAAACGGCTCGTTTCGATTTCGGCCCATCAGGCTTTCATGTGTCAAAAAGCGCAACTGCCAGGGGACATTGCCTTTCTTGATAAAAGGGTTGAGCGAATCATAGCTGCCAGTGTTCGCCAGTTTTATTGATCCACCTTTCGGCGCTTGGGGATTCGCATATGGTAAGGACACAAAATCTGGTGGCAGCTGCGGCGCGCCATACATAGCTATGCCATGACTTGGCTCTGCTAGTGGTGCTGTCGCAGCAAAAAACAATCCACACAGAATCACAGCAAATGCAGCGATGTGAGACCGTATTTTTTGGGAAAAATCCTGTTCCATTCTAGAAAAAACCCTAGTTACCCCTGTTTTATTGAAGCATAGCGGGATCAGGTCATTCATGCATTATCAAATTTTTACCTTGGACTCTCTGCGCCCGATTGGGTATTAACGATGCACTGCTCGATAGGTTTCTTGCCTGTATGAAACCTGCCTCAATAACTCAACGCCAGCTTCGTGCTGGCGTTTTTTTATTGCTAGATCTGTCTTGTGGGGTGGCGTTCGCCTTTTCTGGCAGTTCCTTTTGCAGTTGCAGCATGACATGGTGCAACACATTAAGCCTTACAATCACAGGAGCAGCGCTATGGCCTTTGAAATCTCACTGACTGGCAAATCAGTTGTCGTTACGGGCTCTAATTCGGGCATCGGGCTTGGCATCGCGTGGGAAATGGCGCGGGCCGGGGCAGACGTTGTGTTGAATTCTTTTACCAATTCTCACGATGACCACGCCCTCGCGGCAAAAATCGCGGGCGAAACTGGAACCAATTGCCGCTATATCCAAGCCGATATGAGCTCGTCCGAACAGTGCCGCGCTTTAATTGAAATGGCTGGCAGTTGCGATATCCTAATCAATAATGCCGGGATACAGCACGTCGCCGCGATACCAGACTTTCCAGTTGATAAATGGGACGCAATCATTGCGATCAATCTTAGCTCGGCCTTTCATACCACGGCTGTAGCGCTGCCCATGATGCGAAGCTCGGGATGGGGGCGTGTGATCAACATATCTTCAGCACATGGCCTGACAGCTTCACCCTACAAAGCAGCCTATATCGCGGCCAAACACGGTGTGGTGGGGCTAACTAAAACCACCGCTCTGGAAACCGCGCAAGAACCGATCACGGCAAACGCCATATGTCCCGGTTATGTGCTCACCCCGATCGTTGAAAAACAAATCCCCGATACAATGAACGAATATCACATGACCCGTGACGAGGTGATACAGAACGTGATGTTAACGCGACAGCCGTCCAAAGAATTCGCTACGACCGGCCAAATCGGTGAAACGGCGGTGTTCCTATGCTCGCCTGCAGCTGACCAGATCACCGGTACTACGATCAGCGTGGATGGTGGTTGGACGGCACTTTAATCTATCCTGACAGACGCGCAGAGGGCCTGATCCACCTTCATCTTGCCAAAAAAACTCCCGCCGGAGGCTCCCATATTCTCCAAACACCGCACAGCCTATCTTAGCGCCATACAGCAACACAATATATAGCGCTTTAAGGCAAACACATGCGGTAAGTCAGGTGAAAATATAACTAGCGCGCGCCACGGTCACTTTATGTGAGTAATGGTCTCATTCAGCTCTTTGTCGTTCGGATAGACCAGCCCCGCTGAGATCACTAATTTCGCGGCATCCTCTACAGACATATCCAGCTCAATCACATCTTCCGCCGGGAAAAACAATAAAAAGCCCGATGTTGGATTGGGTGTGGTGGGCACAAAAATACTGAGCAATGCGCCCGTGTTTCCTGCGCGCGCGCTGACTTCACCCTTAGCAGTGGTTGATATAAATCCGATGGCCCAGATACCCTTGCGTGGATATTCAATCAGGCATGCTTTCTCGAAAGAGCGTTCGGATTGGGCAAACACAGTTTCTGAAATTTGTTTGATGCCAGAATAAATTGAGCGAACGACCGGAGTGCGCTCAACTAGGCTTTCTGCATAGCGTATCAGGGAACGCCCAATGTATCCTTTGGCGACCCAACCAATAAAGACCGTAAACAGTAAGAATATGACGACCCCAATGCCGCGCACGTCGATCTGCACCGATGGTTCAAGGCCAAGGTAGGTCTGAATTAACTTGTCGGGTTGATAGTAATTGGGAACCAATGGCAGTACAAAACCATCAATCCAGCCCACAACGGACCATACCAGCCATATTGTCAGCCCAACCGGGGCAATCACGACAAGTCCGGTCAGGAACGAGCCGCGCAGCCGCGCAAAAAGTCCAGGGCGTTTTGGGGTTTCAGGATCAAATGGTGTATTCATGGATTGTCCGCATGGCACAGGTTACGCTTAACTAGGCTAAGGTGTCGCACACTACAATGGTTAGTGCCCGGGCATTAGGTGTCGTAGTTCGCTTTGCTCAATTCTTTGGCGATTTGAGTAGCCAGGCGCGCATTATTTCGAACCAAAGCTATGTTTGCCGTCAGTGACTTGCCTATAGTCAAATCAAAAATCCGCTGCAGCAAGTAAGGCGTTACGCCTTTGCCAGTGATGCGATTTGCCTCTGCGTCGGCCTGTGCCTGTGCGATGATAGGGGCGAGCGTGTCCCGATCGATTTCGTCAGACTCAGGGATAGGGTTGGCGATTAATTGCCCGCCGGGCAGGCCGAGTGCGCCGCGCATGGCATGGGCTGCTGCGATCTGGGCTGGGGTGTCCATACGCAACGGCGCGCGTATGCCTGCGCTGCGCGACCAAAAGGCTGGCATGTCGTCCTGACCATAAGCGATCACGGGCACGCCCTGAGTTTCGAGCACCTCAAGTGTCTTGGGGATATCCAGAATTGCTTTGGCGCCCGCAGCCACGACCGTGACAGGCGTTTGAGCAAGCTCCATTAGGTCGGCTGAGATATCGAAACTCGTTTCGGCACCCTGGTGAACACCACCAATACCGCCTGTGGCAAAGACAGAGATACCAGCAAGCCGCGCAGCAATCATCGTGGCAGCCACCGTTGTTGCCCCTGTACCGGCAGACGCCATGCAAACAGCCATATCGGCCCGGCTGAGTTTGGCTACAGCTTTCGCTTGGGCCAGTTCCTTAAGCTGGGTGTTGTTTAGCCCTGCGTGCAATGTGCCATTGATCACTGCCATGGTGGCAGGAACAGCCCCGCCCGCGCGGATATCAGCCTCGACCTGACACGCAACCTCGAGGTTCTGTGGATAGGGCATACCATGGGTGATAATCGTACTCTCCAGAGCCACGATAGGTGCGCCACTGGCTTGCGCTTTGGCGACTTCGTCAGAAGGGGTGATTAGCGTCATGCGGGTGTCTTTCCTGAAACATAGGCGGCAGCGGCATCCAGTGCGCGATCCAAAGCAGTATCGCGGTCTGCGCCGTGCGCTTCGGCGGCAATGTGTGCGGCCATGAACGTATCGCCCGCCCCGGTGACGCGGGTGACGCTGACAGCAGGCGGGGTTTGACTGATCAGACTTTTTCGCGTGCCTTCGGTGGCCAAGTACCCACCATTTGTGACCAGCACGCGGGCCGCACCGTGGTCGAGCAGGCCCTGAGCTGCCGCGTTGCTATCGTCGAAGCTGCGTCGGCAAAGCACCCCAGCCTCTTCTAGGTTGACATATAACGTGCCACGCCCACGGCTTAGGAACGGCGCCAAACGCTCGGCTTTGCCGGGGGATGCAGGCGCAACACGCAGATCCGCCATTGCCAACAATGGGTTGGTCGTAATTTTGCTCAGTAGGTCAATGGTAAGGTTGCCGTCAATTGCTGCTAAGCCTTTATAGGGGGCAGTTTGACTGCCTAAGGTGCCGTCGGTCAGCGGCTGCAGTATTTTGGCACCGGCCGCTTCCAGCGAATGCGCGTCGGCGATGGCGGCAATCACACCGTTGCTACCTTCGACGGCCATATAACGATCGGTGGGCAAATCATCAGAGCGATAGACGGTGTCTGTGATCAACCCCAAGGCAGTACAGGCGGCTATTAACTCGTCGCCCTCTGCATCATGTCCAATGGCTGTGAGCAGCGCAGGTGTCAGACCAAAGCGTGCCAGCGTCATTGCGATGTTTAATACAACGCCGCCCGGCACTCGGGTGATCCGGCCGGCAACGTCCGACCCTTGCCGCATCGCGACTGGCGCGCGCCCAATGACATCCCAAAGGACGGATCCGATGCACAGTATATCAGGGGTTTGTTTCATGTTAGTCTTGTGACGCGGAGCGCAAGTCATGACAAGCCCGCCCGTAAGCCTTGTTCATTAAGAAAATTGTCCGAAGTGACCGCGAGCTAAAACCGTCAACGCTGAGGCACGGCAAAGGTAAGTGACGCCCAAAATGTATCCCAAATCGCATCTTGGCCATCTGTGATCGGTCGCAGAACGACACCATCAAACAAGTAACTGTGCCCGGGCGTTACTGGCACCTCAGCGATGCCCTTCTCATTTGTACGATACAAATCAATTTTCACTGTGCCGTCTGTAGCACGATCAAAAACTTCGACCTGCGCGTCTATGCGAGGCTGTCCTCTGTCAAGCAATTGCACTTTCATTGTGTCCATAAATGTTGGCGCATAGGGGTTGGTCAACGCCACGAACTCTGTTTCAAGTCCGATAGCGCGGTCAGACCCCGCGCCAGTGCCAACGGCAATCAGGGTCTTGGCATGACGGGTGTAGCGTTCCTTGAAAGGGGCGGGACCAAAGCCAAGCGCATCATGCCGTGCCTTGATGTCTGGGAAATACTTATGTTCCGCAAAAGCTGCGAATTTATCCCAGCTTTTGTAAGTTACAAATGACGGCGTGGTCTCATGCACGATGACCGCCAAACCGTCAACCTGAGCTGTGATATCAAGCGCTGGGCTGTCACCCATGCGGCCAACTACGGGCGTGACCTTGTCGCCTACGATCACGTCAAAACGCGCGATGTTTCTGTCGAAAAATGCAAGGTTGATGCCTTTGAACCCTTGACCATTCTTAAGATGTGCTGACATTTTCTCATCCGTGC
>Ga0206126_10005517_pt1 | contig 11592 bp, 8 predicted proteins | sample Helgoland_Spring_5_FD_148621 | JGI IMG/M metagenome (GOLD analysis project Ga0206126, IMG submission 148621) | Pelagic subsurface seawater microbial communities from Kabeltonne, Helgoland, North Sea - Helgoland_Spring_Bloom_20160412_1 | ecosystem: Environmental > Aquatic > Marine > Epipelagic ...
CTGCCGTGCCATCTTTCATCTGGGTGAAGTTAACTGTTTTACTCATGCACATGATCCTTTTGCTGGCGATACATTGGATGTCAGATCGTGCCAGCACAAGCTATTTTCTAATGGGCATTTTTTTACCATATGGTTGCCCGAAACGCATTGCCTGCTGCGGATACTAAACGTCACACCCAAGAATTTGGGGTTGGCGCTAGACATGTCAGCGCACGTCGCTAGTGTCCATTTTTGAAAGTTCATTTGCTTGGGAGCAGACGCATGGAAAAGTTCGGTAAAAGCCAACCGGTTAAACGGGTCGAAGATGTGCGTTTTCTGGTCGGACAAGGCCGCTATGTGGATGATATCGCGCCTGCCGATGCATTGAACGCATTCTTTTTTCGCTCTCCAGTAGCGCATGCGGTTATTACCGAGCTTGATGTAGATGATGCGCGCGAAGCCGAAGGTGTTCGCGCGGTGCTAACCTCTGTGGAACTTGAAGCAGCAGGCATGAACTTAGAAATGGCTGCGGTTCTTGTGAAGAACCGTGATGGAAGCCAAGGCGCTGCGACCAACCGTACGATGCTAGCCAAGGATCGCTTGCGTTTTGTTGGTGAGCCGATTGTGGCTGTGATTGCAGATACGTTGGCCCAAGCGCGTGATGCAGCTGAATTGATTGTGCTGGATTATGACGAACTGCCTGCAAAGATGGATCTTAAAGCGGGCGGCGAAATCCTGCATGAAACAGCGCCCGACAATGTCGCGTTTGACTGGGGTATGGGTGACGAGGCCGCAACTAATGCAGCGTTTGAGAAAGCGGCACATGTTGTCAGGCTAGATGTTGGCGATAACCGCATTATTGTCAACTCAATGGAGCCACGTGGCTGTTATTCATATTGGGAAGATGATCGCCTTCACGTTGCCATAAATGGTCAAGGTGTTTGGGTGAATAAGACCCAGATGACAACAGCATTTGGTTTGGAACCTGATGATGTTCACGTGACCAATCCCGATACTGGCGGTGGTTTTGGGATGAAAGGTATGGGTTATCCAGAACCATTCAGTGTGGCCCAAGCTGCGCGGGTTTTAGGGCGGCCTGTACGTTGGATGTCTGAGCGCACAGAGGCGATGCTGTCTGACAATGCCGGGCGCGATCTGACTTCATTGGCGGAATTAGCGTTTGACGAGAGCCACAAGATTATCGCCTATCGTGTGCATTCCGACATAAATCTTGGCGCTTACAATTCGCAGTTTGCCCAACCGATTCAAACACAATTGTTTAGCCGTGTTTTAATGGGTGTTTATGATGTGCAGGACACCTATTTAAGTGTGAATGGCTATTTCACCAACACCACACAGGTCGACGCATATCGCGGTGCTGGGCGCCCTGAGGCGATCTATGTGTTAGAACGTGTCATGGACCGTGCGGCACGTGAGCTGGGCATTGATCCATGGGAATTGCGCCGTCGTAACTTTATCAAACCTGATCAGTTCCCTTATCTGGCGGCCACTGGTGAGACCTATGATGTGGGCAATTTTGACCTCTTGTTGACCCGCGCGGCTGAGGTTGCTGATGCGGATGGTTTTGTCGCGCGTCGTACTGCCGACGAAGCTAAGGGGCTGCTGCGCGGCCATGGCATTTGTTATTATATCGAAAGCATCTTGGGCGCGCCGGATGAAACAACCAAAGTTGTGTTCAACGACGATGGAACAGTTCACATTCTGGTCGGCACGCAGTCAGGCGGGCAAGGGCACGAAACGGTCTACGCACAGTTCCTAAGTGACCAAACGGGCATCCCAGCAGATTTAATTTACGTCATCCAAGGCGATAGCGATCTTATCAAAAAGGGTGGTGGCACGGGTGGATCGCGTTCTGTCACAGTACAAAACAATGCCACGTTGGTGACCGTTGCCACGATGACGGAAAAATTCACCGCATTCTTGTCTGATGAAATGGGTGTTGATGCTGCTGAGATCAGTTTTGATGATGAACGCTTCCGCGCTGAAGGATCTAACCTGACGCCAACTATGCTTGAGGTCGCGGATATGGCGCGCACGGCTGGGCGCACTGATCTGCTTGAACACGAAGAGCATGTGAAACTAGAGGCGCGCAGCTTTCCAAATGGCGCACATGTTTGCGAAGTCGTGATTGATCCCGACACAGGTGTTGTCACAACTGATCGCTATTTCGTGGTCGATGATTTTGGGAACCTGATCAATCCTGTACTGGCCGAAGGCCAAGTTCACGGTGGTGTTGTTCAAGGCATCGGGCAGGCTTTGACAGAACACGTCGTTTATGATGAAGACGGTCAATTGCTCACCGCGACCTTTATGGATTATGCCATGCCTCGTGCAGATGATGTGCCGCAGATTAGTTTCACTTCGGTTCCTGTTCCCTCGACGGCCAATGTAATGGGTATGAAGGGGTGCGGCGAAGCTGGGACTGTTGGTGCTTTGGCAGCTGTTGCAAATGCTGTTCAAGATGCGCTGTGGGATCGCGGGGTCCGACAGGCGGATATGCCTTTCACTCCGCACAAAGTTTGGGAACGGCTGCGAGGTGCGTCTGCCGTCACTAAATAAACGTATCACGCGGTGGCTTATGGCCCGTTTTGGACGAGCCACACCAGAGGTTTTGCCACGTAAACGTGGATTAACGACCCATGTTATTATCATGGACGGCACCATGTCCACGTTGGCAGGAGGGCGTGAGACCAATGCAGGTATTAGCTATAAAATGCTTGCCGAAATGGATAGTGATATTTCGGTTTTTTATGAACACGGATTGCAGTGGTCCAGTTGGCGTCGTCCCGGAGATGTGCTGATGGGGCGTGGTATCAATCACCAAATCCGCCGTGCTTATGGATACCTCGCGTCGCGCTATCGAACTGGCGACAAGGTTATTTTGCTAGGTTTCTCACGTGGTGCCTATGCTGTTCGTTCACTGGCAGATGTGATTGAGATGGTGGGGTTGTTGCAAAGCAACCAAGCGACCCAGCGTTGAATTCGTGATGCCTATCGGCATTATCGCCGTGCCCCGCGAAGCGGTTCAGTAAGGCGTACTGCCACTCTGAAGTTAAAATCGAAATGATTGGTGTTTGTGATACCGTGAAATTATTGGGTTTGAACGCGCCAGTGCTATGGCGCTTCAGTGTCGCCAAACATGCATTTCACAGTCACGTATTGGGACCATCGGTTCAAAATGGATATCATGCGTTGGCCCATGATGAGACACGTGTGTACAGTCCCGTATTGTGGACCACGAACGACAGTTGGACTGGCCGTATGGAACAGATGTGGTTTCGTGGCGCGCATGGGGATGTCGGTGGGGAGCTTGGGGGTATGCCGCAGGTACGCTCACTTTCATATATTCCACTGGTTTGGATGTTGGAAAAGACTGTTTAACACGTACTGGCTTTGCAGAAAGGTTGGCAGGATCGCTTTGCACAAGATCCCAAAGCCCCTGCTCGCGGCACTTGGACTGGAAAAGCTATAGTCGCGTCTTTATTAATCGCAAGTCTCATATTATCGATGCTGACCCGTCTGAGGTAATTCATCCAAGTGTCGTACAGGTCCCAGCCGAAGAACCCGCGCTTTGGTACAATTCTTTTTCAAAATTAAGGGGTTAGGGTTTGTTGATCGACATGATTATGCATGTCGTTGAGCCGGTGGCATATAGCTTGCCATCTTCCACACCCCGAATTTCACCAGAGGCCACGCCAGTTGAGCGTCCTGCGTGATCAACCGTTCCGATACAAAAAATTGCCATGCCCAATGGGATAGGGCGGGTGATGTTAATTTTGTATTCTAGTGTGGTGTAGACAGAGCCGCGCGGCACGCGTGTCATGACGGCGCATGCCATAGCGCTATCTAGCAATGTTCCATACCAACCACCGTGAACCGTGCCCATTGGGTTGGTCACGTTGAATTCTGGAACGCCGCGAAATACCACGCGGCCGTCCGATACTTTGAACAACGAATATCCCATCGTGTCGCCAATAGGTGGTCCAGGGTGTGCGCCTTCCAAAATACCTTGCATGAATTCTAAGCCAGACATGGCCAAGATTCCATCCAATTTAAGCAGATCAGCAGGTGTTTGCGCGCGTGTAACCATTGGTGTCTCCATCGGGCGTTTCGCTATCTTGAAGCTAAAAACCCGTTAGGATCACAGCAAGTGTTACGCCACGTTGCGAATGCTATGGGACTGGGTGACACCTAACGCATGGCACACATCGCGCGTTAGGTCGGGACGATTGAGTGTATAAAAGTGCAAGTCGCTAACACCCTCGTTTAGTAGGTTATCACACAACTCTGTGCATTGAGCGACCGATAAAAGATCCAACCGGCCATCACGTGTGGCTTTGTCAAAGGTCTGGGCCAGCTCGTAAGGAATGTATGCACCGCATTTTTGGGCAAACTTGCGGGCGCTGTTCCAATTTGTGATGGGCAAGATTCCAGGCGTAATTGGAGCTGTGATCCCAGCATCCGCACAAGCATCGCGGAAACGAAGGAAGCCATCAGCCTCAAAGAAGAATTGGGTCAATGCCTCACAGGCACCTGCGTCGATCTTGGCCTTCAGCCAGTCTATGTTTTGCTTTGAGGATGCAGCGTCTGGATGAACATCAGGATACGCGCCAACGCGAATATTGAAACGGCCCGTCTTTGCAAGGGCAGTGATCAAGGCACAGCTGTCTTCGAAGCCATCAGCGTGTGGCCTGAATTCCGTGTCGCCATTGGACGGATCTCCGCGCAATGCCACGATATCAGTAATTCCTGCATCCGCAAATTTATTGGCCGTATTCATAACGCCGTCTTTGGACGCGCCCACGCATGTCAGGTGGGCTGCAACACGATGGCCTGACGTGCGGTGCAGCGTTTCAGCCGCATCATGTGTTAGATGTTGATCAGAACCGCCAGCACCATAAGTCACGGAAAAGAAGCGTGGGCCAAGTGGAGCGAGAACCTGCGCTGTGTCCCATAGCCGGAAGGAGGCATCGATGGATTTCGGGGGGAACACTTCAAACGAAACGGATGGCACAGGCATTGGTCTCTCCTTTTTTGCCCTTGTCGCAGAAATCAAAACATGAAACAAATTCATAACTTTCAAGATAATTATGAGTTTCATATGCATATCGAGTTTCGTCACCTCCGCACGATCAAAGCAATCCATGAGGCAGGTGGTTTAGCAAAAGCCGCGGATCTGTTGAACACGACCCAAAGTGCACTGAGCCATCAGGTGAAAGGACTTGAGGATCAAGCAGGGGTTGAACTGTTCGTGCGCCGCTCAAAACCGCTGAAACTATCGGCTGCTGGGGCACGTCTGCTGCGGTTGGCAGAACAGGTTTTGCCGCAAATCGAAGCAACAGTAGCTGAGTTCACCGGTTTGCGTGATGGTCATTCTGGCCGCATGCACATCGCGATTGAATGTCACGCATGTTTTGAATGGTTGTTTCCAGTTTTGGAACACTTCCGCCGCGATTGGGCAGACGTGGATGTTGATATTCGGCCCGGCCTCGCTTTTGACGCGTTGCCAGCTTTGATGAAAGAAGAAGTGGATCTGGTTGTATCGTCGGACCCCGAAGACATTGCAGGGGTCGAGTTTATCGAGCTATTCGATTACGCGCCGGTCTTTGTTGCATCCAATGATCATCCGCTTGCTCAAAAAGAGTTTATTGAGGCTTCGGACTTTCGGGGGGAGACACTCATAACTTACCCAGTTGAACGGTCTCGGCTTGATATTTTTAGCCAACTTTTGATCCCAGCCAAGGTTGAACCTGCAGCAGTCCGTCAAGCGGAGCTCACGGCAGTGATTTTGCTATTGGTCGCATCCAATCGGGGCGTTTCGGTGCTGCCAGATTGGGTCGTGCGCGAGGTTAAATACAGTTCTGATTATGTGACGCGACCTTTGACCAAGAACGGGCTAACCCGTCGCCTCTACGCCGCGATCCGCAGCGAAGAACGCGACAAGCCGTATATGCAGCGCTTGATTGAATTAGCCCGAATTGAAGCACGCAAACTTCAAGATGCTTAGACGAATATCATAACCACTGTCGCCGCCATGAGGGTTGCCATTGTTGTCATAAAGATGCGCCAAATTTTCGGGTTGTTGAGGGATGATGACAGCACATGGCCAATGCTCGTCCAAAACAAACAAACGAACAAGTTTATGGTGCTGAAAGCGATAAACAATCGCAAAGCTTCAAGCGGTGTAGATAGGCCGATATCAAAGCCGGCAGATGCAGCAAAGGCGATGGCCCAAACCTTTGGGTTGATCGCCTGAAACAGGATCGCTTCGTGAAAGCGAAACGGGCGACCACGATCGTCGGATTTGGCGACGCGTCCTGCTTGGGCTGTTCGAAGAGCCAGCCATAAAATCCATAGTGCTGCAATGACCTGACAGGTGAACTTCAAGGTTGGCACGGCGAGTAGAATAGTCCCTAAACCTAGTCCACTGATTGCACCCAGCAGTCCCGTTCCGATTGGCACGCCCAGTAGATGTGGCAGTGTCGCGTGAAAGCCAAAGCGCGCACCAGAGGCCGTCAGCATCACGACATTTGGACCGGGCGAAAACAACCCAACAAAAACGAAGAAGATAAGGGGAAATGATGCACTCATGCAGGTGATACGACGCGACGAAACCTGCAATGTAAAGGTAGTTTAGATGCTCAAATTACTCATCTCAGTTATTTGGTCGTTCGAAAGAGCCACCTTAGCGAACCTTTTCAGGTGGCGTTCACCGCGCTTCCCTCTTGGCAAGTGCCAATGTAGGGCGTATAGCGCGGGCTTAATCCTCACTGGAGTACCCGCCATGATCGGCAGCGCAAACCTTAATATCATGATTAAAGCCGCCCGTAAGGCCGGCCGTTCCTTGGTCAAAGACTTTCGCGAAGTTGAAAACCTTCAGGTTTCCAGAAAGGGCGCTGGTGACTTTGTCAGCAAGGCTGATATCGCCGCTGAGAAGGTTCTTAAAGAGGAATTGATGGGTGCGCGCCCGACTTACGGGTGGTTGGCTGAAGAGGGTGGCGAGGAAGATGGGGCCGATCCGACACGCCGCTGGATCGTTGACCCGCTTGATGGCACCACCAACTTTTTACACGGCCTTCCACACTGGGCTGTTTCTATTGCGTTAGAGCACAAGGGCCAAATCGTTGCAGGTGTCGTATTTGACCCAGCGAAAGACGAGATGTTCGTTGCTGAAAAAGGTGCTGGCGCTTGGATGAACGACACGCGTATGCGCGTGTCTGGTCGTCACAAGATGATCGATTCTGTTTTTGCGACGGGCCTACCATTTGCGGGCCGCTCTGATTTGCCAATGACATTGCGCGAACTGGCCCACTTGATGCCAGTCGTTGCTGGCGTGCGTCGCTGGGGCGCTGCATCGCTAGATTTGGCTTATGTGGCGGCAGGTCGTTATGATGGGTATTGGGAGCGTCGCTTGCAATCATGGGACCTCGCTGCGGGATCGTTGATCGTGCGTGAAGCGGGTGGTTTGGTTGAGCCGTTAAACCCTAACGGTAACATTGTGGAAGATGGTGAAATCATCTGCGCAAACGAACCATTGTTTGAACAGCTCGCGAAAATTGTGCGCCAGTAAGCACTGATATAGAGATTTTTAGGGGCCTCGCATTTTGCGGGGCCTTTTTTGTTTGGGGCTTTGCCCCCGCCGCGCGATGCGCGCCTGCCCCATAGTCTATTGGGCAAGATGAAGCTTGGGCTAGCGCTTAACTCTTGGAATGCGGCTGTTTGTATAGACGGTTTCGGGGTGGGGTGGATGGTAGTTGTTGCTATGCCAGAATTTTGTTCCGCCGCATTTGATCCATGTGGGTATGGCGCAGCCAAGGCCTGCGATGAAGCCTCCAGCGTGTGCCCAGTAGGCAACGCCCCCTGTTTCAGGGTTGGATCCAATTCCGCCTAGGAACTGCATGGCGAACCAGATCATCAGTACAATCCACGCGGGGATTGGGAAGATGCGGAAGAAGACTATAAGAATCAATAGAATATCGACTTTGGCTTTGGGGTAGAGCAGGAGGTAGCCGCCCATAACGCCAGCGATGGCCCCTGAGGCACCTACTGTCGGTACGCCCGAAAGGGGCGCTGAGATATAATGGATAAGGCCAGCGGCGATTCCTGTGAGGAGGTAGAATCCAAGGTAGGGTAAGTGTCCCATTTCATCTTCAATATTGTCGCCAAAAATCCAAAGGAAGAGCATGTTGCCAGCAAGATGCATCCAGCCGCCGTGCAAGAACATCGATGAAAATAAAGTGAAGTATCCTTCGCCTGCGCTGATCCTTTCGGGGATCATCCCCCAAGTTAGGTAGATGTGGTTGATTGTCGGGATATCGGAAAAGGCCCCGGCATAGCATAGGAATATCCCAATATTAGCAGCCATGAGCATGTAGGTGACAAAAGGCAAACGCCCCGAGGGATTATGATCGCGAATAGGTAACATCCCGCCAAGCTGAGGCTTTGGCGGGATGTCGTCAAGGTGTTAGCTGACTTCCCCCAGCAATGCAGCGTTGCCGCCTGATGCTGTGGTGTCGATACAGATGTGGCGTTCTTCAAGGGCATGTCCAACATCGGGCTGCCCCGTGATGAGCGGTAAGATCGGTCCAGTACGTTGAGACAAGGCTGTATCGATGGCCCGGGTTACTTGTGCATCTCCCCACCAAAGCACGCCACCGTAGGATGGTCCGTCTGTCAGCAATGCTGGGTCGATGCTACCTGTGACTAGAATGGCTTGTCCGCCGAGTTCGTTAACAGCCGCGGCTTGGGCTTGGGCGGCACTAGCGCCCGGGCCCATGCATAAGAGGGGCGCGCGCGACATACTACTCAGACGGTTAGATTCACCAGTTGGGCCAGGCAACGTGTGTTCGCAGATAATTTGTGGCTTGTTGGCGATTGCAGGAAGTTCAATTTGTGTAGTGGGCCATTCCCCAGCCACGCCGGCAGGTTTTCTTGCTCGGAAGCGCAAAAGGTAATCGGGGCCACCCGCTTTTGGGCCTGTTCCGGATAGGCCTGTTCCACCGAAAGGTTGGCTTCCAACGATTGCACCAATTTGGTTGCGATTAATATAGACGTTGCCTGCCATGATGCGATCAGACACGTGCTGTACGCGGTCATCTATGCGGGTATGAAGCCCGAATGTTAGGCCGTATCCAGTGGCGTTGATGCCATCGATGATCTGATCCAGTTCGTGCGACTTATATGTCACTAGGTGCAGAACCGGTCCAAAAATCTCTTCTTTCATATCCGCAATACCAGACACTTTGATCAAGGTTGGCGCGATGAATGTTCCCACGTAAGGTGTGGGCAACTGGTGGATAATATCCGCCTTGTGCGCCTCGATGTGAGCTGCGATTTTTGCACGCGCTGGTTCGTCGATGACTGGTCCCACATCAGTGGAAATGTCCCATGGTTGGCCAACGGCTAGCGTATCCATTGCACCTGTCACCATTTTGATGAACGACGGTGCGATGTCTTCTTGGACGTAAAGGCAGCGCAGTGCGGAACAGCGTTGTCCTGCTGATTGAAACGCGCTTTCTACAATGGCGGCCACAGCTTGCTCCGGAAGTGCAGTGCTGTCCACGATCATCGCGTTTAGGCCACCGGTTTCAGCAATGAATGGCGTAGCCGGTGCATTTTGCGCAAGGCTGTGGCGGATGCGTTGGGCCGTGCCGGTTGAGCCTGTAAACGCAACGATGTTTAGGTTTGGATTCTCAGTCAGCGCTCCGCCAATGTCGCCGCCGCCTGGTAGCAACTGTAGTGCATGTTTTGGTACGCCTGCTTCATGCAACAGCTGGGCTGCACGGTACGCCATGAGGCTGGTTTGTTCAGCTGGTTTGGCAAGGACCGCATTGCCCGAGGCGAGAGCCGCAGCGATTTGTCCGGAGTAGATCGCGAGAGGAAAGTTCCACGGAGAGATGCAAAGCGCTGTGCCTGCGGGTGCATCATCGGTCGCTTGTGCTGCATAGTAGCGTAGAAAATCCACGGCTTCACGTAATTCTGCAACGCAATCCAGCAAGGTTTTACCTGCTTCACGGGTCAGCAGCGCAAACAATTCACCAAAGTTGGCTTCGTACAGGTCAGCGGCTTTGTTTAATACTGCCGCGCGTTTTGCGACGGGCGCATCCCATTGTTTAGCTTTTGAAATGGCTGTTTTAACATCCTTCAGGGATGCAAATTGCGCCGTTCCAACGATGTCATTTGGGTTTGCAGGGTTGATCACATCGCGGTTGTTTTCTGGATTAGCCTTGCCGTTTAGCAGTGGCAGCGCCACCCATTCGCATGTTTCGAATGGCAGACGTGCGATATCAATTTGCGCCAACGTTGGAGCGTGGGCTAGATCGAAACCAAGGGAATTGATCCGTTCAGGTTGGTAAAGGTCGCTACCAATGGTGATGGTGTGACATTCAACGCTGACGCTATCAAACGGATCAGCAGCCACAATTTCCGGGGCCACCTTTTCGTCCACGATTTGGTTCACAAAGCTAGAGTTGGCCCCGTTTTCCAATAAACGGCGAACCAAGTAGGCCAACAGATCACGGTGTGCACCCACAGGGGCATAAATCCGGCAGCGCGTTTCGTTGTCTTGTAAGACCATTTTGTGCATAGCTTCGCCCATGCCGTGCAGGCGTTGGAATTCGTATGACTTTGGGTCAGTCGCCATAAACAAGATGGCTGCAACTGTATGGGCATTGTGGGTCGCGAATTGGGGATAGATGCGATCCGTCATTCCCAACAGTTTGCGAGCATTGGCGATATAGCTGACATCTGTCTGTGCTTTTTGAGTAAAGACAGGGAAATGCTTCATGCCTAGAACTTGGGCTTGTTTGATTTCGGTGTCCCAGTAGGCCCCTTTGACCAAGCGCACCATGAATTTGCGGTCATATTTGATCGCCATATCATATAGGGCTTGGATAGCGGTTTCGGCACGTGGGCCATAAGCTTGGACAACCACGCCAAATCCATCCCATCCAGCTAAAGCGGGTTCTGAAATAACCTGTTCGATGACTTCGAGGGACAGTCCAAGACGATCAACTTCTTCTGCGTCGACATTCAGACCCATGTCTGCGGATTTCGCGAGTAATGCCAATGAGCGTAGTCGTGGCGTTAGATTGCGAAGTACGTCTTCACGTTTAGCCAGCTCATAGCGCGGGTAGAGTGCTGATAGTTTAACGGAAATGCCCGGATTACTTTGTACGTCATCATGGACACATGCGGTTGCAATGGCTGAAATCGCGCGCGAATAGCTAAGATGATACCGTTTTGCGTCGGCTTCTGTGTGTGCGGCTTCGCCGAGCATGTCGTAGGAATAGGTGAACCCTTTTTCCTCCATTTTTGCGGCGCGTTTCATAGCTGCAATAATGTCTTCGCCCAAAACGAACTGACGACCCATTTCCTTCATCGCGCGCGAAACGGCAGTACGAATAACAGGTTCGCCCAAACGCTTAAGTGCGGATTGGAGGTGGCCTGCTGTGGCCGGTGCGTTATCGTCCAACACTCGGCCCGTCAGCATCAAGGCCCAAGTTGAGGCATTCACAAGCGAGGAAGCAGATTTACCTAAATGCTTACCCCAGTTGGATGGCGCAATTTTGTCTTCAATCAATGCATCGATCG
>Ga0206126_10005527_pt1 | contig 11577 bp, 8 predicted proteins | sample Helgoland_Spring_5_FD_148621 | JGI IMG/M metagenome (GOLD analysis project Ga0206126, IMG submission 148621) | Pelagic subsurface seawater microbial communities from Kabeltonne, Helgoland, North Sea - Helgoland_Spring_Bloom_20160412_1 | ecosystem: Environmental > Aquatic > Marine > Epipelagic ...
CTGTGGCCTCGCTAAAACCAAGTTTATCCAACGCTTTCAATAGCTGTTTATGGAGTGCTAACTCACTTAATAATGTCAAGATTATCCCTAGTTAAAGCGTGCTAGTGGCCAGCTTGCCGGCAGAACCTGCATAGTACCGGAATCGAGGCCATTTAGCCTTGGTAAATCGCCACTCTGTGGCTCAAAGCTGTCGAGCTAAAGGAACCCCAAAAATGAGGCAACCAAAGTCACCGATGCCAATCATCGTTCAATAAGATTTCGGCAAGCCCAGTACCCGCTCCGCAATATAGCTCAGCGCCAACTGCGGACTGATCGGCGCAATACGCGGCACCATCACCTCCCGCAGATAACGTTCAACATGATATTCCTTGGCATAGCCATAGCCTCCATGTGTCATAACTGCCTGCTGGCAGGCATCAAACGCGGCCTCACCGGCGAGGTATTTTGCGGCATTGGCGGCAGCACCGCAGTTTTCATCGTTGTCATATTGTTCAGCCGCGGCCATGACCATTAGTCGAGAGGCTTCGAGGTTAGCCCAGTTAATGGCCAATGGATGTTGAATCGATTGATTCTGTCCAATCGGGCGATCGAAAACCACCCTTTCCTTGGCATATTCGGTCGCGCGTTGCAGCGCCAAGCGACCCAGGCCAATGGCTTCGGCAGCAATCAACACTCTTTCCGGGTTCAGCCCGTGCAATATATATTCAAAACCTCGACCCTCTTCCCCAATGCGGTCTTCAATGGGCACTTCGAGACCGTCAATAAATAACTCATTCGAATCGACACACTTGCGTCCCATTTTTTCAATTTCCCGAACATCAATTTTGCTGCGATCGAGATCTGTGTGAAACAAACTCAAGCCCATGGTTGGCTTGCTAACCTCTTCCAATGGTGTAGTGCGCGCCAACAGGAGAATTTTTTCTGCAACTTGTGCGGTAGAGATCCATACTTTCTGACCGCTAACAATATAGCGATCACCGTCCCGAACTGCCCGAGTTTTTAACTGAGTGGTATTTAGTCCCACATTAGGTTCGGTCACACCAAAACAGGTTTTTTCTCGCCCCTCCACCATGGGTCGCAGCATCCGTTGCTTCTGTTCTTCAGTACCAAAAACCACCACCGGATTTAAACCAAACATATTAATATGGATACTGGAGGCAGCTGACATACCGCCGCCTGCTTCGGCAATTGCCTGCATCATAATGGCCGCTTCAGTAATTCCTAAACCAGAACCGCCGTAGGCTTCAGGTGTACATATGCCAAGCCATCCGCTTGTTGCCAGCGCCTGATAAAAATCTTCGGGGAAGCCTCCTTGCTGGTCTCTTTCAAACCAATAGTCATCGCCAAATTCACTACAAATTTTTGCAATTGTATCGCGAATAGTTTGGTGATCATCCTTCAGTGTGTAGTGCATAAACATGTCTCAATTATTAATCAGTACAAACCTGTGTTTGGGATTTATTGACACCAACTACCAGCGGCAGCAGTGTTTCTAACTCACGTATCATGCAAGTAAAAATGTACACCGCATACATCGACCTGACTCTCTGAGATGTAGCATCCTCGTTCACGGGCGCGGACCAAAATAGCAGCTCGATTATTCACCGCCAAATGAATTCCGCTCAACCCCGGCCCGCGATCATCCGCCTCGTCAACAAACCGAATATAGGCATTACTAAGATTCATAGAGATATCACCTCCTTTGTCGAGCGGCAGTTCAGCGACGGCACTCCAACGCTCCGCCATTGCCATAGGGGCAACTCCTTGTAGCTCAACACCAAGAAAACCCTCCGTCACATCCTGCCTCACGTTAGTCTCCCAACCGACACCACCAACCGGGTCCCAGTGCCCTTTAAAATCACCGGCCTTGTCCCAGTCCAATTCAAAAAAAGCAGCGATCATATCGCCCGGATGAAATTGGCAAATACTGATCTTGTCATTCTCGGACTCCCAGGCAACCCGCACATTATTGTCAGCGGCCCGCTGCCGGGCAGCCTGCTGATTTTCCAAGCTTTCGGTCTGACAAATCACCATATAGCCGCCATCACCCTTCCGGCGGTCCAAATAACGACCCGCCGCAGTATCGTCGCGAACAGGAGATACAACTTCCAAGAAATTATTACCGAAGGCTAGCAAATTATTTGCCAATCCAAAATGGAGAACCCCCGGATCAACGTGTGCACTGTTGACCCCGAAAATCGTCGTTAAATCGTCAATGGTTTTATCAAGATCACTGGCGACCAGGCAAATTTGCCTAAGGTGAATAGTCATCTTCATTCTCCTTTACTTATTGATACCGTCATTTTCAGCCCTAATGAGCTCTGCCCACCTACACCTTTAAGCCATCATGAAGACTATCCGAACCATCAAGAATATCTACTGTGCCGATGACACATGTGTTCTACCCATCGTGTTTTGGGGGCAGCACCATAGTCTCTATCGAGTATACATAGCTGACTACCCCTTTAGAAACAGCGCGTTAACACCGAATAACATTAACAGTTATTAATCCGTACAACAGCCTGGCAGCACGGCGGCGGTGTTTCTACTCAGGGAATGCTGTAGTACTATGAAGTTTGACCGGAATAACTACCCCACTTGATAGATATAGGAGAATAATAATGTCCGAAGCCTGGATAATAGACGCCTGCCGCACTCCCAGAGGAATTGGAAAAAAAGGCAAAGGCGCCCTTGCCGATGAACATCCACAACATTTGGGTGCTGCAGTGCTAAAAGCGTTAGCAGAACGCAACAGCCTGAAAACGGAAGAAATTGACGACATTATTTTTGGCACCAGCAATCAAAGAGGCCAACAAAGCGGTGACTTAGCTCGCATGGCAGCACTCGACGCCGGCTATGATGTTCGCGCCAGCGGCATGACCCTCGATCGCTTCTGCGGATCCGGCATCTCTTCGGTCAATATTGCAGCCGCTAATATCATGTCTGGTATGGAAGATTTATGTATAGGTGGCGGCACTGAAATGATGTCTACGTTCGGACAGGGCGGCGGCTCGCCCTTTTTGGATAATGACAACCTGCGTTTGCGTGCAGTGCATCCGCAGCCTCACCAGGGTATTTGCGCAGATGCAATTGCGACACTCGAAGGCATTGATCGCGAAGCACTTGATCAGTTAGCCGTTGTGTCCCAACAGCGTGCCGATTATGCGATTAAACACGGCCACTTTGATAAGAGTTTAATCACTGTTTACAAAACTGACGGTACCATCGCCCTTGATCATGAGGAATTTCCCCGTCCACAAACAACCCTCGAAGGCCTGTCACAATTGAAGCCATCGTTTGAGGCTATGGCTGACTATCCTCTGGACGATGCGGGCACAACTTACCGCAAAATGATTTTACAAAAATACCCTGATCTGAAGATCAAACATATGCACCATGCCGGTAACTCTTCCGGTGTAGTCGACGGTGCAGCGGCAGTACTATTAGCCTCTCCGGGTTACGCTAAGGCCAACGGCATGAAACCGCGCGCGCGCATTGTTGGTATGTGCAACATGGGTGATTCTCCAACGCTAATGCTTAACGCCCCAGTTCCAGCGGCAAGAAAAGTTCTCGCCAAAGCAGGCATGAGCATTAGCGATATCGATTTGTTCGAAATCAACGAAGCTTTTTCTGTCGTTACCGAGAAATTTATCCGCGACTTGGATTTGGATAGAAATAAAGTCAACGTTAATGGCGGCTCTATGGCTCTGGGTCATCCGATTGGCGCAACCGGCTCTATGCTCATCGGCACGGTTATCGACGAACTGGAAAGGACTGACAAGCAATTTGGCTTGGTCACCATGTGTGCTGCTGGCGGTATGGCACCAGCCATTATTGTCGAGCGCATGTAGCCAGGCAGCTTGATTACTAGCGCCCCACCCCGGTCTGACCCTTTGAAAAGGAGGGTTAGATCGTCATAACTGACGCAGGGCATCCGGCGCAGACATTATAGTTTCTAGCTAAAAGGGAGTGTGTTGATGGGCATCATGATAGCCGCTAGCGGACAAGCCTGCGGAGCAGAAGTAACCGGGGTAGACCTAAGCAAGCCTTTGGATGAAAAAACGGTTCAATCGATACGCACGGCGTGGCTAGAACACCATGTTTTATCCTTTCCCGAACAGCTAATGTCTGACGATGATCTGGAGCGCTTTACCAACTATTTCGGCCCCTTTGGTGATGACCCTTTTATTCTGCCAATTGCCGGACGTGAGCATGTTATCGCCATTCAACGCAATGCCGACGAAACATCGTCACTCTTCGCTGAAGCTTGGCATACCGACTGGAGTTTTCAAACAAATCCCCCCTCAGGTACGTGTTTGTACGGAATAACGATACCCCCTGTGGGTGGCGATACCTTATTTGCTAATCAACACAAAGCGCTGGCAGATATGCCAGCCCAACTGCGTGCAAAGATTGAAGGCAAATTAGCCATTCATTCCGCTGCTGGAGCTTACTCCCCAGAGGGCGCCTACGGTGAGACCGATCAAGATTCAGGCCGCAGTATGCTTATCAAAGCCGATGACGAGGCCAAAGAAACCCATAAACATCCATTAATTAAAGCCCATCCTGAGTCGGGGCAAGAGTGTCTCTACAGTTGCCTAGGCTATATTGTCGGTATTGATGGCCTCGACCAAGAGCAGGCGACTGAGTTGCTGGCAGAAATTTATGCGTGGCAAACAAGCCCTAACTTTCAGTACCGTCATCAATGGAAAAAGAACAACTTGGTGATGTGGGATAATCGTTCCGTATTGCACCGTGCCACCGGCGGCTATGAAGGCTATGATCGCCTCTTACATCGAACTACCATTGGCAGTGTCGCATGAGTAACGACGATACCACCCCTCATGGCTTAGCGAGTTCAATAGCTCGAGCGATTGATAAACGGCAAGCCATTCCGCTAATGCCAGCTAGCCTGACCATGGCACAGGCTTACGAATTGCAACACCAGGTCACCCGCCACCTTACGGGTGAGTTGGGTATTGCCGGTATCAAGGCAGGTCTAACCGCTGATCCAGTGCAAAAATACTTCGGTATTACCGATGCTGTTATTGGCTCTCTGTATGAAACCGGCCGACTATCCCCAGGCTGTCACATTGAGTCCGCTCCCGGGCTTCTGTTGGAATGTGAAATTGGCGTCATTATTGGCAGCGATCAACAACCGATATCACTGGTGCCAGTGATTGAGATCGTGTTTCTGCAATATAGCCAGGCCTCTGACCTTAACGCCGTTAATATTGTCGCTGCCAACGTTGGTGCCGACCGCTTCATTTGCGGCCCACCACACCCTTGGAACCCTGCTATTAAGGCGACCAATATTGTGTTAACGAGAGATGGCGAAGCGGTTTGCGACGCGTCGACCAGCGATTCGTTGGGAGGGCCTGCTGCGGGCACGGCCTGGCTACTTGAGGAAGCAAAAAAGCAACAGGTCGATGTACGCGAGGGTATGTTGCTGATTCTGGGGACTTGTGGTCCGGCTATTGCGGCGGAACAAGGAGAATACCTTGCACACTACGGTGAGCTGGGCGACATAGCATTCACGGTGACATGATTCCGACTGGAGACCGTCCATTTTGGCGGCTAGCCAGAAGCTATTACCGGTCAATCGCAGCGCTTGCTGCTTTAAGCAACTAACGCCGTAGACACCCAGCTGCTCAACAACCTTTTTATTCAAGGCTTATGGATATCACTTCCGACATTTCACTTTTCAAACCACCGATATCAATCGTTGAAATGGAGAAATGATAGGTATCTGCAGCCAACCCGTCAATCGAGTGCTCGGTGATTTGTCCCCCATCAATTACGATGACACTGCTCCTATCCCTATCACTGGTGTAATAGATTTCGTAACCTGCAATAGCCGATAGCGCTAACGCCTCGCCATTTTCGCGGGTTGCCGGCGCCACCCAACTTAGTATTATATTATTGTATGTCGCTACGGGCTCAGCAACTGGGTCGTCGATCACCTCGACAATCGGCTCTTCTATTACCGGGTCAACGATAGGCTCGGCGACTATCGGATCAACGACGGGCTCAGCGATCACCTCAACAATGGGCTCTTCTTCTATTACGACGATGGGCTCAACGATCGGGTCAGGGAAAGGTTCAGCTACGGGTGTCGGCTCAGGCAACGTAATATTGACAGTAAATATTGTGTAGTTGTTGTTATAGAAGCCGCCGGCAGAGGTCCCATAATCTACATACAGTTCTCTGGAGCCGGGCTGGGTAAACTGAGATATATCAATATCCATGACAAAGGGGGAAGTATTGGAACTAACTTTTGGATTATGAGCTTCCCCAGTGGCATCACCGTCGATGCCTTTACAACACCAATAGTCGACGCGGCTAATGTCTTCGCCCTGCCAAAAAATATAAACCGTTTGCTGCTCCAGTATTGCACCTTCTAAGGGAATGGCCGTGGCTATATCATTGGAATATGAGTACATTGCCCCGAGAAAGCGTTCAGGCTCAGCGACGACGGGGTCTACGACGGGCTCGCTGATCACTTCGGCAACAGGCTCTTCTTCTGCTATAGGTTCAACGATAGGCTCAGCGACTACCGGGTCGACGATGGGCTCAGCGATCACCTCGACAATAGGTTCTTCTTCTACCGGTTCAACAATAGGCTCAGCGACGTCGGGGTCAACTTTCGTTTTCTTGCCTTTGCCATGGGCTTTTGCTGTACCGGGTTGCTCAGCACTGTCTTTAACCGGCTTTGCTGCCCATACTGAAGTTGAACCAATAATAAAAACTAAGGCTAACATCACTATTTGGACTAATCGCATATCAATAACCTCTCTGGGAAAAGAGCCTGATTTACTCCTCAATAATCATCAAGGTTACGCTTTCAGCACAAAAAAACCGGATACAGTTCTCGTATTTGAAAGATTACTCCATTGTTCGGCGAATCATTGAGCTGGATTACCCGCAAGTCGAGCCGGAATGGTGATTTTTTCCAAACAATTTTGCATTTTGAGCGAGCCCTCAAAACGATTAAAACGTGGGGGCAGCAGGTAATAGATGTCGTCATGGTAAAAATCAAAAACATTACCGGCCTTAACCTCATCCACTTAAACGTAGGTAGTTAGCCTCTGGAGCTACTAAATATTGATGGTGAGCTGTGTCAATACAGCCGCCGGCCCAACGGCAGCCATTTGACGTTCTGACTCATTACCACGTATCAACGTGATTACGCTTTTTCCCCTCTCGTGGGTGTGGTTTAGGTGCAGACTTCAGCGCACTCATGATCCAGCGGCGGGTGTCTTTCGGATCTATTGCATCGTCTATTTCAAGAAACGACGCCATATTTGTCGCCTTGCCCCTCTCATAAGATGCCGCAACCATTTCAAGATATTTATCATTGCGTTCATCCAAATCTTCAATCGCTTCAAGCTCTTTACGAAAGCCTAACTTAACCGCCCCCTCTAACCCCATGCCGCCAAACTCGCCAGTCGGCCAAGTAATTGTGAACAACGGTGACATAAAACTACCCCCCGCCATAGCCTGAGCGCCAAGACCATACCCCTTACGCAAAATCACCGTAAAGAAAGGCACTGACATGCTAGCTGCGGTGACAAACATACGCCCGAAACGACGAACAACGGCGGTCTTTTCTATCTCTGGGCCCACCATAAAGCCCGGGGTATCACACAAAAACAGAATGGGAATATCAAAAGCATCACACAGCTGCATAAACCGTGATGCTTTATCAGCACCGGGGCCATCAATAGCTCCGCCTAAATGTTTAGGATTATTTGCTACGATACCAACCGGGCGCCCCTCAATGCGGGCAAATGAGGTGACCATTCCAACACCATAGGCCTTGCGAATTTCAAGCACACTATCGGTGTCAGCTAGATTTTCTATGACCGCCTGAATATCATAAACACGTAGTCGATTTTCGGGAATTGCCGTGCGCAATAAGCGCTGATCGGCGCACTCCCATTCTTCGAGAGGTCCTTGAAAGTAGGATAGATATTTTTTCGCGACAACCACCGCCTCGGCTTCATCTTCGACAGCTATATCAACTACACCATTAGGAACCTGGATCGACATTGGACCCACTTCATCCGGCGTATAGACACCCAGACCTCCGCCTTCAATCATTGCCGGCCCACCCATACCAATCGACGAATTTTCGGTAGCAATAATGACATCACAGCAACCTAATAGCGCCGCATTACCGGCGAAACAACGACCCGAATTGATCCCGATCGTAGGGACTAGACCACTGAGTTTGGCAAAGTAGGCAAAAGCCAGACAATCAAGCCCCGCAACTCCTTTGGCATCGGTATCGCCCGGGCGACCCCCACCCCCTTCCGTTAGCAAGATCACCGGTAATTTTTGTTTTTCTGCTAGCTCGAACATTCGATCTTTTTTGGTATGGTTAAATTTCCCCTGAGTACCTGCTAACACCATGTAGTCATATGACATGACAACGCACTGGCTTTCGCGCTCTCCAAATAAGTCACCATTAACGCTACCGACACCGGTGACCATGCCATCAGCAGGCGTCTTTCGAATCAAATCTTCAACGGAGCGCCGACGACGCTGGGCAGCAATGGCCAAAGGACCATATTCTACAAAACTGTCCTCATCGCAAATATCGGCAATATTTTCCCGCGCAGTGCGCTGATGAGTTTTACGACGCTTGGCCACGGCCTCTGGCCTCGCCTCATCCATGCCAAAGTAATGACGCTCCAGTACCTCTGCTAAATCCGGACGAATATGGTCAAGGTCGACAATTTCTTCAACAACGTTTTCTGTCTCCTCTACGTCAGCAGGCTCGATAACGATAAGCCCATGGTTTTCATAAATCGCACCGCCCGGAGAAACTTTAATTTCTCTAACAATTCCACTGATGGGTGACGAAATGACATGCTCCATTTTCATCGAGTCCATTATTGCAAGCTGCTGCCCAGCTGAAATCTCTGCACCGACTTCCACACTAAACTCGACGATCGTCCCTTGCAACGGAGCAGAAACAACATGCATACCATCGAGCGTGCCGTCGTCGCCATCAACTGGGTTCGCATTGCCACCATGGGCTAATACTGCCAAGGGATCGTTCGCGGCTGTTACTGAAGGTAGTTCGAAATAATATTTTTCTCGCTGCTCGGAGGCCGACTTAAATAAGGCTGATGACTGGTCGTCAATAAAGCGGGTATATATATTTCCTGAAGCTAGCTCTTGTCGTTGCAGTAACGCCTGCAAATAGGGAATATTTGTTTCCAAACCGTCTATTCTAACTTCGCCCACCGCTCTGTAGGCCTTAGATAATAGTGCATCAAAATCAGCACTGGCCGAGTGCACGATAAGTTTTGCCAGCAAACTATCAAAAGAAGGGCTGGTGCGATAACCCGAGTAACCAAAACCATCAACCCGAACACCTCGACCAGAAGGCATTTCATAGGTATTGATAACGCCACCAGTGGGCCGAGCCTCGCCATCTTCGGTCATCACTTCCATATTGATGCGAGCTTGCAGAGCATATCCCCGTGGCGATAAAAACTGCTCCTGAGTCAAACCCATATCAGGCAATGACTGATTGGAGGCAATGCGTAATTGCGTTTGAACAAGGTCAATATCCATTACTTCTTCAGTAACCGTATGTTCGACCTGCACTCGCGGATTTGCTTCAATGAAGGCGAAGTACGCATTGTCCGCATCTGTTTGGAGTTGATCCGCATCGACTAAAAACTCGAAGGTACCAATATTTTCATAGCTTGCAAATTTCGCCAATTTCACCGCTGCTGTGGTAATTTTTCCCCGAAGTATTGCGCTCAGATCAGGGCATGGTGCTAGCTCAATAATTTTTTGGTTGCGACGCTGAATAGAGCATTCCCGCTCACCAATATGGATAACGTTGCCCTGACCATCTGAGACAATTTGAACTTCGATATGACGAGCACGACGAATCAATCGCTCGACAAACACATCACCATTACCAAATGCCTGCTGTGCCTCGGACTGACATCGTGTATAAGCCTCTTCTATGTCAGCAACGTTTTCAACAGCGCGCATACCACGCCCACCGCCGCCGGCAAGGGCTTTTATCATTACCGCAGCATCATCTCCCAGCGAAACAAAAAAATCCTTTACACCATTTAGAGACGTCGCCCCTGTAGTCCCTTCGATGACAGCCACTTTACATTCCTGAGCTAAACTGCGTGCCTTCACCTTGTCGCCAAACAGGTCAAGAACGTCGGCATTGGGCCCTACAAAAACAATACCAGCGGCGTCACAATCACGCGCAAATCCAGCGTTCTCCGCTAAAAAGCCATAACCGGGATGAATAGCGTCACAACCGTACTCTCTGGCAATCTCAATAATTTTTGCGGCATCAAGATAGGCGGCAACGCCATTTCTTCCCAAACTAGCGCTTTGGTCTGTTTTACGTGTATGCAAGGACGTTGCGTCATCGTCTGAGTAGACAGCAACTGTATCGATACCCAATTCGGATGCCGCTCCAGCAATGCGAACAGCTATTTCACCACGGTTGGCAATCAGTAATTTTTCTATCTTCATAAATTTGCTCAGATGCAGGAGGCATTTCCATTATTGGTTTTTTTAGCAGTAGGATTCTGCCAGACTGACTGGCTCGTTGCAATTTGGACAGCCCGCTTGAATCATTAAAGCTACTCTCAACCCAGCTCACGCTAGGATAGACCTATCCACTCATTCGAGAAGAATGCCTTTAGTGGACTCAAACAGCAGAGCACTTTATGCTTTGCTAAACCCTGTAAGCGCATGACGAACGCGTCGACGACAAAGTGAGATAATAATGAGACTCCGACAGGTAGCATTGGTGGCTGCTGAGCTAAGCCCAGTGAGACAACAACTATTTGCATTGCTTGGAATTGACCATGATTACAAAGACCCTGGCGTTGGCGAGTTTGGTCTGGAGAATTCAGTGATGGCGATTGGCGATACCTACCTAGAAGTGGTCGCTCCGATTACCGAGGGCACAACGGCCAATCGATTGCTGGAACGGCGGGGGGGTAATGGTGGCTACATGATCCTTGTCCAGACTGACGATATCGCCAGCGACAATGCTCGCATTGCAACGCTAGGGGTACGCAAGATATGGGAGACAAGCCTTGATGATGTCATCGCCTTTCATTTACATCCGAAAGATATTAGTGGCGCGATCGTTTCAATCGATCAAATGATGCCCCCCGAGTCTTGGCGCTGGGCGGGTCCCGAGTGGCAACACAATTCAGCAAAAAACGTTGCTACCATTGTTGCAGCAGAGCTTCAGTCAAGTAATCCGCAGGCTATGGCCAGCCGCTGGGCTGAAGTCTTGGGACAATCACTGTCTGTCATCGGCGAAAGCTATGTACTAACTTTCGACGACGGAGTACTTCGCTTTGTGCTCGATATTAATGGCCGGGGGGATGGCGTATCCGGTATTGATTTCAGCACCGAAAATTTACCCAAAGTACTAGCAAATGCCAAACAATTGGGGTTACCAATAGACGGCAATAAAGTCACCATCTGCGGAACTGACTTTCGATTTATCGCCTGAACAAACGAATTTTTTGGGCAGCACGCTTTTTAATTCCGATACTGGCGATAACA
>Ga0206126_10005533_pt1 | contig 11567 bp, 9 predicted proteins | sample Helgoland_Spring_5_FD_148621 | JGI IMG/M metagenome (GOLD analysis project Ga0206126, IMG submission 148621) | Pelagic subsurface seawater microbial communities from Kabeltonne, Helgoland, North Sea - Helgoland_Spring_Bloom_20160412_1 | ecosystem: Environmental > Aquatic > Marine > Epipelagic ...
AGCGCGATACTGCGAGGGACTGTTCAAAGGTACTGGCGGTACTTCGTAGTAACCAGTAAATAACAAATTTTTATACCTATCTGCGCGGCACTTTCCCAACCAGCTGCTATAGTTATTGCACGAATTGCCATCTCTAATCTTCTCAGTCAGCACGTCAATTTAACGCTTCCAGGGTTTGGGAGTAGAACTACCTAAGGATAGGGTCTCTCTTGAAAACGCATTTCTTTAAAAGCCACTTCTTTACACGCCATTCAAAAAAACTTTTACCTATTGCCATTATTGGTGGTGCAGTTTTTATTTCAATGGCCATGAATCTTTTTAAGCCGGCACCACTCATGGCAGAAACCCCCGATACAGCGGTGGCGGTAAAGACTCAGATATTACAGCGCACTCAAGCAATATTATCTGTCGAATCTCAGGGCACGGTACTGCCCCGCACAAGCACTTCCCTCACCTCCGAAGTCTCTGGCCGAGTACTGCGACTGTCGCCGCACTTTGTGGTGGGTGGGGTATTTAAAGCCAACGATGTATTACTGCAGCTAGATCCCACAGACTACGACGTGGCTTTGCAGCGGGCCAAGGCCAATCTGATTAGCATGAATGCCCAGTTAACCTTTGAGCAGGCACGCGGTGTGCAGGCAGAAAAGGAATGGGGCATGACCGGTCGTCCCGCCGAGGAAGCGCCTCTATTGGCCTTGCGTAAGCCGTACCTTGAAGAAGCGCGAGCCAACGTTTTACAAGCCGAGGCGGAAGTTAAGCAGGCCCAACTTAAGCTCGAGCGAGCGACCATTCGTGCTCCCTATGCTGGCATGGTGGCGGCCAAGTCTGTGGATATTGGTCAGTATGTCACTGTGGGGAATATGCTCGGTGAAACCTTTGCTATCGATTTTGCCGAAGTGCGGTTACCTCTAACCAAGAAAGACTTGTCGATGATGAATAGTTTTTCGGACGCGGATAAAAAGAGTCATCTTGAGGTGATCCTTCGGGGTTCTATCGATGATAGCAATCAAGAATGGCAGGCCAAACTTGTGCGCTCCGAGGGGGTAATTAGCCAGCAGAACCGCGCGCTCTATGTGGTTGCACAGGTTGATGATCCCTATGGCAAACTCAGCCCAGGCACTAATGATGCAGACGCCATGTCGCCGTTATTGATGGGCACTTTTGTCACGGCCATTATAGGCGGCAAGACGATTGAAGATGCCTTTGCTATTCCCCGCCATGCACTTTTGGAGGGCAGTAAGGTAGCGCTTGTGGATAGTGATCAGAAGTTACAGCTGAAGGTTGTCGAGCCAATTTTTGCTGATAAAGAATTCTATTATATTGCTGAGGGGCTAGAGGACGGCGCACAACTTATTGTTAGCGCAATGGGGGTACCGATTGCAGGGATGGCCGTTAGGGCCGAGCCAATAAAGGTAGTAGATGCAGAGGCAATAACCCAAGCGCAACTACCCAATACAGCGGAGCCCCTGATTGATGCAGACTGAACCTCGAGGGCTTATTGCCTGGTTTACCAAAAATTCAGTAGCGGCCAATCTGTTAATGCTACTGATTATTGCCGCGGGACTTATTATTGCCCCCAACATCAGTAAAGAGATGTTTCCTGTGGGGGATATAGATCAGATTACCATATCTGCAGTCTACCCTGGAGCAGCACCAGTTGAGGTGGAAAAAGCGGTGGTGTTGCCTATGGAGGCAGCGCTTCAGGGACTTAAAGGCGTCAAAAAAATCTACTCTACCGCCAGTCGAGATATGGCTAACATCAGATTGGAAATTGAATCCAATGAAGATATCTATGAGGTCATGACTCAGGTGGAAGGCCGCATCGACGGCATAGTTAATTTTCCAGATGATTTGGAAAAACCCACTGTTATGCGTGCCACTGTGGATGAAATGCGCTGGGTAATGGGCGTGGCTGTTTCTGGTGCTATGGATAAGCGCACGCGCAGGGTATTGGGGCAAGAAATCCGCGATGAGCTTCTACTATTACCTGAACTCAAAAAAGTTATTTTATGGGGTGTGGATGATTATGAAATTTCCATTGAGGTCAATGAAGATCGCCTGCGTGAATATAATCTCAGCCTAAATGAGGTCGCTCAGGTACTGCGCAATTCATCGATTGATTTACCTGCGGGTATGATTCGCTCGATGGGTGGCCATGTCTTGGTTCGTACCCAGGGCAAGGCATACACAGGTGAAGACTTTGCTGCATTGGTGGTGCGCAGTCATCCCGATGGTACCGAACTATTACTTAGTGACGTGGCAACCATTAGAGATGGATTTTCCGAGTCCAGTGCCATGGTGCGATTTGATCGAGAAGATGCGATTAATCTCGGCGTTTTTGCCGTAGACGATCAAGATATTATTGCCATTAGCGACAGGGTAAAGCTTTATATTGCACAAAAAGGCAACAGCCTGCCGGAAGGACTGAGTATCAATACCTTTTTTGATACGTCCTTTCATCTGCGCGGTCGCTTAAACATGATGCTAGAAAATCTTGCTCTGGGCGCCTTGCTAGTAGCCATTGTACTGGGCCTATTTTTGAATTTGCACGTGGCGGGTTGGGTTATGCTGGGTATACCGGTGAGCTTTTTGGGGGCATTTTGGTTAATGCCAATTAACCCCTATCCGGTAACTATCAATGTCTTAAGTTTATTCGCTTTTATTATGGTGTTGGGCATTGTCGTCGATGATGCGATTGTGATCGGCGAGAGTATTTTTAGTGAGGCCAAGGCCGACTATAAGGCCAGGCTCTCAAGTAGTGCGGATGGCAATATTGGCTATAAAGCCTCAGTTGCTACTGTGATAGCGGGCACTCAAAAAGTGGCTACGCCTTCAACTATTGGTGTGTTAACCACCATGGCTGCCTTTGCGCCGATTCTATTTGTCGGTGGTGCTGCGGCGCCCTTTTTTGAATCCATTGCTATTGTAGTTATTCTCTGTCTGGTATTTTCACTGATTGAATCAAAGTTAATATTGCCCTCTCATCTGGTTGGTTTGCAACTCGGCCGCCCAGTGACCTCCCGTATGGCATTTATTGAACGTTGGCAGCGCAAGGTAGGTGGGGCGCTTACTGATTTTATAGACAACAAATATATTCCCGCACTAAGAATATTTATCGATCATCGTTACGCCACTCTGGCGGGATTTGTTGCCCTTTTAGTTGTGTCTGTCAGTGCGCTCAATAGTGGCATTGTACGTTTTGAGTTTTTCCCCAATGTTCCGGGAGACGGTGTTCAGGCACAGATTATTATGCAAGATGGCACCTCAGCAGAAGATCTAAAACAAACGCTGCAACGGGTGGAAGCTGCCGCCTATGAAATTGATGCCGACTACCGTCGCAGTTATCCCGATGATAAGGGGTTAATGAAGCATTTGGTTTTTTACACAGAGAGCGATATTCAGGCCAACTTTATGCTGGCCCTTACCCATGCCGAAGACCGCGGCATTGATGGCTTTGAAATTGAAAAACTATGGCGCGATAAGGTTGGCCTTTTACCTAATGTGCGTAAGCAGCGCTATTTCGCGGGGCAAAATGCTGGGGGCGGAGCCAAGATCAGCTTGACGCTATCGGGTACCAAGCCAGAGCAGTTATCACTAGCTGGTGCTACGTTAGCCGAAAAACTCGGCCAGTACGCAGGGGTTTTTGATATTTATAATTCCCAGGGTGCAGGTGGTCGTGAGCTACTGATTAGCCTAAAACCCCATGCCAGCCAACTCGGTATTACGTTGGGTGATATTGCACGGCAGGTGCGGCAGGCATTCTATGGTGAAGAGGTGCAGCGTTTGCAGCGTGGCATTGATACGTTAAAAGTCATGGTGCGCTACCCCATTGAAGAGCGCCGCTCTATTGCTACCTTGGAGAATATGCATATCCGTACCCCAGGGGGTGATCTCATCGCCATTAATGAGGTAGCTAATGTGCGTCAGGGGCTGGGGCTTACCAGTATTTCGCGAATTGATCGCGCTCGAACGGTTACCATCAGCGCAGATGTGGATGCCAGTAAAACCCAAAGTGGCACCGTGATAGCGGATTTAACCGAAAACTATATTCCGCAACTATTAGCCCAGTACCCAGGTGTTAAATTTGGTTTGGGTGGTGCGAGTGAAGAAGAGCAGAAACTAGTGAGCCGCATGATCTTGGGTTTTGTGGCCGCTTTATTTTTGATCTATGGCCTCTTAGCCGTGCCGTTAAAATCCTATGTGCAGCCATTAGTTATTATGGTGGTAATACCCTTTGGCTTTATTGGTGCTGTGGTTGGGCACCTTATTTTTGGCGTGTCTATTAGTATGCTGTCAATTTTTGGCTTGATCGCACTGGCGGGTGTGGTAGTCAATGATAGCTTGATATTGGTTGAGTTTATTAATCGCGCCCGAGAGGATGAGAAGAGTATTAATGATGCCCTTATTTCAGCGGGTAGCCGGCGTTTTAGAGCTATTTTACTGACCACCATGACCACTTTTGTAGGTCTGTTACCCATGTTATTTGAGACCAGTACACAGGCACAATTTATTATCCCAATGGCCCTGTCCCTAAGTTTTGGTATTGTCTTTGCCACCGCCATTACCCTGGTGCTGGTACCCTGCTTGTATCGGGTGATCTATGATTTGCGCGACTCCAAAAGGTTTATTAAGCCGGTGTTGCAGGACAGTTTATAGCATCAAAAAACCTGCATAAGACCGGCTGAGAGGCTACAATACCCGCCTATTTTTTGCCTATGGAGTCATTCTGGTGCTGCGTTTCATTGAATCCTCAAAATTACCCACCCGCTGGGGAACCTTTGATATTCACGGCTTTGAGGATCCCTTTAAGGGCAAAGAGCATATAGCCATCACCATGGGTGACTACGGTGCTGACGAGCCTCTGCTCATTAGAATCCATTCCGAATGCCTCACCGGTGATGCTCTGGGTAGTCTGCGTTGCGACTGTGGCGAGCAGCTACAAGAATCTATGAAGCGTATTTCTGAGTTGGGGCGCGGTGCGATTCTATATCTGCGCCAGGAAGGTCGAGGTATTGGTCTGGTGAATAAAATCCGCGCCTACAACTTGCAAGATCAGGGTGCCGACACCGTTGAAGCCAATGAGCGACTGGGCTTTGGTGCTGATATGCGCGACTATTCTATCTGCGCACCTATGCTAGAGCACCTGGGTGCGAAGCGCGTTAGGTTAATGACCAACAACCCACGAAAAATTAACGCTTTAAAAGATTTGGGCATCGATGTGGTTGAGCGTGAGCCTATTCAGGCCGATAGTAACCCCCATAATGCTCAATACCTTTTGACCAAAGCCGGCAAATTAGGTCATCTATTTAAGGAAGAAAAATGAGTCTCGCCAAACGTATTATCCCCTGTCTTGATGTGGACAAGGGTCGTGTAGTCAAGGGCGTGCAGTTTGTTGATATTCGCGATGCTGGGGACCCGGTTGAGGTCGCCCGCAGTTACAACGAACAGGGTGCCGACGAAATTACGTTTCTCGATATCACTGCCAGTCACGAGGCCCGCGATACCACTTTACATCTCGTTGAGCGCATGGCCGGCGAAGTATTTATTCCATTAACGGTTGGCGGCGGTGTCCGTGAGTTGCAAGATATTCGTAATTTACTCAATGCCGGTGCCGATAAGGTTGCCATCAATTCGGCGGCAATTCATAACCCAGATTTTGTGCGTGAGGCGGCCCAGCGTTTTGGCTCGCAATGCATTGTTGTGGCCATTGATGCCAAACAGGTAGAGCAGGGCGATAGTCCTCGCTGGGAAATATTTACCCATGGGGGTCGCAAGCCAACGGGTATTAACGCCATTGAATGGGCGGAGAAAATGACTGCCTATGGTGCTGGGGAGATTCTACTGACCAGCATGGATCGCGATGGCACCAAGAACGGTTTTGATTTAAGCCTTACCTCGCGTATTAGTGATGCCGTCCATGTGCCGGTGATAGCCTCTGGTGGTGTGGGCAATCTGCAGCATCTGGTAGATGGTATTATCGAAGGCAAAGCGGATGCTGTATTGGCCGCGAGTATTTTTCACTTTGGTGAGCATACTGTGCCCGAAGCCAAGCGCTATATGGCTGAACGCGGTGTTAATGTTAGGCTCTAATACTCTGTTAATGGCATTTTTCTTCGTCTGTGCTAAAGGCCTGACATAAAAAAACCGCACTTTCGCGCGGTTTTAAAATTCTTTCTTTGCTCGCAGATCCCAGGTCAGCGTGTATTTACGCTGATCAGACTTACATAGGGTTGATTCGCAACCAGGGCCTCATCAAAAATCCCAGTGGATTGGACAGTTTAATGGGGGCGGCTAGGGCGGATAAGCAGATACATTCACCATTTTGCGCGCCCATCGGCTGATGCACATCACCGGGTTGACGCATCAAGAAGTCGCCCTCTTTGTACACGGCGCGCTCATCAGAAAAACTGCCTTTCAACACCACGGTGTATTCCACACCATTGTGATCATGTTTGGGTGTCTTGCCGCCTGCGCAGATCTTGTGCAGCGCCACTTCAAAGGCTTTCTGCCCTGTTTTAAATTGGGCAATATCGACTGAAGACGTTAGGCGCTTCCAAGTCAGCGTAGATTCTGCATTGGCAATTAGCTTGCTAATCGAAAAAGGGAAACCGGATTTGTTAGGCTGGTCTTTTACGGCGGTCTCAACCCGCTGAGGCTGATCAATCACTGCCATCACTGCATCAAGGGCTGATTCAAGTGCAGCATCATCAACAGGGACCGGAGTCGCCTCAGCCATCAGCTGTGCGCCGATCTCATTGAGGCTCAAAAGCTCAGTGCGGCAGGCCTCACAAAAATGCAAATGCGCGGAGATACAGATGGAGGGCGCTGTCTCTAAAGTGCCTGCTGAGAATTCTACCAACATGGCTTTATCTGGATGGTAATTTAATTTAGTGGTCATTTAAAAGCTCATCTTGAAATTCCGGTGCAACCAGAATCTGCATTTTCTGGAGTGCTAAGCGCACTCTTGATTTAACGGTACCCAAGGGCAGTCCAAGTTCATTGGAGGCTTCGGCGTGTGATTTTCCTTCGAGGTAAACCTTGCGGAGGATTTCATCTTGTTCTTTTGGTAGTTGGGCTAGGGAAGCCTGAACTTTTTCTTCACTGCGTTTTTGGCGCAGCAATGTTACGGGTGTCTCTTCGTCCGGCTCGTGCCAAAAATCTTCGTTCTCTAGGGGCAGATGCTGGGTATTACTCTTACGGCGCAACATATCGATACGGCAGTTGCGGGCAACGGTATAGATCCAGGTGGTAGCAGAGGCCTTTTCGGGATTGTAGCCCGCGGCTTTCTGCCAAACCTTGATCATAACTTCTTGCACGAGGTCTTCGCTGAGACCAGGAAACCAACCTTCATGCCGGCTGGCCTGGGCAAAGCTTTTAAGTAAGGGAGCAAAATGTTTAAAAAGTTGCGCAAAAGCCTGACGATCGCGGTTTTCGCCCACTGAAACCAACATCAGACTCCATTGGTCTGAGCGCTTTCCTGCGAGGTTTAAAACGGCAACACGACTATTTTTCTCTGTCTGTTTGTCCACGATCTCTTCTTTTTTTAAAAACATGCCTACACTGCTTATTGCTACCTTACCAGTTTTACGGAGTCTTTAAGGTCTTGGATCAATCTTTTGTCGACAGAAATGCTCGTTAAATGTGCGAGCAAGACCGTATTATCAAGCGGATAACAGCAGTAAATCTGCCTTGAGCAAATTACCCTCGCTAAATGCACTGGACACTTTATGAAGGCACTGCAGACCTTATGAAGGCGCTGCCGCCTGCCTAGCTTTACGGGTGCCGCAGAGGAACTGTGGGTCATCCATGGCGCTGTAAATCAGCAAATACCTACTCTGGAAGGCTCTTTTGGACGGGCATTACTTACTGATTCCCAGGGTAAGGTATTTCTCAATAGCCGAGGTAGCGAACTATTGCCGGTCATTAGCGACAGTCTCGACCATTATTGGACGCACAGTAAACGGTAGGGTTGCAGGTCGTTACCCAGTGAATGATTCATTCACACTGCGCGGCTCTGAAAATCGATAGCAGTATCTATATGGATATCGAACTGGGTTATGATGTGAACCACAGCCTTAGAATTACAGCTGGTGGTTCCAATATCTTTGATGAGTCTATTGATGAGATTGCGGCAGCCAACTGCGAAGGTGGTTCTTGGTACTTAAGAGCTAACTACAGCTTCTAAAAAGACTAGCTGAGTAGGCTTATAACAATCTAGATACAGGGTAATAGGATTAACTTATGAGTTTAACTCAGAGAATAGTTGTAGCAATGCTAATGGGCCTCCTTACGGGGGCCGTTCTTAATTTTATCTCTACGGGCGAAATTCTGTCGGTAGCGGTGCAAAGTGGACTGGACATGTATCTGGTCGACGGACTGTTTGACACAATCGGACAAATCTTTGTTCGGTCGTTAAAACTTCTTGTCGTACCTCTGGTGTTTGTCTCGCTTATCTGTGGCGTCTCATCCCTGGGTAATAACTCCCGCATGGGTGCCGTAGCGACTAAAACCATTGCGCTGTATATGACCACCACCGCTATTGCGATTGCACTGGCCATTATGGTGGCTGTAATAGTGCAGCCTGGCGTAGGTATTGATCTGGCCATGGCCACCGAGTTTGTCGCTAAAGAAGCGCCACCTCTCAAGACCACTATTATTAATATTTTCCCCAGCAATCCCGTTCAATCAATGGCCAATGGCAGCATACTCCAAGTGATTGTGTTCTCTTTATTGATGGGTTTGGGTATTTCCAAAAGTGGTGAAAAGGGTCAGCGCATTAGTGAGTTCTTTAATGACCTAAACGAAGTCATTATGAAAATTGTCATGATGCTGATGAAGTTGGCGCCCTATGGTATTTTCTGCCTGCTCGCCAAACTGTTTTCTGATGTTGGTATTGGCATGATTCTAAATTTGGCCAAATACTTTTTCACCGTGCTGTTTGTACTGTTATTGCACAGCCTTGGTGTTTACTCGTTAATTTTTAAATTTTTCACTGGCCTCAGTGTGAGAACTTTTTTAAGCAAAATGCGTTCAGCATTGGCTTTAGCCTTTAGTACGGCCTCCAGTGGTGCCACCATGCCCGTGACGTTGCGAACTGTTGAGAAACGTCTTGGTGTGGACAATAGTGTGGCCTCATTTACTGTGCCCCTAGGTGCGACCATCAATATGGATGGCACCGCCATCATGCAGGGTGTGGCTACGGTGTTTATTGCCCAAGCCTATAATATTGGTCTTGGCCTCGATGGCTATCTAACCGTGGTACTGACTGCGACACTGGCCTCGATTGGTACCGCTGCGGTCCCAGGTGTTGGCCTTGTTATGTTGGTTATGGTGCTTAATCAGGTAGGGCTTCCGGTAGAAGGCATTGGCCTTATTATCGGCGTTGATCGCCTGCTGGATATGACCCGCACAGCAACCAATGTGACCGGCGATGCCATGGTCACCACTGTTGTGGCCAACAGCGAAAATTTCCTTGATAGAGATGTATTCAATGATCCTGAAGCAGGGATTATTCGAGAAGTTTAAACAGCGTTAAAACCCCCATGGCCTCTTCAGGTCATGGGGCCAATGCTGTTTTTTTAAAATAATGGCTAAAATATTCACTAAAAGAGCTACTTTCTAGGTAGGGTTTTTTTCCTCTACCGGAGTCTTATAGTCTGTCTGCAGTGAAAGTCAGTCTCGATCATTTCTCAGAATATCACCTGACGTAGTTTCCGTTATATTTCAACCGCACAGTATCCAGCTATTCTCAAGCGCTGTGCCAAGTTTTTCGCTGCTAAATTACTCTCCCTGGCCTTCCATTAAAATGTGGGGGCTGTCCTACATTATGGAAAAATATGTTACTTGCAGTAAAGCGTCGCTGGTACAGCCCAGACGGCTACAAAGAAGTCCTGGTGTTAGCGATTCCGCTCATTATCACGACAGGTTCGGGAAGCTTACAGAGCTTTATTGACCGCATGTTTCTCTCTTGGTTTGACTCAAATGCCTTGGCTGCCACTGTGCCCGCCGCCTTGGTAAGCATGACTCTAACCGCCTTTTTTCTCGGTGTCGCCAGCTATGTTGCCGTGTTTGTGGCTCAGCATTATGGTGCCCGAGAGCATCCTCGAATTGGTGGTGCGGTGTGGCAGGGCTTTTATATTCTGCTGCCCGCCTTACTGTTTGTGATTCCTATTAGTATTTATATAGAGCCTATTTTTGCCTGGATTGGCCATGATCCGATACTCCAGGCTATGGAAGTGAGCTATGCCCGAATACTCATACTGGCGATTCCGGTGATTATTATCTCTGCTTCTGTGGCGGGGTTTTTTTCTGGTATCGGACGCACCTCGGTAGTGATGTGGAGCAATCTATTAATAACCGTACTCAACCTGTTGCTCGACTACGGGTTAATTTTTGGCAACTGGGGACTTCCGCGCCTGGGGGTGACAGGCGCCGCATTGGCCACTGTGATCTCGCTAATGGTGGGCACCCTCGTTCAGCTCTGGGTGTTCTTTAGTCCAGGCTACAGAGAGGTCTACAATACTTGGGCTCTATGGCGCTTTGACTGGATTCTATTTAAGCGTCTACTGCGCTTCGGTCTTCCTCTGGGATTACAGAGCCAGATGCAGATGTTAGCCTGGACATTGTTTGTGTTGCTGATTGGCAAAATAGGTGTCGCGGAGCTCACTGCGCACAGTATTGCCATGAATGTATTTATGATCATGGTGATGCCAGTAGCGGGCATGAGTATTGCGGTATCGGTATTAGTGGGCCAGCGACTTGGGGCCGGTAATACCGAATCCGCGACGCGGATAACCTATTCTTCGATACACCTAGCCGGACTGTTTTTTATGCTGTCAGGTCTGGTATTAATTAGCGCGCCAGACTGGTTTATAAGGCCCTTTGCCAGTGGTATGACAGAGGCAACCTACAGCGCAACTGTGCCGCTCGTTGAAGGTCTTCTTGGGTTGGTGGCCCTGTTCTGCCTGTTTGAAGCTGTATCAATGATGATGGCGGGTGCACTGAAAGGGGCGGGAGACACCTTGTTTGTTGCCTGGGCCTCAATACTCTGCAGCTGGCTGTTGTTGGTTCTTCCCACAGGCATCCTAGTGATGGGTTGGGGCGGGCCTCTGTTCTGGTGCTGGGCATTTTTTGTGGTCAATGGCTTTGCGATGTTTTTGGTGCACTGGCTAAGGTTCAAGGGCGCTAAATGGAAACAGCTAAAGGTTATTACTTAAGCCCGCTCTGGCGTTAATCTGGGTGAAACTCGAGTTATGACCAGATACACCCGGGCCAACTAGGGGTGCATCAAGACGTAAAATTTAATTATTGGGGTGGAGTTCCGCTAAACGTCGAGAGCATGCCAGGCCGGTTAGGCCCGCACCGACTGCAACCCAGGGCACCTGAACAGTCCCCTGGATCGATTTACGTGCTTGTCGTGTTGGTAAAAGCTCAGTCAAACCATGCTGGTCAGTAGGGGAGTCCCTCGCTGACAGTATTATGGTTTACCTGTATTCCTAGGGCTGTGCTGCTTCGGCAGCCTGAGCGGCCATTAGAGCGGCAACCTCGGCCTCCAGTGCGGCACCATC
>Ga0206126_10005534_pt1 | contig 11565 bp, 13 predicted proteins | sample Helgoland_Spring_5_FD_148621 | JGI IMG/M metagenome (GOLD analysis project Ga0206126, IMG submission 148621) | Pelagic subsurface seawater microbial communities from Kabeltonne, Helgoland, North Sea - Helgoland_Spring_Bloom_20160412_1 | ecosystem: Environmental > Aquatic > Marine > Epipelagic ...
TAAAACAAAAAAAGTTCCACATAAGTGTTTTTTTATTAAAAGTCTATAATTTTAGTAATTGAAAATGTACTCACCTGGCGATCTTATTAAATTTGAAATATCTGATAGTGAATTCTATGGTGAAATTTTGGGTATCGATGATTCAAAAAAAATCGAAGTGTCTCGTCTAAAAAAGACGGTGAAGCAAGAGGGGCGCATTTGGGAGTTTGTCGAGGACGATCAATGGTCTGCCATTGATCCCAAGTATGTTACCAAGCATATCACGGTTAAAAATTCTGCTACTAGAGCGGAGGTGGTTTCCGCTTGGAAAACGATAGGGTTTATTCCGGGTGGCGACGGCATTACGTTTTGCCGTCTTGAAGATGAAGATCAAGCCACATTGCCCCTTTATGGCGGTGACGAAGAGGATTCTGACGAGGAAGAACAAGGATCTACAAACCCCAAAATGCACGGTTATGCCGATGACGGTTTTGTGGTGCCGGACGACGAAGGTTCAGAGTTTGAGTTTGCCGATCCTGACGAATTGGACGATGAAGCGGCCGAGTGGGTGCGCGAAACTCACAAAGCAGTCCGCCAGTACGATAATTGGGTCCCCGAGGACAAGCAGGGCGAGGCCATTAAGAAATTTATCGATACGATGGACCATAAAGCGTCGATCGATACCGATAATCAACGGTTGGCGGCGGGTAAGGAGGCCATTTCTACGAGTAAGCCTCCTGAGAAGAAACGTAAACGTAAATAAGGAATTTGTGATTTTTAATTATATAACCATGAGATGTATAATTAAAAATATGCTAGTCTCTGTGCGCAATTTTTCTAAATGGTTTAAGGTAGCAAAGCCAGTTCCATTGGGACGTTGGACTCGCGAGCACGAAATGCGAAAGATCGATCTGGCAAATCACGACCATTGTGGTGGGCCCATTTGCTCAAATACCAAACTTACTAAATCGACTGTCGTTCAAGATAATTTGTATGATAATTCCATGGAAATGTCTATATGTGCTTTGCAAAGTTTTCATGTTCATCCTTCTGGAAAAACACTGACTAAAAAATAAGGATCAGTTTTTAGTACCTATTTAAACCCATAGAAAATAAACTAAAATATGTCATTGTTCAGAAAAACAACCACACCTGTCGAAACATCGCAGACTGAAATCCTTTGTAATTCCGCGCGAAATAGCTATGAGGCCGTGTATATTCCGAATCATCCGGTCCTCGCCTGGAAACACACGTCTACGCCCGCGAAAAATGACCATCTCGACAATTATGTCGAGATTGACCCGTTTCACACCGCCCGACAGACTGCGCGTGTTCAACATGGTTTTATCGCCGCCGAACCTAAAAAAAAGGCATCTCGCAAGCCAGACGTCCAGGATGATATCCTTCATCCCCGACCTCAAAAAAAGGCATCTCGCAAGCCAGACGTCCAGGATGAAGGATATCATCCTGGACCTCAAAAAAAGGCATCTCCCAAAAGAGATGCTGTGCAACCAAGATATAGAGCGAGCAAATTGACAGAGGAAGAAAAATTGGCCAGGGATTCTGCAAGAACAGGACAACCTAAAAAAAAGGCAAGTCGCAAAAAAACGTTTGGGACGGTCTTTAAAGATGCAAAAACAATTGAAGTTTTCCTTGATAAACGAAATGAGACCAATGTTGAGGTTATGACACACTCGAATAATACGTATGGTTTTTTTGGGGAGAGCCTCACCAAAGACCAGGAGGTTGCCAGTGAGGGTGAGTCTGAACCGGGCAAGCGGATAGACTTTGAGGACAAGACAGTGGATGAAGTGATTGAAATAATTAAAAGGATGTTTAATTAAAATGATGTTTGTTCTCGACCGCACCTTAAAGTTGGCAAAAACTTTGTAAACAAAATACAACAAAATACAACAAAACTTAATGATCTATTTTTTAATACAAATATTGTTTTACTCTTTCTCGATATGCTGCATCTTGTTCAATGCGATTTAATTTACCAATGAGTTGATTTAACTCTGATTTGATCTGTCCGAACGAAAGGCCCATGCGCCAATCAGAACCGGCATCTCGGTAACGACAAAGACCGTTTGAATCCATGGACATTTCATAGTAAACTTGTTCTCCCTCATAAGTCTCTACAAGCATACAGCGCATAACTCTGACCATTTTCATGTATAGTATGCATTGTACCTGTTCGTATCTTCTTAATTCGTGGAATAGTCTAGATTGTCGATGTTTGAGTTCAAAGATCACACCTGGAGCGAGGCCGTCGATTCTTCCAATGACAAATCCGCCAAACGGTTGCCCGGAGATGGACAAAAAATAGGCGCGGTCATTGCCGGCGCGGACCGTCGGGAATCTTTTCTGTACTCGTTCGAGATCCGTCTCTTCGCGTTGGATACCTCTGGTGGTATTGATGGCTTTTGTTGCTTGTTTCTCGACATGCTTGGCCACCGTTTCCGCAGTGTTGACCGCGGCCTGCTTGCTGGTCATTTCTTTCTTGACAGCTTGTTTTTGTCGTTTTATTTCGGCGGCGGGTCGCCAACCATTTTCTTTTGCGACGTTTAGACTCGAAAGTTCGGCCGTTCTGCGTGAAAGTTTGTGATAGACTTTACCTTTCGCCATAAAAAAGGAATCAATGGCCGCTCTTTTTGTCCCCGATTTTTTCGAAGGGTATTTCGGCAACTCTTTGAGGTCGGAAATGGCCGCCGCTTTCGAGACCATTTCTTCGTATTTTCTTTTGGCGTGCACCACTTCTTTGGCGGCCGTAATCTTGATCTGTTGTGTCATCTTCTTTTGTTCTTTACAGTCACTGACTGCCGCTTGGACCATTTGCTTGTATACTGGCTTCGATGCCAATACCTGTTGGACGATCTCAGCCGTTGGTTTTTGTTCGGGCATTTCTGCAGGCGTTGCGCCAAATCTCGCCATTCTCTTGAGATTCATGAGCCAACACTCTGCGATGGCCGTTTGCTGGCGTTCTTGGCCAAAATAACCGAGAAGTTTTCCGACGGCAGAAGCGTTGATCTGCCATTTAAAGGAGCGTTTTTGACGTTTTGACATAGATTACTAATAATTTGAACAGATAAACGAAAATCACTTATGTTTAATGTTTATGATTTTTATGAATTTGGTTGTTCTTGTCCCAGATTTTCCCAGAAAGATTTGCTGGCCATGGCTTTTGTCGGTGGGAGGCCATTATTCTGCCGCCAGGATGCTACAGTCGTATCGTAAAAATCATTAACGGACGAATAAAATATACCGTCTTGGGACGCAATATCCCCGCCCCGATCGGCGTATCCAGTAGAAACAAGCTCGCCGCTGACATAGGACTGGATAGTGTCAATCTCGGTCGAACTTACTCCTCTAAAGCTCATCATTATTGGACTACAAGGAAATGTTTAAAACAAATAAATATATGTTTATCTTATTAGGATGTCGGTCTCATGTTATAGGCTCTAAAGTTGCTCTATTTACTACTTGTAGAAACATTATTATATGTCGAATGCACACCGTTGGCAAATTTCTTTTTTGATAGAGAGTATTAAAATACATTCTCTTAATTTTATTCAAAAATTTGAATGGGTTTCTAATACTCTGTTCTTTATTCCCATCCTCATCTATCTCGTCGCCATGTACCCTGTCTAAAATCATTTGACGACTCTGTGAAAATATAGGTCTAAATACTTCAGGATTAAGGTCTAATGTATACCCAATACATAGTTCATCTTTATTGATCCAAAAAGCTTCTTTAGATAAAACTAACGGATGAATTCTACCATATGGTGTTTCGAATACTCTATCATTCGCCACATCTTCATCAACGTTATAGGTTACCATTTGAAATCTATTTGTCCCCCAATTGTGTTCCAAACAATATTGTCTATATTTTAGGGCGTCCATTTATAATTGGGAATGAGGGTTCGCCTATATTTATCTATAACACATTTATATATAAAAAAAATTATTCTTAATATATGTTAATTTTTCCTGCGTGTTGCTTTTTTCTTTGGTCTACAACTGCGCGTATTAACTCCCGGGTGCGCCTGATTTATTAGTAAATGTATCATGTCACAAGTTTCTATCGCATTTTCATTACAAACTGTTTTATACTCAATACCTAAAGAGCCAGTAGTATATTGAGCAATCGATTGAGAAGCTAAAGATATGCCCCCCCATCCACTAAAAACAAATATTTTTCCTTCGTTTGTTCTCACTTCCACATTACCATGAAAATCGTCATCTATGTTGTTCACATATACTTTAATCCCGGTATTGTTTTGGAAAGCTTCGGCAAAACTGACAATTTCCTGGTTCATTTTTTTTTGCAACTGCTAATATTTATAGTCTTATTGGCCAAATTTTATATACGAGTCTGTAGCATCTGCGACCAAATCTTTAGGTTATGAGCCTAATTCTTTCCGAAAAAAATTACAGATATACTTTACGACAAATATCTCCCTCACACATGAATTTAAATTGTCTACCTTGCCCATCAGTGTGAATTTTTTCATGTTCTTCCTCGTCATCTTCGTCCTCTTCTTCGTCGTCTTCGTCGTCCTCTTCGTCGTCCTCTTCGCCGTAATAGCTTTTTAGCCTTTGTGCCGCATTTATTGATAGGGATTCTTCTTCGCCCGTCGAACTTAATCTATAATAAGATCCATCTTGACGGCGACGGATCTTCTTTTCGTAGTTGATTCCCAATGATTTACAAAAGGCAGCAGCATCATGTCCTTTGTATATTTGTTGTCCATTTGAATATACAATAAAAGTCGGATAAGATTTTACCTGTAATTGTTTGAATAGCGTATTTTCCATATCTTTCAAGATATTACCTTGAATTTTTTGTTCGTTCAATAATTTTTGAAACAATCTTACTGCTCTTGGACAGTATCGACACCAATTAGTGGAACAAAGGAGTGCAAAAGTGCCAGGACCCTCGGCCTTTTTTTGTATGTACTCGTATGTTATTTTTTCGTGTTGTACAAAAGTTGCCATTTAATTAAAGTTTTTCATTTATATACTACGGTTTCATTCAAAAACTATTCAGAGTTTTATATTCTTTAAAGCTTGTTTTAGTATAATTTTAGGGGCCACGCCCATCGCCATCAGTTCTTGCATTAAAAGTTTGCCAGCGTACGGCATTTTCACAATTTGTACTTTCTTTTCATTGCAAGATGTGCATTGATATTCCCCCATAAAGTCCGCGGTTACGGTACCAATGAGGCCACAATTCTCACAGATAGGCGCGTCATATGCGTCGGACGAAATCATCATTCTTTCGTGTAGAACAGCCGATGCGCCATGTGCCACGCCACAGTCCCTCTCCATTTCCCCAAAACGAAGGCCTCCGCCATTCGCCCGACCATCTACCGGTTGTCTTGTCAGTCCTACGATCTTCCCCTTGGCTCTGGCATGGATCTTGTCCCCTACCATGTGTTTTAATCGTTGATAAAACGTAGGACCAATGAATACGCGCCCCTTTAGCCTTTTCCCCGTGAATGGGTGGTACATCACCTCTTTGCCGTCTTCAGAATAACCGGCTTGCTTGAGCATCTTGCATATTTCATCCACTGGTTGGTGATCAAAAGCGGTGGCGTCTACGCGAATGCCCAATAGAGAAGCAACTTTGGACGCCACACATTCAAAGACATGTCCGATCGTCATTCTGGACGGAATGGCGTGTGGATTGACTATCAGATCGGGTACAATGCCTTCTGCTGTGAATGGGAGGTCTTCTTGTCTGTACATCATGCCTATTGTGCCTTTTTGTCCATGCCTCGACGAAAATTTGTCGCCCATTTCCGGAATTCTTTGTTCGCGAATGCGCGTTTTAGCCGTTTGGCCGCCATTGGCGTTTTGAAAGAGAATAGTGGAATCAACCACACCATCCGACTTTTTATTCTTGACGATATGCGGGTATTTTTTACCAGGCGTAACATTGCAAAAAATGGCTTTCCCCTTTTTTATATCTGTTCCAGGCAACGTCATACCGTCGAAATCTAAGGAATCGTTCACAGAACCATATACTTCTTCTTTCTTAAACTCAGAAGCCGGCGCATGCCTTGAAGAAGCATTCGAAGCATTATATGTTCGAAACGTTGTAGAGCGACCAAATCCCCTTTCCACGGCCGAACGATTAAATAACAACGAATCTTCTTGATTGTAACCTCCGAAACACATGATCGCGACAATGGCTTGCATGCCGGCTGGAAGTTCGTCGCCACAAAGGGCTTTGGCCACCCTAGTTGTTACCAGTGGTTTTTGAGGATAATGCATGATATGGCCATTCGTATCGAATCGCTGGGCAAAATTAGACGCATAGACGCCCATTGCTTGCTTGCCCATCGCCGCCTGGTAGACATTTCTAGGGGATTGATTATGATCCGGATAAGGAATGGTAGAGGCCAGAGTGCCGAGGATAAGAGCCGGGTCCAGTTCGCAATGAGAGTGCTTTGCTGTTAAGGCCGATGGTCTCAATGCTATCAAAGCAGATTCCTCCTCATAGATCGATAAATTCTCCACAATTCCCAGGGAAAATAGGTCATCCCAACGAAGACGACCATCTTTTAAATCAGACACTTGTTCATCCGTGATCACCACATTCCCACCTTTCACCACAAACACAGGCCGAGACACGCGCCCTGAATCGGTCCAAATGTTCAATTCGTTCTCGTCCAATGCCACACAAGCGTCCGAAGAAATGATTCGAGTCTGACGGGCAGATCGCAACTCGGACGCCAACTTGTTTATATCACCACTGACGCCAATCGGCGCGCCATTGTGGAACACTGTATTGCCATCTTTTGTCAAATTCCTGCCAATAATGTCCATGATAGGCTCAACATCACACTGAGTTGTGATATACGCAGACAGAGACAATTGTTTGACCAGTCCACACGGACCACCTTCAGGAGTTTCGGACGGGCACATGTACCCCCATTGATTGCCGTACAACAAACGAGGGGCAATGATCTTTTGCTGGGAGTCAATACCAGTGTCCACACGCCGTAATTGCGAAATACACGAAATATACGTATTGCGATTCAACAATTGTGAGACGCCCACACGCCCAGCAAACGCAGAATTTTTAATCTTCCAATTGCCAGTGGCTAAAGCATATTTGATTCCGTCGGTAATATGTTGTGGTTGAATAAGACGATGGGGGCGAAGTTTCTTGTTTTTGTTCAACAAAGCCACCGCCATTTTACGAATAGTCCCCAACATTTGATAAAATAAATGTGTAAACATTGTCCCCAACATAGCGCCGGCAGTATCCAAACGCTTGGCGCGAACGTGATCTCTATCACAATAAGGACGGCGCTTATGCAGACAGTCTAAATACGTTTTCCATTGTAAAACCAATTGCGTACACTTCATATCTACAGGAATATTTGGATATACGCGCCTTTCTAGTAATGCCACAGGATCTTCACAAATCGTTCCCAACCATTTCATAGCCTGTTCCTTATCCTTGGCCACAACAGCATCTTCCTCAGACGTACGAGTATCCGTAGAATCAATCATAAGATGATACTCGTCGTCTTCCCCGCCCAATGCCCGCCACAAAATAAGAATGGGAATATTTGCCTCTATTCCTGGCAAATTCACTACAAATGGACTAGAACCAAACTTTCGAACTTTAATGCGAAGTGTAGAGACACGGTGACCTATAGGATCATATTCAGCATGATAAAGACATTCAGAAGGCGAAAAACAGAAAATAATATTCGGAGAAATTCGTTCTTGTACCACCAACGTTTTCTCACGACCATTCACAATAAAATAGCCACCGGGATCATGCGGACATTCATTCTTTTCATAATCGTCGCCAGTATTCAACGAACATAACGACGAACGAACCATCACCGGCATACGGGCAAAATATACATTTTTAAAGGTCTTCGTCTGCTTATGACCAGAAACAGTATGGGTATAATGCACATTCACATACATAGGGGCCGAATACATTAGATCACGGACACGAGCTTCCATAGGAGTACACAAACGAATATCTCCATTCTTCTCGACTGTAGATGGAACGTCATAACGCACAGAATCTATCCTGATGATATGGGGTGTCACTGAGTCGTCAAAACAAGACAAATCAGGCTTTACTTCAATAGGGCGGTGGTTATCGACCACATGGGGGACGATACGACTCACGAAATCATCATAAGAAAATAAAGCCTGTCTCGTCAATGAGACATCCCGAAAAAGGGCGTCCACTACAGTCTTTTGCATATTCTACACTTTATTCTGATTCATGAAATGAAAACCACTAATAATTTGATTATGATAAAAAATATCAGAAATGATCGGACCAAAATTTTGGCCCGAACGATTTACTTACCCCGCTTCGCTGTTTGTCCTGCCAATACTCTAAAATCGATTATTTTTTGCGTCCCCTCTGCGATCGTCATGAAACTATTGCGCAAAACACCCAATAATTTTTGGTGCACTTCCTGCGAGATCTCGTATGATAAATCGGCGCCCCGTTCCTCTGCATATTTGCGCCATAAATATATCTTCATCCATATATCAAGTGGATCCGACAAGACATAATTTGAAATCCTTTCACTCGGTATTTTGCCTACCAACTCATCTTTGGACAGAATGCGAACTCGAACGTGGGGTATTATTTTCATCTGAGGTGGCTTTAATATACATATTTGTCCGCCTTCTTCCCACTCCTCTTCTTCGGACAGTATTGTTTGGGACATGTCTACGTATTTTATTTGTTCTTTCTTTTCATTATAGTTTTCGCGCGTAATTCCTGTCATAAACTCGTCTATGGGTACAGAAACGTCACGTTCGTCGGTATATACGCGCGTGATTTCCGTCACTTCCAAATCAACCTCGATGTTTTTTCCGTCTATATCTACCATTATACGCGTGTATCCCTTATTGATGGAGGAAATAACGGGTAGTAAATTCCAAAGACTATTGCTACCACACTTGCCGGTAATTTTCCAAGCATTGAGAATGGGATACAAATGATCCCCCACCCCCTTGCTTGCTTTTCCGGTCACGAAGCATGTCGAATTATTCAACCTGCCATCGGAGATACATCTGTTACTATCTTCAATGCCATATCCCAGCAATTGCATTTTGTGTGCATTGTCGGCAGGCATGTATTCTACATTGTTGGCAGAATCAAGTTCGTCCACGAGATGTTTCATTTGTTGGGTCAGTAGGTCTCCCTCTCTTGATTCGATGGGATTTTTCGCATCTTTAGCCATGAAATCATCAATACACGGCTGTAGTATTTCCCGATTCATATATATGAAATCCAACATATATGGTTTCAAACCGGGGTCTAATTGCCATTCTGGCAATCTTCTGTCAAATTGTCGTATGATATACCGTGTTACTTCGTTGCCTTGTGTTATTTCTTCTATCTTCTGCCGTGAACGTTCTATCATGTTCTTCATGCCCTGTAAATCATGTCTCGATACATGTTCCCATTTTGAATCGTCCGTCCTCATGTGGTCATAAAAATTACTTTTTTTAAGGAATTCTGGATGTTTCCAAAAGTAGGGTGCGTAGACATAGATCAAAAAGTTTTCCCATGAATCAATGAATCTGTCTTTTCTGGTTAGATCGCGTAATTTTAAAGCGTTCCATCTCTTTCGGTATTGAATGCATGCATGCCACAACTTTTTCAATGTATCTCTTACTTTTTTGCCCTTGTTAGCCCACAATCCTTGACGTTGTAAGAATTGTTTGTTCTTGTCGAAGATTTCTCTTATATGAGGAACGTTGAGACCCGGTTTCGCGTTTCCCCAACTAGAGTTATTCGCTGCATTCTCAACACGACTATAGAATTCGGTGCGTGTTATTTTTTCCATTTTTCCCCCCACCTTAAACTCTACAATTTCAACTAGTTTATAAAATGTAGAGTTTAAGGTAAACCTACATTCGCCTCCAACTATAAAACATGAGTTACGAGACTGCATCTGCATTTCTTTCTCTTCGGGACTGTCGTCGGCTTTAGCGCCATCCGTATTGGCTCCTTTGGGTTCCGCCGGTAAAAATTGAAATGTTCTAAACGACATGTTTTATACATTACTACAGGTTCCTATATAATGTATTTTGATAAGAATCAAAATAGTGGTTTGGGATCCTGAGGTTCGGGCCAAAATTTTGGTCAACTCATTCGCCAAAAATAATCGAGTTTGTTGTACATATAACATGTATGGTAGAAGTGGTGGCCAGCGCCGGCCCCCGCCGCGCGCGGCCCCGCCCCCGCATATATTTGTTCCGATTTTATGAATCAAATATTTCTATTTATAGCTTGGATGGTTTTGACAACAAACTCGATTATTTTTCAACCAAAAGATTTGTCATTCGCCGGCAACATTGGTCAATGGCCAAAAAATTGGTCATTGAGTTACCAAAATTTTAGTAATCAATGGCCAAAAAATTGGTAACTCAATGGCCAAAAAATTGGTCACGATAACTCAATGGCCAAAAAATTGGTCACGACAACTCAATGGCCAAAAAATTGGTCGTCGGAACGACAAATCAATGACCAAAATTTTAGTAATCAATGACCAAAATTTTAGTAATCAATGACCAAAATTTTGGTAACTCAATGACCAAAAAATTGGTAACGACAAATCAATGACCAAAATTTTAGTAATCAATGACCAAAATTTTGGTCAAATAAAGTTCAGGACTGTCTACAACATGTCTGTCAACTATGATCTTTTTAACCCAGAATCGTGCAAACCCCATACCATAGCAAATGCCATTCGCAATGCAGTCGTCACACCTGCCAAATGCTCCGTGATCGAATTCTACGCCATCCTAGAGCATGCTGCGAAACATACGGACCGCAAATGGTGGGCGGCATGTCTACGCTATGGTCGAGCCATTTGGATGATCCAACAATGTGACAAAAATAAATGGCCAGAAGCCCATGAAGAACTTCGACAGCGGGTCGGTCAAACTTGGGAGGCATTCACTCAAGAAGTGAACAAGCTTGGTGACGGGGAAGAAGACTGGTATTGCAAAGGTCCCATAGAACCCATTTCTCCTCTAACCATTGTAGCGGATCTCGAAAATGTTGAGAATAGTTGAAAAAGTAATATAAAACAGAATAAAACCAGTCAAAAATGGATCCCGATAAACAGAAAAAAAGAGAGAAACGGCTTACTAAAAAGGAAAAATCTTTGAAGCGTAGAAAAGAAAGAGATCGAAGAGATAACCACGTTCAAGGCATGTTCTCACAAGCGTCCCATGAAAAAAGCCAAGAAGAAAAGGAAAGTGAGCCGGCGGTCAATACTGAGGAGAAAAAAACGAACACATCTAAAAAAGTAATTAACTAAAAAAAGAGTATATTTACAATTTAAATATTTACAATATAATGGGTGGGGCATCCACAAAGCCATCGGTTGAAATCGAATACAAAGAAGACCGCGCGGGCATATACTACATTGAAAAAACACCCGCGGAGTGGAAGTTTGTCTGGAACAACCCCGAATACACCGTAGCTACTTTTAAGAATGGACGCACCGTTTCCGCGCATTTGTTAACAATCAACAAACAAAAACTTGAATCTAGTCATATCGATATAAA
>Ga0206126_10005536_pt1 | contig 11563 bp, 14 predicted proteins | sample Helgoland_Spring_5_FD_148621 | JGI IMG/M metagenome (GOLD analysis project Ga0206126, IMG submission 148621) | Pelagic subsurface seawater microbial communities from Kabeltonne, Helgoland, North Sea - Helgoland_Spring_Bloom_20160412_1 | ecosystem: Environmental > Aquatic > Marine > Epipelagic ...
AAGAACCATTCTTTCTGCATTGTGCTGGTGGATATAGAAGTATGATAGCAAGTTCTATCCTTAAAAGTCGTGGGATTCATAATGTTATTGATGTAAAAGGTGGTTTTAAAGCCATTAAAGAGGCAGGTGTTACTGTTTCAGAATTTGTTTGTCCTTCTACATTATAAATTTTAGTTTTTAAGTGGTTAATAGTTAAAGAGGTCGCTTTATGTGGCCTCTTTTTTTTGTTATTAAATTTTATGTAACCTAGGTCACTTACTTAAAAAAAGCTATTAACTACTTTTGACACTAATTATGAAACAAATTTTAATACTTATGACTTTTCTCTCTTCATTGTTTGGTGGTAACACAAGACAGGCAGATACCATTACTATACTTGATAAAGCAGCTTTTAAAGAAGCGATTATTAGTGATGTACAATTAGTAGATGTACGTACACCGCAGGAATATCAAGTTGGCTATATTAAAAATGCAACAAATATTGATTTTTTTAATAAAGCTGAATTTGACACGGCTTTTGAAAAATTGAATAAAGAAGAGCCTGTATATATTTACTGCAGGTCAGGTAATAGAAGCCAGAAAGCGGCTCAGAAATTAGATAGTCTAGGTTTCCAAAAAATATATGACCTCAAAGGCGGTTATATGAATTGGAATTAAATTATAAAGAACCAGAATTAAGTAATAATATAAAACTCTTTAATTTATTTCAAGCTTGTAAAAGCTATAAAAACCTCAAAAAGTGAAGCTGTAGAGCTTCACTTTTTTTCATGATTAAAAGTATGTATGTAACCTAAGTTGCTGTGTAGAACAGTAATTGAAATTACCTTGCTTTTAAAATCATACATACCTATGAGAACTTCTATAATCGTACAAAATTTAAAATGTGGTGGCTGTGCAACTAGCATAAAGAGTAAACTCGCCAAAATCGTCAATGTGTCAGAAATAACGGTCAATATAGAAACGTCAACAGTATCTTTTGTGGCACAAAATTCGGAAGATGCCCTTGTAGTAAAAAACAGATTAAAAACTCTAGGATATCCTTCAATAAGAGATACCAATAGTACAATGTCTAAAGCAAAATCACTAATGAATTGTGCTACTGGAAAAATAAATAACTTATAGTAAGGTTTCATTTCTTGCTATAAACTCTGATTGACATCTAAGTTTCTGTATCTACTTCAAAAATGTATTCTGTTATTTTTATGAGATTTGATTTAAAGTACATCTTTGTTCCTTTGTTTATAGCATTTGCACTATTGAAAACTTGTGGCCAAGAACAAGAGACGCATTACAGCAGTTGGAATACAATAAACATTCAAAAAAAACTGAATAATAAATGGTCCGTAAATACAGAGCTTAATTTAAGAAGAACCAACTTTTTAAGAGATTGGGAACAGTTTATAATAAGGCCTTTTATTCATTATACATTTGAAAATGATTTAGACTTATCTGTAGGTTATAGTTACATAAAACACTACAGCTATTCAGATTTTAGTAGACCTATTGATATAATAGAGAATAACATCTTCCAGCAGTTAATTATCAAGCATAAATTTTCAAAATTTTTATTAGACCACAGGTTACGATTTGAAGAGCGCTTTCAGCAGCAGATAGTAGAAATAACACCTAATGTTTTCATTACCGATGGTGTTACTTATAAAAACCGTTTCAGATATAAGTTTCAAATAGGTATACTTCTTGAGAGTTTTGGTCTACCTCGCAACATTAGTTTAGTGTTATATGATGAGGTGCATCTAGATTTTGGCAATGGTTTAAGACCAGAAAAGTTAGACCAGAACTGGATGTTTTTGGGATTATCCTTTCGCGCAAGCGAACATATAAACATACGCACAGGATATCACGATATCTATGCAAAACGTAGTGAACTCTTTATCAATAACAGGATATGGGAAACCACCTTTACTTATAAAATTTAAGATGAAAATTATCAGATTTATTGCTTTTATCTTTGCAGGAATAAGCTTCCAGTGCAGCATTGCACAATCGCAATCAGATACTCATAACGAGAAGGATAACAGCCGTGGCTATAGAATTGCAGGAATAATAGGTCATACGCTTATTAATACTCAAGGTGTTGATAAGGTATTTGTCCCATCTTGGGGACTAGATATAGAGTATTGGTTTAATCACAAATGGGGTCTTGGTCTGCATAATGATATAGAGATAGAGACCTTTATCATTCTTGATGAAGATGATATGGAAATAGAAAGAGTGAATCCTCTAGTTCTTACGTTAGATGCCTTATACCAGTTTGGCGGTGGTTTTGTTGTAACTATAGGGCCTGGTATAGAAATAGAAAAAGAAGCGTCTTTCTACCTTATGCGGTTAGGTATTGAGTATGAAAAGGATATTACAGACAGGTTCTACCTGTTGCCTAATTTATTTCTAGACCAGCGATTTGATGGATACAATACTTGGAATATAGGACTAGGTGTTGGATTTCGTTTGTAGCATATTTTATATTTTTTGCATTACCAGTGTAGTCATAGCACGTTCATCTTGCACATTGGTGGTTTTTACAGGTTCGATGAGTTCAATAGGATGCTTTTGTAAAAGCGATGTAATAATTTCTCGTGTGATGTACAACGTCCCTGCACGATTGGTTTTACTTTCAACTAAAAAAGGTGCTTTTCCATCCAGTCCTATGTTTGAGGCTACTCTTATAAATAGCGTTCCTTCTGGTTTTAAAACACGTAACAGTTCTTCAAACATACTCATAAATTGGGTTTCGCTTTGCGCAAAATGTAATACAGCACTGCACAATACGTGATTAAATCTAGCATCTTCATACGGTAAAAGTTCAATAGAACCTGCGATGAAATTTTTCGCGGCATTGGGATAATTTCCTTTGGCAACCTGCAACCGTTCTTCATCCGTGTCTATACCGTAGATGTCAAAATTATTATCATAAAACCATTTAAGATTTCGACCTTCAGCACAGCCAGCATCAAGCATTTTATCGCCAGACTGGTAACGTTCTTTTAGTATTTGGTCAATAATGTAAATATCTGTTCTTCCTATGAGTTGGCTGAGAGTCTGGTTGTTCATCTTGTGTTTTATTATTTTAAATATAATTATATAATAATAAGCCCTGTGTAACTTAAGTTACACTATTCTCGATTAATACCTATTATTTTTATGAAGTTAATAAATCAAGAAAACAATTATGGCATCACATTATCAAGTTCTTATTATAGGTGGCGGTACCGCTGGAATTATGACCGCAGCACAACTACTTAAACAAAAGAAATCGAATAGCATAGCAATTATAGAACCTGCAGATACTCATTATTATCAACCTGCGTGGACACTAGTAGGTGCTGGAACTTATGACTATGATAAAACTGCAAAACCTATGGCATCAGTAATGCCAAAAGGTGTAAAATGGATTAAGGATAAAGCAACAGGCTTTGATGCAGATAAAAATACTGTGAAAACTGCAACTAACGGTGATATTACCTATGACTATTTAGTGGTTGCACCAGGCTTAGCCTATGATTTTTCATTAGTGCCAGGTCTTGGTGATGCAATGGACAAGGGTGTGGTATGTAGTAATTACACAGACCCAAAACATACCTGGGAGGTAGTTAAGAACTTTAAAGGTGGTACAGCATTATTTACTCAACCTGCAACACCTATTAAATGTGGTGGCGCACCGCAAAAAATTATGTACCTAGCCGAGAGTCACTGGGCAAAAAGTGAAACACGCAAGAAAAGTGACGTAGTCTTTGCCACAGCTGGTACAGTAATATTTGGTGTTAAAGAAATTGCTAATACCCTGATGAAGGTCGTTAATCGAAAGGACATCAACTTACGTTTTAATCACAAACTTGTAGAAGTAGATGGGCAAAATCAAATTGCCTGGTACGAAATGACAAAAGATATAAGCGCAGGTGGTTGTGTGGTAATGTCAGAGCAGCTAGACAATGAGACTATTGATAAATCATTTCAACACAATTATAAGGACATTAAAGTAACGGTAAAAGATGGACGCTATGGTATACATTATGATATGTTGCATACTGCACCACCATCAGTAGCACCTAAGTTTGTACAACAGTCAAATCTAGTAAATGATGCAGGATGGCTAGATGTTGATAAGCATACGATGCAACACAAAAAATACGCTAACATTTTTGGTTTAGGCGATGTAGCTGGCGTTCCTACTGCAAAAACTGGCGCTGCTATACGTAAACAAGTTCCGGTCGTTGTCGATAACCTAGATTTACTAATAAAACACGATAAAATAGGTAACAAATCTTATAATGGTTATTCTTCGTGTCCACTAGTAACTGATTATGGTAAAATGGTTTTGGCAGAATTTGATTATGAGAAAAACTTTATACCAGACCCGAAACTAAAACAATTACTCATTTCTGATAGTTCTAAAGAGCACTGGAGACTATGGATGCTTAAGAAGTTTATGTTGCCATATCTATATTGGAACAAAATGTTAAAAGGACAAGATGTTTAATTTTGAATAAACAGAATGTCAAAAAGCTTATAATCGTATGCATATTATGCATTACAATTATTACAGGAATTGTTTTAGGAATCGAATTTTTAAATAACTAATTATGACAAAAAATATGGGCGGTGTAGACCGCATAATACGAATTATCATTGCAATTGTTGTAGGTGTTTTATACTGGCAAGGAATTATTGAAGGAACATTAGCTTATGTTCTACTTGCACTAGCTGCAGTATTTTTACTTACCAGTTTAGTAAGCTTTTGTCCGCTATACAAAATAGTCGGACTAAATACCTGTCCAAGAAAATAGCTTAACACTCAATCAAGCACCATAAGAGCGCTGTTGATTTTAAATGTTTCAAGAAGTTTATGCCACTATATTTGTAATGGTACTACATATTGAAAAGGCAAGATTTTTAAATGATAAAGAGGTACGGCACACAGCCTTACCTCTTTTATATTTGTGAAAATGAGATTACCATTAAAAGATTATATTCTCGTAGGGATTCAAGGTCTGCTATTTTTAGCATTTATCTTTGATGTCTCTCTAACTGCCCACCAATTACCACTGTATACAACCACAATTGGTCTCATAGTATCTGTTATAGGTATCGCAATCTTTATACTTTCCATACTACAACTTAGCACAAGTTTATCACCGTTTCCCACACCTAAAGCAGACGGAAAACTCATCCAAACAGGACTCTATAAATACATACGGCATCCTATTTACACAGGAATCTTAGTTTGCTGCATAGGATATACTGTATATAGTAGCTCATTATACCGACTAATTATTGTCGCACTTTTATTTCTACTTTTTTCTATAAAAGTAAGATATGAAGAAGAAAAATTAACCTTAAAATTCCCTAGGTATAAGAACTATATGAAGACATCAGGAAGGTTCTTTCCCAGATTATTCTAATTGTTTGTTCTACAATTCAGGCTGCTTTCTTATAAGCTAAGTCACAAAAATCTCTTAATTTTTCATAAAAAAATACTGCTGTGTAACGTAGGTTACTGTGGTCGTTTTTAATATAGTTTAATTTTATACCATATTAATAAACAATAATCAAAAACTATTATGGATAATCAAAATTTATTACAAGAACAATTGATATCAATGCCAAGAATAGGTGATACAGCACCAGACTTTGATGCAGTAACAACTAAAGGAAACATAAAGATGTCTGAGTTTGCAAAAGACAAATGGACAGTGATGTTTTCTCATCCAGCAGATTTCACACCTGTTTGTACGACAGAAATGAGTGGTTTTGCAACAAGAAAACCTGAATTTGATGCGCTTAATACTGAATTACTCGGATTAAGTATCGATAGTATTCACGCACACTTAGGCTGGGTGCAAAATGTAAGAGAAAATACAGGTGTGTATTTTGATTTCCCTATCATCGCAGATATTGATATGAAAGTATCTAAGCTATACGGAATGCTGCAACCTAACGAGAGTGAGACTGCTGCTGTAAGAGCCGTATTCTTTATCGACCCATCAAAAAAGATTCGCCTCATTATGTATTATCCGCTTAATGTAGGTCGTAATATGGACGAGATTTTACGTGCATTAGATGCTCTACAAGTATCAGATGAGCATAAGGTAGCAATGCCACTAGATTGGAAACGAGGTGACAAGGCAATTTGTCCATCACCAAAATCATTAGATGCTTTAAACGAAAGACTAGCAGATGATTCTGTAGAAAAAATCACTTGGTATCTGGCTAAAAAGGATATTTAAATTAAATTAAGGGCTTTAGTCGATTTGGTTAAAGCCTTTTTGATACTAAGAATAAAACAATATGGAAAGATACTATTATACCCTATTATTCATTATAGTTGGTTTTACAGCTTGTAAAAGTTCAGGTAAAGAAACAACTAGTACAGAATCCTACTCTGATGTTCAGGTGGTGAGTGCAATGAAAGATGCAATGTGGAAAGGCGAACTTTACAGTAAGATTGATTTAGATACTATTTCTAATAAAAAAGGATTATACGGCTTAGGTCCTGTAAGCAATCTCACTGGTGAAATTATGCTATACGATGGAAAAACGTATGTTTCAAAGGTAACATCAGATAGTACGATGACCGTTCAAGAAACAAAGAATGTGGGCGCGCCATTTTTTGTGTATGCTAATATAAATAGTTGGCGAGAAGTAGAAGTGCCAGATAGTATAATTGATATTACAACTTTGGAAATTTTTGTAGATGAACAAACAAAAAATACTAAAAGACCATTTGCTTTTAAAGTAATAGGAATTATAAATGATGCTACTATACACGCCCAGAATCTACCACCTAATTCTAAAGTGTCATCGCCTCAAGAAGCTCACGTAGGACAAACAAATTATGATTTGAAAAATGAAGAAGTAACCATATTAGGATTTTTCTCTACCGAACATAAGACGGTTTTCACTCATCACGATAGTTTTATGCACCTACATTTAATGACTAAAGACAAAACAAAAATGGGGCATTTAGACCACGTAAATTTTAGTAAAATTATATTACACTTGCCTGTTAATTAATGAATTATGACAAATTATCCTGCGGAATTTTGGAATAAAATGTACGGTGCTGACGAATTCAGATACGGAATAATGCCTAATATATTTTTTAAAGCGCAACTTGATAAGATGAAGCCAGGTAGCATCTTACTACCAGCCGAAGGCGAAGGTCGCAATGCGGCTTATGCTGCCTCGCAAGGCTGGAATGTAACTGCCTTTGACATCAGTGAAAAAGGAAAAGAAAAAGCGATGCGGCTAGCAAAGCAGAATGATATAACTATTGATTATCTAGTAACTGGTGCTTTAGAATTTCAGACAAATAAACAATTTGATGTTATAGGCTTCAGCTACGCACATTTCCCAGCAGCAATCCGCAAGCAAGCAAATCAGTATATACTACAATTTCTGAAACTTGAAGGTGTGGTTGTTTTTGAAGCTTTCGCGAAAGCTCAATTAGAAAAATCTTCTGGTGGACCAAAAAATGAAGAAATGTTATTCTCTATAGAAGAAATTAAGGATGAATTCCAAGAGTTACAGTTCAATATTTTGAAAGAAGAAACAATCGAGCTTTCTGAAGGGAACTACCATAAAGGTGAAGCTGAGGTGATACGATTTGTGGGTAGAAAATTATCGTAATTTTAAGCTCTAAAGTAACCTCGGTTACACATAGGATTCTCAATAAAAAGTATTTTTGTTGTATTAAATCTAAGATGTTATGGATACAGAAATTCTTGCAAGAATACAGTTTGCTTTCACTATCGCTTTTCATTATATCTATCCGCCATTAAGTATTGGTATAGGTTTAGTTATGGTGTTTTTTGAAGGTATGTACTTAAAAACTGGACATAAACATTATGAGGTCTTAACTCGTTTTTGGTTAAAATTATTTGCCATAACCTTCGGTATTGGTGTCGCTACGGGTATTATAATGGAGTTTGAATTTGGTACAAATTGGTCGGTGTATTCTAGATACGTAGGTGACATTTTTGGAAGTGCCTTAGCAGCCGAAGGTTTATTCGCTTTTGGTTTAGAAAGTGCCTTTTTAGGTGTGCTACTTTTCGGATGGAACAGAGTTTCACCAAAAGTACATTTCATATCTACTATTGGAGTATTTCTAGGCTCAATGTTCTCTGCAGTTTGGATTGTTGTGGCAAATAGTTGGCAGCAAACACCAGCAGGATATCATATCGTTGGTGAAGGCTTCGATGCAAGAGCAGAAGTAACCGATTTCTGGGCAATGGTTTTCAATCCTTCAAGTGTTGATAGAATCATACACGTATGGCAAGGTGCATTTCTTGCAGGTACATTTCTGGTGCTAAGTGTACACGCCTATTACCTTATCAAAGGGCGATATGTTGATATTTCAAAAAAAGCGTTTAAAACTGCATTGGCCATAGCAACCATAGTGTCATTAACGCAACTCATTTCTGGACATAGCTCTGCAGATGGTGTTGCGGTTAACCAACCAGCAAAACTAGCTGCTATGGAAGGACATTATGAAAAATCTGCACCAGCAGATTTATATCTTTTCGGTTGGGTAAATAATGAAACACAAGAAGTTACAGGCATTAAATTACCAGGTGGATTATCCTTTTTAGTACATCAAGATTTTGAAGCACCTATTACTGGTCTCAATGCATTTCCTGAAGATGAACGACCAACTCAAGTAAACGCAGTGTTTCAGTTTTACCACATTATGATTTCTATTGGGATGTTTCTCATTGGGCTTACTTTGTATGCAAGTTACTTGTGGTGGCGAGGTACATTATTTGATAAAAAATGGTTGCTTAAGATTTTTGCTTTCTCGGTGCTTTTTCCACAAATAGCTAATCAAGTTGGCTGGTTTGCGGCAGAAATGGGTAGACAGCCTTGGATAGTCTATGGTCATTTAAAGACAAGTGAAGGCTTCTCGCAAGAGGTATCGTCAAATCAGATTTTATTCTCATTAATATTGTTTTTAGTTGTCTATACGATACTATTCCTATTGTTCATTTACTCAATGAATAAAAAGATTAAACACGGTCCTTATGATGAAGCTAAAAATCCAGATGAATTTTTAAAACACGTTTAAGCGCTTTACTATGGAATATTTTTTAGGTATAGATTACCCAACACTTTGGTTTTTAGTCGTCGGTTTATTATTCTCCGGTTATGCCATTTTAGAAGGTTTTGATTACGGTGCCGGAGCGTGGCACTTATTTTTTAGAAAAGATTTAAGTAGACGCATTTCTATAAACGCCATTGGCCCATTATGGGATGCAAATCAGGTGTTTCTGGTAATAGGTGGTGGTGCACTCTTTGCAGGTTTTCCTGTAATGTATGCAACAATGTTGTCGTCAATGTACGTGCCATTTATGTTGTTTTTAGTGCTGTTAGTATTACGCTCAGCAGCCATAAAATTTAGAAGTGCCGAAGAAATGCTATGGTGGCGTAAAACCTGGGATATTATTTATTCCGTTTCAAACATTTTAATCTCATTTTTACTAGGTGTGGTATTAGGCAATGTCATTGAAGGCTTTGCAATAGGAGAAAATTTGAGTTTTCAAGGAGGTGTATTTTTACATTTTTTATCGCCTTATGCTGTAATGGTAGGGATAACAACTGTAGCGTTATTTATGACACAAGGCGCTATCTTTCTATTACTCAAAACCGAAGGTCGTTTGCACGCACGATTAACTTTTTTACTTAAAAGAGGAATGATTTTTTTTATTGTCAGTTTCTCTGTAATGTCTTTATATACGTTAATTTTTGTGGAAGGTGTCACAGAAAATTTCAAAGCACAACCTATATCATTTGTGCTTCCTGTTTTAGCACTTTTAGCCATTGCAAATGTGCCTAGACTCGTTTCAAAAAAGAAATATATGAGTGCTTTGGTTTTTTCTTCATTAACGATGGCTTTTCTTCTAATGCTAGTGGCATTTCAGTTATATCCTGTATTGCTTCCGTCAACTATAGACCCTAAATACAGTGTAACAATATACAATGCAGCTTCGTCTCAAAAATCATTAGGTATAATGTTGACTATCGTTTGTATAGGCTCACCGCTTTTAGCTGGATATTTCTTTTTTCTATATAGAACATTTAACGGGAAAGTGGAGTTAGATGATACGAGTTATTAACACGCTTTTGCGAAAGCTTATTACGAAAATTACCATTCGAATGAAAATAAATACCATTTTAAGCATAGTAATACTATTTACAGTATGGAGTTGCGGTACAACTGCTCAAGAAAAATATACAATACATATTGAACCATTTTCTATAAATGAGGCACCAGGAATTCAGTCCTATTCCATAGGGAAATCTACTGATGGCAAATGGTTAATCGTTGGTGGTCGTATAGACGGTCTGCACAAAATGAGACCTTTTGAGGCTTTTTTAAAAAAAGAAAATAACACATTAGCTTTTGTAATAGACCCAAAAACAAAAACGACCTGGAAGGCCGATTTAAGTATTTTACCAACATCCATTTTTGAGCAGTTACAATCTACAAACCAAGAGCATCAACAACGAGAAAACACCTTATACATTATAGGTGGTTATGGTTATAGTGAGTCTAAAAATAATCACATAACTTATCCCAATTTAACAGCCATATCTATAGATGACTTAGTTAATGCTATTATAGAAAAGTCAGATATACAACCCTACTTCAGGCAGATAACAAACCCTAATCTAGCAGTTACAGGTGGTCAATTAGGCTTATTAAAAGATACTTTCTATTTGTGTGGTGGACAATACTTTAAAGGCAGATATAATCCAATGGGACCAAATCACGGACCTGGTTTTACACAAGAGTACACTAATGAAATTAGAACATTTAAAATTAAGGATGATGGTACTAATCTGTCTATAGAAAATTATACATCTACCGAAGATGGACAAAATTTACATAGAAGAGACTATAATATGGTGCCTCAAATCTTTCCAGATGGAGAAAAAGGGTTTACAATGTTTAGTGGCGTGTTTCAGTATGATGCAAATATCCCGTGGTTAAATACTGTAGATATTAAAGAAGATAGTCATAAAGTTAATAAGGATTTTAATCAACTTTTAAGTCAGTATCACAGTGCAAAAGTTCCGATTTATGATGCAGACGCAAAAGAAATGAGTACGGTCTTTTTTGGCGGTCTGAGTCAGTTTCAATTTGATGAAGCTGGAGAATTAATAGAAGATATAGAAGTCCCGTTTGTTAAAACCATAAGTATGGTCACCAGAAATGCTGATGGGTCAATGTTAGAAAAAGACTTAGGAATTAAAATGCCAGCCTTCTTAGGTTCTGGAGCAGAATTTATTCCAGCATCAAACGAGGCAATTTATTTAGAAAATGACATCATTGATTTGAATGCCATAACACACGAAAAAATCTGTATTGGTTACATTTATGGTGGTATCGAGAGTACAGCAGAAAATATTTTTTTTAGAAATACAGGCACCCAAAGTACTGCTAGTAATCAATTGTTTAAAGTTTATTTGACTAAAAACTAAATACAAAACCCTTAAATGTAACTAAGGTTACCAAAAAACTCTATTTATTATCATTTCTTTATCAAAA
>Ga0206126_10005543_pt1 | contig 11544 bp, 12 predicted proteins | sample Helgoland_Spring_5_FD_148621 | JGI IMG/M metagenome (GOLD analysis project Ga0206126, IMG submission 148621) | Pelagic subsurface seawater microbial communities from Kabeltonne, Helgoland, North Sea - Helgoland_Spring_Bloom_20160412_1 | ecosystem: Environmental > Aquatic > Marine > Epipelagic ...
GATTGGACAGCGGATAGAGCGGTTACGCACAGACATGAAGAGCGTCTTCGGCAAGCAGAAGCTGAAGTACACGCCCCTGACTGACATCACGAGACAGGATGCCAATGACCTGCGGGACCACCTGCTGAGTAGGGTCTCAGCCAACAGCGCCGTGAGAATGCTTGGTGTTGTGCGGACAGCCATCAATCATGTGATTGTTGAGCACTCCCTGACCATCCCCAACGTCTTCACCAACCTCAAGATAAAGGGAGCTGGTGCTACCAAGCACGACAGGCTTCCCCTGAGTGATGACCAGGTGGTCACTCTAGAGACCGCTTTCTCAAGTGATGACACGGCTTGGGCCCTGTATGTCACCTTGAGAGATACTGGAGCTCGGGTGTCAGAAGTATCAGGCCTGAGGGTCAAAGACTGTGACCTAGGGCAACAGTGTCTCCATCTGACAGCCACCCCTTGGAGAAGCCTCAAGACCAACAACTCGGAGCGCTCTGTGCCACTCTCGCATACTGCTGCCGCAGCCCTGGCAAAGCTGGCCCAAGGTAAAGACCCGGAGGCACCCCTGTTTCCAAACTATGCCAAGGACCGAGGCGCTGACAGTTGCTCTGCCATGCTGATGAAGCGGCTAAGAACACAGATCACAGACAAGAAGGTGACCATCCACTCTCTACGCCACCGTATGAAGGATAAGCTGAGAAACACCGGCTGTCCTGAGGCCATCTCCATGGCCATCCTAGGGCACAGCACCAACACAGTGGCTGCCAACTATGGCTCAGGCTATGCCTTGGAGGTCATGCGGGAGGCGTTGGTGAAAGTCTGGGGGAAGTGATGGCGAAGTGGACAAGTGGCAGGTCTGAGCGGACCCTCAACCAAAGCGCAGCGAACGGCAGAAATGAGCCCAACCTGTGAATTCGGTTTTTTCGCTGCATGCGCTCGCGGCGTAGAAAATGCTGCATCAGCGTAAAATTCGGTGCTGCCGCGCGGCGGGACTACCGGCCACTCAAGCAACCGAGCAAGAAAAAACTCGTCGAGGCACATAGCTCCGGTTGAGATACCAGTCCTCCAACTATTGCGATACCTCAGAGCGTCGCTTCAACACGCAGAGGTCACGATGATCTCGACCTTGAGTTCCAGACGCGCTAGTTTTGCTTCACCACAGGCACGGGCCGGGGCGTGACCCTCAGGAATCCATGCATCCCAGACGGCATTCATCCCGGCAAAATCTTCCATGTCAGCCAGCCAGATGATGGCTTGCAGCATCTTTTCGCGGGATGATCCAGCCTTTTCCAGAAGGGCGTCAACACGGGATAGGCAGTCACGGGTCTGTTCGACGACCGTCGCCCCATCCCCAACCTGTCCGCACAAATAGGCGACTCCGTTGTGCTTGACGATCTTGCTCATTCTCGCACTCGTTTCGATCCGTTCAATCATGGAGTTCTCCTATTCAGCCGCGTCTTGTGTCGTGCCGTCCATTGCCGCGAGTTCGCCCAGAGTCACGGGTTTGAGGGGCGGGCGGATGCGGTAGTAGCCTGTCTCATCCGGAGATTGTCGGTTGGCATCGGCCAGCAGCGCCGTCACCGTCAGTCCGCAATAGCGGCCCTGACAGTGGCCCATGCCTGCGCGTCCGAACGCCTTGGTCTGGTTTGGGCCAAGGCAACCAAGATTTGCATAGCTGCGGATATCGCCAGCAGTAATTTCTTCACAGCGGCAGATCACGGTGTTGTCTGCCGGACGCAAGGCAGCCCCATAGGGCGGATAGGCAGCATCCAAAAACGGGCGCGCGGCCAGTTCCCGCACAAGTGCCCGGCGCAGTGGGGCGGCCATGAGATTGCAATCCTTTGTCGACAGACGTTTGGCGTCCTCCGCTACTTTCAAGGCGACCAATCGTCCAGCGTGTTCAGCCGCTTTTGCACCGCCAATCCCGGCCCCATCGCCAGCGATGAAAACCCCTGCGACATCGCTTTGACCCCAATCGTCCAGCTCAGGTACGAATGACCCATGAGCCACAGCCCATGTGTGGGAAATGCCAAGTGATCGGGCCGCTTGCGTATTTGCCACTACACCATGATGCAGGAAGACCGTCTCACATGCGATCCGTTGAGTGCGGCCGTTATGGGTAAATGTCACGACCTCGGCCTTGCCTTCACCTTCAATACCGATCCCGGTTGCCCCCGTGTAGCGGGGCACCTTGGCGCGTTTGATTTCAGCAAGCATTCCTAGGCCTTTTGCCATATAGCGCCAGCCCTGCAGTGCGCCCCCTACGTGCCTCAACCCGCGGATCATATCACTGCGGGTTTGGGTCTCGACCATCGCGGCAGGTGGCGTGCCTGCCCTTACCATCTGAGCCCCTATCAGGTAAAGAAGCGGGCCCGCGCCCACCAGCACCGCGTTCTGGGCCACAACGCCGGATTGTTTCAGCAATATCTGACCAGCCCCGGCAGTCATCACACCGGGCAAGGTCCAGCCCGGAATTGGCATGGGGCGTTCCAGCGCACCCGTTGCGAGCAGAATGCGATCAGCCTCGATTTGCGCACCACGGCCTTCACAGGTGTAAGAAATGCGGAATTCGTCCTCTATGGCCCAGACGACAGCTCCGGAAATGTGCTCGACACCGCTCTGTCGTAGATGCTTGGTCAGTCGCGCGCCATCGGTATAATCCGCCCCAAGGATGTTTCCGAGCGATTTAGAAGCCCGATCCACATCGCGGTATATCTGCCCGCCCGCACGTAGTTGTTCATCCAGCACCGTCACGTACAGCCCCAGTTCAGCGGCCTGTGTGGCGGCGGCCATGCCAGCGGGGCCTGCGCCGATAATGACGAAATCACGTTTCATCAGCATGTGCCCCCATTTCGCTTGGACGCGTCATGACCATGCCTTCGATGACTTCGAGCATGCAAGCTTGACGAGTTACGCCGTTGATCTCAACCAAACAATCGAAGCAGGCCCCCATCATGCAGAACGGAGCACGGGGGGCGCCCGAAACGGGCGTGGAGCGGAATACATGGACCCCTGCGGCCAGCAAGGCTGCAGCTAAGTTTGCCTCTTCGGGCAGGCTGAGCGGAACGCCGTCCCATGTCACATCGACGCGGGGGGCGCTTTCCAGCTCAAGAAACGGCGAAGCGGTTTTCATTGAAGACCTCCAGATCTGGCGCTGCATCGCTGCCTTCCAACCAGTCCGGCAAGAGGCGCGCATGGGCGGCAGCTAGTGTGATGCCACTGTGACAAGTCACAAAATAGGCACCGGGCATTTCGGCACTCTCCTGATAAATCGGCAACCCGTCGGGGGACAGAATTCGCAGTGCCCCCCAACTGCGGACCAACTGTGCGCGGGCCAGCGCCGGATAGGCGGCGATCGCTTCAGCTGCGAGGCCCGACAGACCCGGTTGAGTCACGCGGTCATCAAGACCAACTTCTTCGTTCGTGGCCCCAATCTGTATTCCACCTTCGTCGACCTGCCGTGCAATCAGCGACGGACGGTTGATCAGTTTGGGCAGCTTTTCGGTGATCAAAACCTGCCCACGTTGCGGGCGAATGGGGACTTTGAATCCCATTTTGGGGCCAAGCTGAGCGGCCCCGAGGCCTGCAGATAGGACCACTTTTTTCGATGTGACAGACGTGCCATCGGAGCAGGTAACGCGGAAAGCATCGGGCTTAGTCACGTCAGTCACGGTTTTGCCAGTCAAGACGCGCCCGCCCATGCGGCGCACATCTGCAGCAAGAGCAACCAGCAACTTCAGCGGATTTGCATGGCCATCCTGGTGATGAAGAATGGCACCGACAACTTTCGGCCCGATATGCGGTTCCGACTTACGCAGCGCGTTATGGCCGAGCACCTCAAAGGGATAGTTTCCGCCCAGTTGTTCTTTGAGTTTCTCATATTTCTGGACAGTCGCATACAGCGTTTCTTCAGTGAAATGCAGATCGAGGCCGCCATTTTGTTCAAGCGGGATGGGGTGTCCCGTGTTGTAGCCAACCTCGTTGGCAAAGTCTGCCCAAATCGCAGCGGAGTCCTGGGACCATTGAGCATAGCGGGGTTGATTCATACCCTTGGATTGCACCCAGACCAGTCCAAAGTTGCCACGGCTGGCACGGAAAGATCCATCATCGCCGTCCAGAACGGTCACCGTCAGCCCGCGTCGGAGCAAGCCCCAAGCGACGGAGAGGCCAACAACTCCGCCTCCGATGATGGCATAATCGGTTTCCATAAATTCCATTCCGATGATGGAGAGACGTGTCAGGGCAGCGTTTGCCGCCCTGACGATCTGTTCTTAGTTGCCAGCAGCAGCAACTTGATCAAGGATCGCTTGACCCCATTCGACGCCTACATCTTCGAGGACCGCTGGCCAGATCTCAGCGCGGGCTTTCGCAGCCATGGCGGCAAGTTCTTCCTCGGTCAACTCGGCCACGGTGGCACCCAGCTCATCGACAAGACGCTGCTCGTTCTTGCCCTGATCCGCTTCGGCCACTTCCCAACGAGTTTCTTCGAATGCGGCGGCCTGTTCTTTGAGCGCAGCCTGATCTTCGTCGGACAACTCAGCTAGGCTGCCGTTCGAGATGATCATGTACCAGACTTCAAAGTGGGTATTGGCGGGAATATAGGTCTTGGTCACGTCGCGGAACGAGGCATAGTAACCTTCAGCACCCGAACCGATTACACCGTCAACTACACCGGTCTGGACCGCAGTGAAGGCTTCTGAAAACGGGATAGGTGCAGGAATGTAGCCAAGCGCCTCGCCAGTTAGCTGGAAACTTTTGATGCCAGGGACGCGCACCTTGATGCCGTTTGGCTCAGTCGAACCAGGATTGGCGTTTTCAACGTTCAAAGCAATGCCGCCAAAATACACCGGATATGCGGCCAGCATGGTGATATCCTGTTCAGCATAAAGCCCAGCTACGGTCTCGCGCACAATACCGCCAGGGCCGTAAACGGCGCGAGCCTGATCCCAATTGCCTGCCAAATATGGAAAGGAACTGATCTGCATGCGGCGGTCAGCAGCCGCTGCTGCTGGCTGTGTCGCCATATCGATCGCACCGACGCTGATACGCTCTTGGACGGTTGTATAGTCACCCAGGGCAGACGCAGGGAAGATGTTGATCTTCACATCACCGCCTGTGGCTTCATCGACGGCCGCTGAAAAGGCGCGCAATTCCACGTCAATCGTGGCGTCTTGTGGTCGCACGTGGCTCATCTTCAGATCTTGGGCCGCGGCATAGCTGCCAAGTGCCATCAGAGCGGCGGTCGCTGTGGTTAGGAATGCATGTTTCATTTTAGGTTCCTCCTTGTTGGGATGCATTGGTTCAGTGAAATCAGGGGGCCACATCATATCCGAAGAAGCGTGGCAGAAAGAGGGAAAGGTCCGGCCACAGCGAAGTCAGGAAGACCACGGGCACATAGCCAAACAAGATGAGTTTCATGGCAGGTGGGATAACCTTGGTCACCTTCACGTTGCCGATCCGCGCCCCCAGATACAGGATCGAGGCGTAGGGCGGTGTCACACCGCCCATGGCAGTATTGACGCCCATGATTGCGGCAAATTGCACCGGGCTGACGCCGATTGCATTCATGAGTGGCAAAAGGAGCGGGGCAATCAGGATGATCGCCGTGACATCGTTGACGACCATGCCTACCAGAAACAGCATGATGTTGATCATAATTAGCAACAACACTTTGTTTTCAGTGATCGAGAAGATGCCCTGCACCAATTGCTGCGGGATACTTTCATAGACAAACATCTGGCTGAGGATCATCGAAAACAGGATCATCATCATGATCGCGCCCACGGCAGTAGCGGCTTCTTTGCCCGCCGAAAAGAAGTTCTCCCAACGTAGACCTTTGTAAATCAGAAAGCCGACGGGCACCGCATAAATCACAGCGACAGCAGCGGCCTCGGTTGGGGTCATGACACCGCCATAAATGCCGCCAAGAATAATTACCGGCATCAAGAGCGCCGGAAAGGCATGAAAACCGCGCCGAGCAACCTCACCGGAAAGCTCCGAAAATGAGGGTTTTTCATCAAGGATCAGGTCGAACTTGCGCGACATGATCAGGTTAATCACAGAGAAGGACGTCATGATCAGCAGCCCAGGGCCGAGCGTGGCAAGAAAACAGGCGAGTATGGAGGTATCGGTCACCCAGCCATAGACGATCATCGTGACAGACGGAGGGATCAGAAGGCCAAGGATTGAGGAGTTTGCGATCAGCGCAGTGGCGTATTCACGGGGATAGCCACGTTTTTCCATCTCGGGGATCAAAAGTGGGCCAATGGCGGCAATGCCGGTCAGGCCAGAGCCCGAGATCGCGCCAATCACTGCACAGGACACCGCCGCAACAACACCCAGACCGCCACGAACATGGCCAATAAAGGCGTTTACAAATCGTAGAAGAGACGCAGCAATTCCACTTTCCGACATCACCGTGCCCGCAAGAACAAACAGCGGGATCGCCAACAATACGGGATTGCCCAACTGTTGCACTCCCCAGAGCATCATGCCTTTCATGGTCACATCACCCATGAAATACATGACCATCAGCGCGGACCCGAAACAGTAAGGTAGCGGCACACCCAAGGTCAGCGTGATGACCAGCAGTGCAATAGCAAGTAGCGCAATCTCAATCATGCTGCTTCTCCGGATTGAAGGCTGCGGATGTGACGAACCAGATGCGTTGCAGTGTAGATCATCATCAGTGTCATCCCGACGACCAGCGCGACGTCTGAATAGAATGTCGGGATATACAGCGTCGGGCTTTCACGCCACACGCGCCAAGCGTATCGCGTATACTCCCACGCCCAGGATAGCAGCCAAAGGCCGACGATCAGGCTGATGATCTCTCCGATAATGGCTAAGATGGTGTGGCCGCGGTCTGTTTTCACAAATATCTCGAGCACATTGGCGCGGATGTGCGTGTTTTCGCGCGACGCGTTGACGGATCCGAGGATGTAGAGCCAGACGGTTGGATAGGCCATCGTCTCTTCCAGCCCCATGACAGGGACTTGCAAGACATAGCGGGTTATGACCTGAACGAACTGGCCCAAAGCCACTGATACGATCAAAGCCGTCAGCAGATATTTTGCGAATCTATTCATCTGTCCCCCATCCCACATGCTTTGACGCATGGGTTACGTCATCATCAGACTGGACACTTGGTATAAAATCTATTTGATAATATCTTTAACTCCATAAACTGGATTTATAGATATGCATCTATCCCTTCGGCAACTCTCGACCTTTCGGGAAGTCATGCGTTCCGGCTCCATCAGTCAGGCAGCACGGTCTGTTGGACGCACACAGCCGGCCGTTTCAACGATGATTCAAACTCTCGAAGATCAGCTGGGCTTTGCCCTGTTTCTAAGGTCACATGGCAAACTGACGCCCACACCCGAAGCCTACTTTTTTCTGGAGGAATGCGAGGATATCCTGGGCCGCGTTGAACGCACGGAACGCACGTTGGAACGGATCAGTTCATTGCAATCCGGCAAGCTTAAGATCGCCTGCCATCCTGCAGCATCGAGCGCGTTCCTCCCCCGCCTTCTGACCGGATTCCTGAAAGACCGGAACGATCTTGATGTGTCCCTTATCATGCGATCCTCAGACGTGGTTGAAGACCTAATCGCATCGCAGCAATACGACCTTGGGTTTGCTGAGACGCCGCAGCCGCGCGCGTCGATCCGGCAAACAGATTACGATCTGGATTGCGTTTGCGTGTTGCCAAAAGACGATCCTTTGGCGCGGGCAGAGATTGTCACGCCGGGTGATCTAGATGGCCGACCGATGGCCGCTCTTTTCGATGAGCACGGAACAGCCGTTCAAACAGAGTCCGCCTTCCGCTCCTCCGGATGCCACTTCAACAAGCGGATCGAACTTCGCACCTTTCTTCCGGGACTGCAGTTTGTGACGGCGGGCGTTTGTGTGATGGTCTGCGATATGATAACGGCCTATAGCCATCTGGTACAGGCCCCGGAGAATGAGAGGCTGTCAATCCGGCGCTTCAGCCCGCGCATATCGAACAGCGTCTCAATCCTGACGCCGGGCTACGCCACACAATCCATGGCAGGCCAAGCCTTCAGAGTTGAGCTTCACTCTGCGGTTGAGAAAATGCAGCTCGAGATCCGCGAAGCATTGAAATAATAGCGACCGAACTGCTTCGGAATGCAGTCTGTATTGGAATCGTTATGACAAAGTCCAATGTCTGCATTGGCAAACTATCCCAATCACGACAATTAAAGTGCGGCAGTTGCGAGGCGATGCTGCATCAGCAATAGATGCAGCGGCATTGGTCCGGTTTGTCCGCGTCTGAGTTGTAGGATCAAGGCGCGGCGAAAAGGCGGTGTCGGTTCGAGTGAATTTGAAAGCCGCGAATGTCCGGAATGACGACATGTGCTGTGCCGCAGCGCGGAACGTGCCGCATACGCAAACTAATGCTGCGTCAGCGAAGCGCCAAAATCCAATGTCGGAAATGTCCGCAGAGTAGACATCTGGACAGAGTGTAGAAAAGGGCTGCTTCCCACCGTTTCCACCTCGGGCGGAGTGGCAGCTAGCTACGGTTCAGGGTATGCTCTGGAGTTCATGCGAGAGCATATGGAGCAGGTGTGGTGATTGATATTCTACTGGATATTTTTTGAATGAACAAAGCCCGCGCATTCAACCCGTTCTTGTGTGCCAGGACCGATAAGCTCATGGCGCTCATCACAGAAGTACAGGTCCAAATGGGTGGGTATGAAGCTTATTACGAGACCCGCAAGAGAGCTCGAAGACCTGCTGATCAAGTAACCTTCGAACGCACTGTGGAGGCCATCTTGTGTGATCTCTGTGCTGTAGAGCTAGGGCCTGACAACGACAGCATACATCTCCCCCTCAGCAACAAAGTCCTGAGGTCAAAGTCACGATACAAAGGGATAGCCTTGGGCAAAACCCTTCCAGCCATCTTGGACGTGATGTCAGCACCTGAGATGGACTTTGTCGTCGTCGAGAAAGGCCACAGCACCTTCAAGATTGTTGATGAAGATCTGAATGTAGCCTTTGCAGGAGGACAACAAACCATTCTGAAGGCCGGCCCAAAGCTGTTGTCACGCATAGAACACTTCGGGATTGTCAGGGATGACATAGGTCCTGCGCCTGAGGAGGAAGCGATCATCCTGCGGGCTCCCAAGCATCATTCCAACACCATGGCAGAGTATCAAGAGTATGAGGAGGATGAGGCAACCCTCGCCCTGCGTCAGCAGATGACCGACATCAATGCTTGGCTCGACACTGCGGACATCATCTGTAGTCACCCCCAGATGGACCCAAAACACCGTCGCCTGCGTCGCATCTTCAACAACTCAGACTTTGCACAAGCCGGCAGGCTCTATGGTGGATTCTGGCAAGCCATGTCCTAGGATGAACGTCAGGAGCATATCCTCATCGAGGATGATTGGTGTGTGGAGCTCGACTACGGACAGATGAGCCTCTTATTGTTGTATGCTGAAGCGCAAGCACAAGACCACGTTCCCGTAGGTGACCTCTACGACCTGTCGAAGTACGGCATTCCAGCTGAGTGTCGATCAGGCATCAAGAAGGTGATGCAAGCGATCATCAACAGTCCAGGAGTTCCTAGACGACTACCCAAAGGGTCCCGCAAGCACTTCCCCTCAAGGATCAACCTCAGAGATATTCTTAGAGCTGTCGAGAAAAAGCACCCCGTGATCTTCCCACTGATGACCTCAGGGATTGGTATGCAGCTGTTCCGTAAAGAGTCCGATATCTTAGTTGATGTGCTGGAAACCCTCAGGTCGAGAGGTATCGTTGCTCTGCCTGTCCATGATGCTGTTGTTGTTCGGGATGATAACTCAGACAAAGCTAAGGCTGTCATGAAGCAGGTCTTCAGGGAACATACAGGTATCACCCCAGATGTGAGCTTAGGGTAGTCCTGGAATAATCCTAGAATGGGTATCTAGTGGAGGTGTATTGTTGTGGATAATCAATAAGAACAACATCAATAAACAAGGACCTTATGGGGGATATCTAACCCCTCTTCATATAGGGGACCCGTAAGGAACTGGTATCCTCGTTGATGTCTTCAGAACCCTAAGGACACCCTGGGGAAGCCCTAGAGGGTGAGTATGTTTGTGGTGGGATAACAGAAGAACATTAACACCCTAAGGGGACCCTCTAACCCTCTTCATATAGGGGACCCGTAAGGATAACCGAGGGAGGGTGGCAACATAGCATGTCACCACAGACAAGAACCCCCCCCACTACACTGTCGAAATGCTAATACTCAGAGGCATATGGGGAGGCCCTAGTGTGTCCACATAGGGGGCCCGTAAGCGGGTATTGTCACCCTCCATCAGTATGCAGAGTAATCGAAGGAGCATCAAAGCCTAGGTCGAGATTCTGGGCTGCCTACTAGCCTACCAGCCTACTTGCCTAATTAGATACCTGGGTACTCGGGTAGTTGGCTAGTTGGGTACTTGAAGGTACTGCCCACTCCATCCCCAAAACTGAGAACTTTTAAGCCTCTATAATGATAACAATCATCATGGAGACCAATCATGTTTACGACCTTCACAGCCCTTGCTCTTGCAGGGGGTGCCCTTCGGTTTGTCCTGCAGTGGCAGCTGCGCAAACGCTGGGACATCTCACTGGCAGTCCCACAGATACTCGCAGGGGCCCTTGTAGTGCTGGCTGGCTTGCCTGAGTTCATCAAGCCCTTCCCCTTTCCAGTTCCGCTAAGTCTTACCTTGGGCCTACTGTTGCCTGACCTCCTGCTGCGGAGGGGCTAGGATGACTGACCTTACGATCACCCCTGGCAGCATCGTGTTGCTTACTGGCTTTGACGACATCCCCGCGCATCAGTTCTTGGTGGAGGAGGTCTTTCAGGACTGCATCACAGGCACTGCCCTCACAGGTCCCCTTGCTGGGGAATACGGAGAACCAGACATCACTTTGGTTCTGCGGGTCTTGTCGAGACCAACCTAAGCCAAGAGCACGTCAGGGAAGGGCTTAAACCCTGCTCTTCCTTGGCGCTGCTCACAAAAACCCAACCCATCACCCAAACCAGGGCAATTGCCCCAGAAAGGAGACGTCATGTCCCCCCAGATTAAGTACGCCTACAAGACCCACAACACCTGGGTCTACCGCAGGACCTACCCCAAGGCACTGCAACCCCTCTTGGGCTCTGCCCTCAAGCAATCTCTCAAGACAGGGGATGCCACTCAAGCCAAGACCCGTGTGGCTGAGCTGAACCAGACCTTCACAACCATCATTAAGGAGGCTCAGGCCCATGCCCTTGCTACCCCTCACACCGATACTCCCACTGCTCCCCAAGGTCCTCGACTGGCTGTGGGTCGCCCTCGATATCAGCGTGCTCGTCTTGTGGGTGAGCGGTTGGTAGCGGACCTTGCCCAAGCCTACCTTGCGGAGACAGCTGAGCGGCTTCGTCCTGGCAGCTACAAGTCGGTGCGCTTTGCCTTGGAGTTACTGTGCTCGCATCTAGGTGGGCATGCTGTTGGTGACTTATCCCTCATCCAGGGAAAAGAGGTGCTGGGGTACATCACCCAGCTCTCTCCC
>Ga0206126_10005544_pt1 | contig 11543 bp, 14 predicted proteins | sample Helgoland_Spring_5_FD_148621 | JGI IMG/M metagenome (GOLD analysis project Ga0206126, IMG submission 148621) | Pelagic subsurface seawater microbial communities from Kabeltonne, Helgoland, North Sea - Helgoland_Spring_Bloom_20160412_1 | ecosystem: Environmental > Aquatic > Marine > Epipelagic ...
CAACAACGATGCTCCGTTTGTTGCACGCACATTCAAAAGGCCCTGAACCGCTTTAGGTTTCTTTGGTTCTTGTTGGGGTTTTGAGTGAAACGCCTCCAAAAGGGGTTTTGAGTGAAACGCCTCCAAAAGGGGTTTTGAGTGAAACCCCTCCAAAAGTACCAGTAGCGTAATTTTGGTTGAAAAGGCACTTTTCCAGCGTTTCTCAAAACCCGTTGATTGTTTAAACCATCGATAATCAGTTCTGAGAGTGGTTTTTGATAACTGAAAAGCGAATAAAACCGCTGATAACCCAGTACCAGAGAACTCTTCTCACAAACGGTCGTTTTCAATAACCTTATTTTTAGCTGATTTTGACCACCTAAAGCCTTACTGGTACTTTTGGAGGCTATCGACACAAAACCCCCAAAAGGCGGTTTGCCCACGTAAGGGTCTGTACGTAATACGTGTAATTTGTTGTCACCTCCCCTCGATACATACTTAGGCGACTGGCTCTTGTTTGTTGCTGCCTGATTGATATGTCAATTAGAGGCGTTATGCTTATTTAACATAAATGAGTTTATCGGCCGCGGGCCACGCTAAAGGCGTTCTTTTTGAGCGTTTTTTTTGTGGTTTATCAAGACATAATCAGAATTTAGCGAGCTATAATCGCGCTATGAACGCAAAACCGATCACTTACACCGTCTTAAAAGACCTGGCCGACTCCGGGTTAATCATTGATATTCAAGCCTACCAGTTACCTAATGGATCAGGCTATCGCCTCATCGCCAGAACGCGCACTGGGGAGCGTATCCTGCACAAGACGCGCAACAGCACGCTGCCGCGTTTATTTAGATCCCTGGATAGCGTGGCGGATAATTGCAAAATGCTAGGCTTTAAACGTTTTGAAGTAGTCAATATTAAAATTCATCAGTAATTCTTTGCTTGGTCAATTAGATATTGTTATTGTTAGAAGAATAAGCGCTACACTCCAAATTAAAATGAGCCTTCCCCATGAATAAAATTGATAACGTCATTCAAAGCAAAAAATTAAAAAAAATAGACGCTCTAGATGAGCGCAGTAAGCAAGAATTGAAGTTTGCGGATTTTTTCTGTGGTATCGGAGGCTTTCATGTAGCAGCTAGCAACTTAGGAATGAAGTGTGTTTTTGCGAGTGACATTGATGCAGATTGCCGAAAAGCATATTTTGAGAATTTCAATATTATGCCTAAAGGCGACATTTCGAAAATCAACCCTATTAACGTTCCGAACCACGATGTTCTTTTTGCTGGATTCCCGTGCCAACCTTTCTCGATAATTGGCAGCAAAAAGGGTTTTGATGATCCACGCGGAACACTGTTTTTTGATTTGTTGAAAATAATTAAAGAGAAAATGCCGACTGCTGTGGTGTTAGAGAACGTTAAACAATTAGCCACTGCTCAAAAGGGCGCGGTTATAGAAAAAATAACTACAGACTTAGCTGATTTAGGCTATACGGTGGATTGGCGAATATATAACGCTCTCGATTTCGGTTTACCTCAAAAAAGAGAGCGCGTAATCATTGTTGGAATGTTAAACGGCTCGGAAAATTTTGTTTGGCCCGAACCAAGCAAAGAAATGCGGCCTTTATCAGATATTCTCGAAGAGAAACCGGATCAAAAGTTTTTCGTTTCTGAGCGAATAAAGCTCAAGAGAAAGCAGTCTCATAAGGCCAAGTTATCACCTTCCATTTGGCATGAAAATAAGTCAGGTAATATCTCTAGCTATCCGTATTCTTGTGCTTTGAGAGCTGGCGCATCGTATAATTATCTTCTCGTTAATGGGGTGCGCCGCCTTACGCCTAGGGAGACTCTTAGATTGCAAGGTTTTCCGGACACCTATAGAATGGTATGCACTGATTCTCAAATTAAAAAGCAAACTGGAAACGCTGTTCCCGTACCAATGGTTCAGGCGGTAATTTGCGAGGTTAAAAATGCCATCACCATACGACGTGCGACTGCGAGGGAGAGCAAAGCGACGGGATGAGTTTTATCCCTTAGGGAGTTTTCCGCCTGACATGATCGTTGCTTTAGCCAGGCAGTTTGTTCATAGAATGGCAATTGGACTTTTGGATGTTTCGGGTGATGATTTTGGGACAATTTTTGCTAGTGCGGTTGAAGGAATACACCGTGAAAGCCCCTTAGGTGTTGCTGATGTCGTTCGTGGTAAATGTGCGTGGTCTGTAAAAACCATAAAAGCTACAATCCCTAAATCATTAAAGACTGCACGCCTTATCTCTGGGCGGTGTTCGCCCGATTATTCCTTAGGTATTTCAGACCCTAGAGCTAACCCTACTGCAACAGGTAATGCTGTTTTGAGCATTTGGAATGCTCGAGTGAATGAAGCTTTAGATGAGTTTGATGATTTAAGAATAATAGTTTTAGTTAGGAATTTCGCATCCAAACAATTTATGTTGTTTGAAGAAGAAGCTTCTAGATTCACGCCCAATGATTACAAATGGGATTTTAATAAGTCTGGAAACTTAGAGGGTTATGACATTACCAGTGGAGACCACAGGTTTACGTGGCAACCACACGGGGCGCAATTTACAATAAAACGCCATATTCCAGCCCATGCTAGAACGTTTTCAATTCGCAATGATGTTCCAATCATAAATATGGAACAGGTTCTGGCATTAACGGAGTTTGTAGATGATTGGATAGTCCTAGATGAGTAAACCGAAAAACTTGCCAATCGATCAACGTTCTAATGATTTTAAGGCTTGGTTGACAAGTAAAAAGGGTTACAGCTCACGGGCTAAAAGCGATTGTCTGGCTCGTTGCAGAAGGATCGAAAGAGAGCTAGATATAGATTTATCAGATTTTTTTCAAAGTGCTGAGAGTTTTTCTTTATTAATGGCAAATATTAAGCAATATGCCAAGGATGTTTCTGAAAACTCAAGCTCGCAATATACCCTTACCGGAACTTTGAGGAATGCCGCTAGAAAGTATGCGTTATTCTCTAACCCTAAACTTAAGGGGACTTTTGAAGCGGGGAATTATGGGCAGGGCATTAAACCAAGCTAAGTAATTATTTAAAAATCACGTCCCAAAGGGGTGTTTCAACCAATTGCGCATAATCATCAATAAGTTAAATTCTTTGTTTCACCGTATGAGTTTCGGCGGAGAGCTGCAGTAGCTTAACCCGAAGTAGAGATCCTCATTGATGTCAAAACCGTAGCGGTCACACCAAGTCTTTATTTCAGCTATGGATCTGACGCCAAGGTCATCGCGGTAAACTTCACAGCTCTTCGCATTACCTGGCTCGTGTAACGCTCTAAAAAATAGCGGTTTACCGTCGTCGATCATAAAGCCAACCGTAAGCGTGAAATACTGCCCGGCATGGTTAAAGTTGACGGTTAGCGGGTTGTAATGACAAGCTTTTGGCTTGCCGCTGATTGAGTCCAGCGTATAAATACCGAGGCTATTATCCATAGTGAACCTCGAACATTCCGCGCAACGAGAGCAAGATTGATGCTATATCTTTTTCCGTGCCGTTGAGTACTTCGTCCAAAATAGTTATGCCCTCAATCATCGCGTTTGGCTCTTTGACACAGTAAACAAACCGTTCTGCCGCATAGTTATTTTCGATCAATTTCTGAATGCCGGCAATCAAGCCTAATCGGTATAACGTGTCGTCAGACCTACGTATCTCTTTGCCGCGCAGCTTGCGCTCCCAACAATGTTGTTCCAAAGGAGTTTTGAACCCAAACATCCTCGCCTGGTCAGCTTCGTCTAGCCCCCAACGGTTTGCTAGAGCAACCCCAAGCCTGTACCCAGCGCGAGCTGCGCCGTTAACTTGGTCTAGTGAATAATCTTCCCTGCGCTGCAAAACGAACCTCTTCCAACAAGTAATAAATAATAAGTAATATGTATTACTTATTATTTATGTATTTTTCCAAAGCTAGCCTTATTGTTGCACTCACGTTCTTTGGCTCTAAGCCGCTACGTTTATTGCTTAGTGCTAGGTCTTCGACGACCGTCAACAAACTGCGTGGCAGTGTTATCGATGTTCTAACCAATTCGTTCGACTCTTCGACATCGATTGCAGCACCATACGGTTTATCTGCTATCTGATCAGCTAGAGCCGCGGCTTGCGATGCAATACCAGATCCTCTTTTCTTAATGGCCACCAAACACCTCCGAAAGGAGCCTCTCCACCTCAGCAGCAGCCTCAGTGTTTGTTGACTCTAAGACCGACTTGCCGTCAGGTATGACGTCTCGGTACACCTTACGGAAGAAACCAACACTATTTAGGGCTGTGAAGCCCTTAAGATCCGCCACATACTCCAAAAATTCTTTTCGCTCCGTGTCGCGCACAACCGGGTTAGTATTCGCCATGGCATGATATATGAAGACTTTAAGTTTTGGGTTCATATCCCTGATCCGAACAGTCTGTTTTTCTAACTCTTCGAGAGTGTCTAGATCTAGCTGGCTGCCCTGATGGGGGGCTATGATTTGATCGGCTACGGCCCCACCCGTGATTAACTCGCGTGAGTTCCGCCCAGCCACATCGACGATGATGTGGTCGTATTTTTCATCTAGGCTTAGGAGGGTTTGAGAGAGGTTTTCTAACTTCTCGACTAGCGTTATTAACGGTACGACACCAGCCTCTTCCCTATCAGCGTGCCACTTGGCTGCGGATCTCTGTGGGTCTGCATCCATCAAACAAACATCAAATCCTCGTAGCGCTAACCCTACAGCCAAATTCGTGGCCGTGGTGGTTTTACCAGCCCCCCCCTTATTGCAACCAACAATCGTTATCATTAGGTCAACCTCGTTTAAGTATTACTTATGTTAATAATATATATTAAGTATTACTTAGTCAACAGGGCTGAATGGAGACTTCCTACTTAAAAGTCCGCCCCTATTCATCGAACTCTATTTTTGTTTGCGCTTTCATGGAGAAAACAAACTTGACGGCGTGGATAGCCCTTCCTCTCCTGACGAGGATTGGTGGCTGGACGTGGTAATTACTCAAAGAGTTGATTTCCTTTATTGCCTTGTCAATAACGTTCCTTCTAAACTCAGCCCACCGAGAATATTTATCTGCGACACCGAACGCTTTCTTTAACTGGCTTACCTCTTCTTGCCGCCACCCAGTATTTTTGAACTGCATTAGTAGCTCATATAATCTGATAGCGTGGCTGGACTTGAAGCTCTTCACCTCAAGCAGCCGGTAGGTAGTAAAATGGCCTTTTAGCTTAGTTAAATATGGAAGCAAGTCTGGACTAAGACTAATTTTCACGTAGCCGACAGTGTCTTGGTTGACTTCCTTATATATCCATCGAAGGTTACCGATCTCGCCTGTATCCGGGTCCATTAATTCAATGGATCTCTGGTAAAGAGTTACGCTGGCATCCTTAAGCTGCTTGTATGCAACTTTTGGATCAATATCCCACATCTCGCTAAACTCTTGAGTGGTTATGTGTATTTCGCCGTTGTGCCCTTTGTCAGAGTCAGAGTCTATCTTTGAAGTTGCGCTGAGTATCAGCCTTCTTTCATCCAACGTTAGCTTATAACTAGCGTTGTTGAGATCGTTTCTTTTAGTAACAGTAAGGTTTTTATTCATGTTAAGTGCAGCCGCGCTAAAAGAGTGTAGCTCTTTTTATTTAATTACACCGATAACTTAACACCCAAACGAAATAGCAACAACACTGAAAAAAACAAGAAGATTCCCACAGACCATAAATTGCTACACTTTTAAAACCACAAACAACTACACAGCTGCGCAGGAGATACCCAATGCGGTCCTGGAACACCAAATTAACGTGTGGATAAGTCATGTACTCGCCCATAAGCAGCTACACTCATAACACCATAAATAGCTACACCCATAACCATAAGTGGCTACACCTATGACCATAGGCACCTACATCCGCAACCATAAGTAGCTACACCTAGACCATAAATAGCTACACCCAAACCGCCATAAACCTTTGTTTTTAAATGTTTTTTTAGACCTATAAACAAGTTAAAAACTTTAAAAACTTTAACAAACTATAAAAACTAAAAATAGTAATAAGGGCTGTGGATATGTGGATAACTTTGAGAACCGCTCCCTTTGGTCGCCTCCCTCAGCCATCCCTGGCTTCGCCCAACCTACTCACGCACGCTAATGCGTGCTACGCGCCATCCATGGCTTGTGACGCCCCTTACGGGGCTTTAAGAACGTCTGCGCAAGCGCAGCAGTCGCTACGCTCCTTTAAGACGCTCTAACGAGCGCTGGCTACGGCTCAAGGCCTCCGCCAACGGCCTTACGGCCTAGTGTCACCCAAAGGCGTCAGCACGCAGTGCTGTCATTGTCTTGTGCCAACGAAAAGCGAGACAGCCTTCGGTTAGCGTCGATCATTCAAAACCCACCCTTCGTAGAGACTAAACGCGCTTCGCGCGTTTCAAAAATTTAAGGCTTTTAGATGAAGTGTCTCGATCGCTTCGCGATCGTCTTTAATTTATGGCTAAAAAGTTTTCAGTATTGCGAATTGGACAGAAACTACGGTAAAAAGTGATCAAATAGTAGATGCCATTTCGAAACTTTGATCGTTGGCGCTCCGAACGTATGACCTTATAAAAGACAAGCCAGCATAGCCGTTAGTCCCCTCTTCGAGTGGCCACCGGCAGCTGGCAAAGGGACGCTCTCGCTCCCTTAGAACCCTAGAGAAAAGACCCATGTCGCCGAACCGAACGAAACAAACTAAAATCCGCTGGACTGATGCAGAACATCAGTTGGCGGTTTCAGCTTGCCCCGATCGGCATCTAGCGTCCTGGTTGCGCGATATGGCGCTGGCCGGTGGCGAGCGATCGCGCTTACGGCGATCAGCTAAGGCTGACCCCGCTTTATTGTTGCAGCTCTCTAAAATTGGCAACAACCTCAATCAGTCGGCTCGACGTCTGAATATCCGTAATGATCTCAGCCAGACTGAGCGCACCTTCTTGTTCCGAAACTTAGCCTCGATCGAAGCGGATTTAAATGCGATCCGAGATCTCGTTGAGAACCCATCATGATCGTCAAGTTTCACAAACATGGTAATGGTGCCGGTAAAGGGCCAATGGATTACCTGTTGCTTACCAAGGGTAAGCCTCGATCTATGGCGCGCTTGATGCGCGGTGATCCAGATCTTCTCGTCCGCCAGATTGACGAATTGCCCTTTAAATTCAAATACACATCTGGCTTGCTGGCCTTTGATGTTAAAGACTCAAATTTGAGTGAAGAGTTTAAGCATTATCTGATGGATTATTTTGAGGATGCGCTGTTGCCTGGGCTTGCTCCAGATCAATACAACATCGCCTGGGTTGAGCACATGGATAAAGGTTTCTTAGAGCTAAACTTTGTCGTGTCCAACGTTGAAAATCGTAGCGGCAAAGCGCTGACCGTTTACTTACAAAAGAATGATGTCTATCGCATCGATGCGTTCAAAACGTGGGTTAACGCGAAATATGACTTCCAAGACCCCAACGACCCTAAGAAAAAACGTCAATTACAAAAAGGGGCTGATATTCCAAAAAAAGTGGCAGAGGCTCGATTAGCGATGCACGCTCACATTGAGGCGTGCGTTGTGGATGGCCGTGCGACAGATCGCGCATCAGTGGTTAAAGCGTTAGAGAGTCTTGGCCTGACGATTGCCAAGCAAACTAAATATTCGATTTCTATCAAGGTCGAAGGAAAAGGTCGCCGAAACATTCGATTAAAAGGTTCTTATTATGAAGAAAACTTCGACGGATCTATCGGAGAAAGCGAGGTAGAAGCGGCATCCAAACTGTTTGCAGAGCAAAGGCTCGAGCGGCGTGACGCATCGGCAAAAAACTTTCTTTCGCGCTACGAGCACAAAAAAAACAAATTAGCGGAGCGCTACGGCGCTTTAGACGACTATAACCCCAAGGAAATCACACACTATGAACGACAGCAGCCCCTTAATCAGCGAAATACGCCTGGATTCGTTGAGTCAATCCGTCGACGAGTTGAACTCGCAAAACAAGCAATTAGAAAGGCAAATCGATCAGCTCGGCAAACATTTCGATCTATCACACGAGCAGCAAAACGAGCGCTCCAAGCTTCAGCACAACGACAAAGAACTCAGGAAGATGATACTGCAAGACGACGAGCTAGATCACTCCTGGCCATGTCTAAAATGCAGCAAAAGCATTATGGTTCAGGGCTTAAACACCACAATGGAGTCAGCCCCAGCAACACGAATGCAAGCCTACTGCACACTAATACACAACGTCGTTAGCCAGGTAAAGTCGTGTGAAGGGTTTATTCCGCGGTGATTAAGATATCTATTCACCGCAAAATGTGCTGTGAATAGGATTTTTGGAAGAAGGCTAAGTTAGATTCGGTACCAGAGATAAACACTCAATGGAAATATTAGTCTTGGGGTTATTTGCGACAGAGAGAGAAAACCCAAAGGCATAGGCTCTCTAAGTTATACTGAACTTACGATCAGCCCGGCAATCCCACCCCCCATAGCTGCGCTGGTCTAGAACGGCTCTTTTTAGGGGTTTTGTGTCCATAGCCTCCAAAAGTACCAGTAGGGGTTTCGCTGGGCTAAATTAGGTTAAAACTGGATTATTGAAAACGATCGTTTGTAAGAAGAGTCCTCCGGTACTCGGTTATCAGCGGTTTTATTCGCATTTCAGTTATCAAAAACCATTCTCACAATTGATTCTCGATGGTTTAAGCAATCGACGGGTTTTGAGAAACACTGGAAAAGGGCCTTTTCTACCAAAATTAAGCTACTGGTACTTTTGGAGGCGTTTCACTCAAAACCCCTTTTAGAGCCGTTTTTTTTTGCTTTCCGTTTTTGGGTTCTTGCAACGGAACGCCAAAGGTCACAGTTTCGGAGTTAACTGAATTTTGGCCAATCGCAGGTTGTTTTGGCGATAAAACAGGTTATTCGTCTTTTTGAAAATCAAAATTTCTGTGATATGGGAGGGGGGAGAAAACATTCAAAACTGTTTATTCGTCATCTTGGAAATCGATTTTTAACTGATATATTTAGTAATCAAGCACAACCAACTAATTAGGAATAGACAGGGAATTAGTAAATTATCCTACGCTAAGGACGAATGATTGGCTGTAGTTTGCCCTTTTCAGCCAGTCGATAGGACAGAAAAAAGGAGCTCCTAAATCCTTCATAAATCCTATTATACGCATGACTTTAGTTTGCCAGAATCGGACATTTCTATTTCGGCGCCGGCTCCTAAGATTGTATTTAATTAAAATGGTAGCAACTTATTGGGGGAAGACAGTTGGGCTATTGCAGTAAGATCATGAGCGCGCCAGATATATCGACTCCTACCTCGTACTGAAGATAGGTATAATCATCGCCACTAAACGGTCCAAAAAAATCACGACCATCGGAATCTTTTACAGCGATCAAAACGGTTAAGCGAGCACCATAATCCTGGTCAGATACTTCCCAATCAAAAGTATTGTTGGCGCTCCAGTCCTGGCGTACTTCAAAACTAAACCCAGTTGGCTGGATTGCGAATTTGTACTCTAACGGTCCGCCATCAGGGTCGGTAGCATTTACAGTAATGGTGATTTTGGAACCAGAGTTAACTGATCTCGGCTGACTACGTATCTCAACCCCATTTCCAAATGATCCCAACTGAGTTTGACCCCTGCTATCTGTAACTCGATTAATTCTAGCCGCGGCACTTGCGCTCGGATCTTCAACATCATATGTTGCGTAAGTGTAGTCGTCGCCGGTTAACGAGTTGAAGTAATTCAATCCGTCGTCGTCCCTCACAGCTATCAAGACTGTTATGTTTTGCCCGTACTGATCAGGGCCAACCAGCCATTCAAACTCGTTCGAACTGCCCCAAGGTTGGGCTACTTGAGATGATCCTATTTGAGAATCCACTATAAACTGATATTCAAGCTGCCGATCAGCTTGTGAAAAACCGCTCGCTACGAAAGTAAGTGTATCGCCGACTTTTATTTCTATCGGTCTTTGCACATCGTTTGGCCATCCACCATTTTTGTCTACTGCCCATGAGTTAGGATTGACATTCCCAAGACTATCTTGAATTTGAATAAGAGTAGCCTGAGGGCCTGCCGTTGGATCCTCGACGTCATATATAGCATAAGTATAGTCATCCCCTGATTCAGACCCTTGAAAATCTAATCCATCGTCATCCCGGACCGCTATAACAATTGTTGTGTCTGGGCCAAACTCGGCTCGGGTGACACTCCACTCCCAAGCGTTATCCGAGCTCCAATCCTGGCGGACACCATCAAGATCACCCCCTGATGATTGCACCGAAAACCGATACTCTAAAACACTACCCTCGCGGTCAGACGCAGACGCAGTGAAAGTTATCGTGTCGCCTACAGCAACGGACAATGGTACATCGACATCGCTAGGCCATCCTCCATTTTCCTCATCACTCCAAGAGTTAGTCTGGACATTGCCAAGACTATCAATTACCTGTGTTAGTAAGGCAGGCTCGGATGCATGAACACTAACAGCGTTATAAAACGTTAGAAATAAAACTAGTAGCAAGCGCGTGGGAATGATTTGCATTTCAATATTGTCTCGTTTGAGGAGGGTGCTGTAGATTTAACACTCTAAATAATCATAATCTATAACCCAAATCTCAGCACTAATTCATTTACGAGTGCCGTGCAGAAAGTAAACTTGTCAACACCACTCTGAGAGCGTCATTTGTCAACCTGTGTGACTCACCTATCAACCAGTTTGGGAATTGATAAGGCCTGAGTTTCCTAGCCAATTTCTGCTTCAAAAACACTGGAATTATAGATAGTACCAACGACGGCTTTGAGTATGCAACAGCCGGTCATTTGGCGCAAACTTGCTACCAGATCAAGTTGCCGAAACAACGTTTTCATCAAGCAAAGAAATCACACCTAACAGCCTTTTGCCTGACTAGCTGCGAACCAAGCTAACCTCTCCATCGCTCGATCCGGTGCATCCAGAGTCTCGGGACAAGCCCAAAGATATTGTTCCTTCGCCACCAGCATCTGGGAACGTCGCGTTGAAGTTTCCAGGAAATGTCAGCTGCTCGATCACCCCGCCAATAACCCTTATACCGCCGTTCACCGATGTATTAAGCCCGGTGCTAATTGGCGCTGTAATACACTGAACGCCTGTAATGGTTACAATATGCTAATGGTAGTATTAGTACATGATGATTGATCGAAAAAACTACCGTGAACTTGATCTGCTCTTGTGGGACTTTGTTCCGCGATTGCTGACCCGCGAGCACGCGTTCAGGACTTACGAGATGAAGTGGGGGTATGTCCATGAAGACAAGCTAACCAAGCAAGAACGCAAACTGATTGATGAGCTTATTAAGGAGTACAACAACGATGCTCCGTTTGTTGCACGCACATTCAAAAGGCCCTGAACCGCTTTAGGTTTCTTTGGTTCTTGTTGGGGTTTTGAGTGAAACGCCTCCAAAAGGCGGTTTGCCCACGTAAGGGTCTGTACGTAATACGTGTAATTTGTTGTCACCTCCCCTCGATACATACTTAGGCGACTGGCTCTTGTTTGTTGCTGCCTG
>Ga0206126_10005548_pt1 | contig 11538 bp, 9 predicted proteins | sample Helgoland_Spring_5_FD_148621 | JGI IMG/M metagenome (GOLD analysis project Ga0206126, IMG submission 148621) | Pelagic subsurface seawater microbial communities from Kabeltonne, Helgoland, North Sea - Helgoland_Spring_Bloom_20160412_1 | ecosystem: Environmental > Aquatic > Marine > Epipelagic ...
CGAAGAGATGACAGGGCAGCCAGTCCAATCATCTGAATTTTTAACACCTGATGGTGCAGCACTCAATGTGGCGAGAGATCCTGAAGGCATGCGTCAAAAGCTTGCTGATGGCTACTTTGCTGAAGGTAGTGACGATAATGTCAGGCAGGCACTAGAAAGCTTTGACAGCAAGCCAAAACTACGAGAGTTTGGTGAACCAAAGCCAGAAGACCGCAGCGTATTCCCAGCACCACAAAGATTCTTCGATCCTAATGACAAGGCTTTTAAGCCGTTTACTGCTGAGTTTGGCCCTACACCAGGGGGCAGATACTTAACGCGGGGAGAGGACGGTTTTGAGGACATTACAGGGCAGTTTGTAGAGACTGCAAACCTATCTGTATCGCCTGACGGTAAGCCATCGTTTACTGTGGGCCAGGAATCTGCACCGCTGCCACCAAACAAGAAAGGCAGAAAGATTAAAACAAACCTGTTTAAAAAGAAGGCAGGTTGGAGTTGGACTGATGTCCCGGAAGGATACGACCCTAACCCAGCGGGCGACTTCCCGCTTATATCTGTTGAGGATGGTAATAAGCATTACTACACACTAAATACACAATTCCCGGAAGGAGTTGACCTTGCCAGATACGACAAATCAAAAACTGAGCCGCGCTTACGCCCGACTAAAGAAAAATCTACAGTCACCCTGGGTGAAAAAGTTGGGGAGATATCTGTCAGAGGCAAGCTACATCCTGTTTATGATAATGCTGTTGTCAGGTTTGGACTTCCCGCTGTAGTTGGTGCCAAGACTTTAGCTGCCGCTACTGGTGGCGCTATGATTTTAGGATCAGAAGATGCTGAAGCTGGTGGTATAGGCTTTGGTCGAATAACAGGTTTAGGCAATAAGCCGCAGCAGGTAGTAGAGAAGATAGCCAGATCTAAGCCTAGCAATCCCCAGGGATACTACAATGACCTGGCACAGCTGGGCGTTAAGAAGGAAGAGCTGGACTCTATGGGGTTCATGGATCACTTTGCTGGCCGTAATGATGTCACAAAGCAGGAAGTCGTAGACTTTGTTAATGAGAACCCATACCAGATATATGAAGATGTATTAGTAGATTCGACAACTACAGCTTTAGACTACTTTAGAATCTTAGAGCCGTCTGCTTTAAAGCCAATGCAGGAGCTTATGGCTGCAGGTGATATTGAGGGCGCAAATAAGCTATTCCAGGGCTTAAGGGAGCGTCACCAGATTGAGGTTAATGCGTCACAGGGCAAGGTGCCAAGATGGGCTGGAGATAACTTAGTATTGCCTGGCGAGCGAGCAAATGATATTGAGTATGTGTTCCAATATCCGGGTGCAGATGCAAAAAGGCAGGCACTTGTACAAGAGTTACAGCCTAGAGTCGCAGAGCTGAGACAAGCGCAATCTGATATGTTTACATGGAATACCAACGCAGCAATGCTGCGCAACAGTGGCTTTCAGGCAGGCTCGGCTGATGTTCCAGAAGAAGTTATGGATAACTTGATGTCAAGCCCGCTGCTTGGCCGGTTTGCAATGACACCGGAAGATATGGCTGCAAGAACGCCAGAGCAGAAGCGCCAGCTAGTAGACCAGGCACTTAGAAAGACTGATGAATACTACGACATGACTCATACTGAATTTGCGGCAGAGTATGATCCGTCTATAGCGCCTTTAGTTGCAGAGCATGACGCACTAACCAATGAGATTGGCACAGGTCGTCGTGACGGTACACATAAGCCATTTGTTGATGTAACTCATTACCCTGATAACCCAAACCCAGTTGCACACATGCGTACAAATGAGCGCGAGATATATGATGCAAATGATAACTATCTGGGCGAGTCGCTGCACATTGAAGAGATCCAGTCAGACCTACACCAGACTGCCCAGGGCAAAAGCCAGGCTACAGATGTAGCTCCAGGATATCGAGATGCAGACTATGAAGAAAGGCTTGCAGACCTAAAAGCGCAGCAAGCAAAAGCTGAAGAAGTGTATGACCGTGGTTTAGAGCTATACAAGGAATATAGAGGCGGATATAGAACACCAAGCCAAGAGAGATTGGCTGATGTTGCAGAATTTGGTGAAGAATATGCTGCAAACAAGGAAAAGATTTTAAAAGAGAAAGCTGGAAGGCTTGGCAACGCTACTTATAAGCTTGATATTGCAATTGACAAAATTAAGGGTGCTGCGCCGGATGTTCCTATGAAGAACAACTGGTACGAGCTGCCTATAAAGAAAGCTATTGTCACAGCAGCAGATTCTAACGCTGATTTTTTAACGCTAACTAAAGGCCGTGACCAGGCACTAAGGTCTAGACAAGTAAATCTCTACAACAAAGTTGAGGTCAACAGGTTTGAAGACGGCAGCTTTGAAGTACGTATGCTGCAAAACGACATGCCGGTAGGAGTTAAAGAAGTTAAGGCCGGGCAGCCAATTGATAAAGCATTGACCCGCATCCTTGGCCGTGAAAACGCTGAAGAATTGATGACAGATCCCGCTACTGGTGAGCTGTACGAGAGCACTGCTGACTTTGGCGGCTTTACTGGTCCTCTCAAGGGAGAGACAGGCAGTGAGGGCATGGTTCAGTGGTATGACAAGACCTATGTGCCAAAGATTAACAAGATGCTTAAGCGTTACGGCGCTAAGGTTGAAGAGGTGCATCTTGCAGACGGCACTACTGTACACGGTGTGCGCATTACAGACGAAGTACGCGAAGCTATAAAAAACGATAAGGGCGCATTCACTACATTTATGCGACCAGAGACTGTTGTTGGTGCTGGCGCTGTAGCAGCAGGAACAATGGCCCCAGGCGAGACAGTACAGGCTGATGACTTTGAAAGCCCATTAGAGCAGTCACGAAATATTGACTTTGCTGTGGAAGGGAGAACAGAGCGATTACGTGAAAACCTGGCAGCCGATCAGCCTGTGGATCAAAGCCCATTAAGACAAGTCAATGATATGACTGATGGCGAAATGACTAACTTCTTAAGCAGCTTAGATGACACTAAGAAAGTGCCATTATCTGAGAGACTAAGAAGGACTGGTATTGCATCTGCTGATGTTGCTGCAGAAGTGGTTGAAGATACTGTGCGTGTTTTTGTTGGCGCTGCTGGAGCTGCTGTCTATCCTTACAGGGATGACCAGGGTAGATCTTTGCTGGACAGGGCGCTTGAAGATGAAGGTATATTTGGTAACACAGCTGAGTCAAAAAACTTCAAAAAGAACATAGGAAAATTCTATGACCAGTACCTAAAGAAAGAGGTAGACCAAGCTGCAGAAACTATATACAGAGGCAAGGCGCCCGGCCAGCTACTGTCTATGGAAGATAAGGTTGACCTTGTTGTTGAGCTGTACAAATCTTCACCAGGTTTCTTTAAGGAAGAGATAGGTAATCGTATTGGCTATGCTACGCTTGCTGCCTTATCTGTCATGGGCTTGAAAGGCGCGCAAAAGGTTGCTGGTAAACCTGATATCCCGGTAGACACTACGCCAAGATTGGGCGGAACTGTGCCACCTAAGCTAGACGCACCATCTATTACACTAAGAGAAGTAAGCCCAGGAGTATTCGAGTAATGGCAAAGAAACCAGCAAAAGGCAAGGCAAAAGTTAAGGTTACGGCAAGCGGCAAGAAGGTTAGCTACGGCCAGGCCGGTAAAGCTAAGGGCGGTGGTCCTAGAGTAAAGCCTGGCACTAGCAAGGGTGACTCTTACTGCGCAAGAAGCCTGGGAATTAAGAAAGGCCTGCCTAAGAAGAAGCAGAACGACCCTAATACGCCTAACAATTTATCAAGAAAGCGGTGGAAGTGTTCCGGCGCTAAATCCAAGAAGAAATAGGAGAATATTATGCCAGCAGGTAAAGGTACATACGGTAATAAGGTCGGAAGACCGCCAAAGAAGAAAACCACCAAGAAGGGTGGCAAGAAAAAAATGTGCAAATAATTGCAAAATGATGTATATGACAGCAGAATTGTAGTACCGGCTTCCGCCCAGCCGTTTTAATGGGTGAGTTTAACAGGGGAAAGCAATGAACGAATTGGCAGATGAAGATCTGAACGAAGTAATTGAGGAGTCAATCGACGAGGAAGTACAGCTTGACGAAGAAACCGAAGAGAGTCCTGAACAGTCTGAATCAGACCAGGATGAGATCACAGAGGAATCAAGTCAGGAAGATGCAGACGAGCCGGAAGACGACGAAGATGATGAAGTAATTGTTCAGATTGGTGAGGACGCGCCGCCCACCGAAGAAGACAGTAGTCCAGCACCTGAATGGGTGAAAGAAGTACGTAAAACTAACAGGGAGTTACAGCGCAAAAATAAGGAGCTTGAAGCAAAGCTTAACGATCAGGTAGCTGAGTCCAATCCGGCACCTAAAGAGATTGTAAAGCCGACACTTGATGGCCTTAATTATGATGTCAATGCTTATGAAGAGCAGCTGGCTCAATATTACGAAAATAAGAAAGCTATAGATGAGCACCAGGAAGCAGAGCAGCAAAAGTTACAGCAAGCTGAGCAGGTCTGGCAGTCTAAGCTAGAAGGATACGCTAAGAAGCGTTCTGAGCTTAAAGTTCGTGATTTTGAATCCGCAGAGCACTTGATTGAAGATACGCTGAATAACAACCAGCAAGGAATTTTGCTTGAAGGAGCAGAAAACCCTGCATTGTTAGTTTATGCACTTGGTAAAAACCCTAAGAAGGCGAAAGAGCTGGCTGCAATTGATAACCCTGTGTCCTTTGCCTTTGCGGTAGCAAAACTGGAGACACAATTGAAAGTAAGTAATCGCAAGGCGAAAGCCCAGCCTGAGAAGAAGTTTAAGTCTAGCACTACTTCCTCTGGGGCTGTTGACTCTACCTTAGAACGGTTGCGTGAAGAAGCAGCAAAGACTGGCAACATGGATAAAGTGATGCAGTACAAGCGAAATCTGAAGCGCGCCAATAAATAACTTAATTTAGGAATATTTAAAATGGCTAACTCATTTAACAAAGAAGAACGCGTCGCGTTCGAGAGCATTCTGGAAGGTTTCCAGGACGCTTTGGTATTATCACGTAATGTTGGTGTTTATAACACTGACCAGACCATGATGGAGCGCGCAAGCGACACTATCTGGCGCCCACAGCCTTATATCGCAAGCTCTATTGATGCCGCACCTGGTACTGATATCTCTGCATCATATAAGGATTCAACTCAGCTGGCTGTGCCTTCAACTATTGGCTTCAGCAAGTCTGTACCTTTTACTCTTGACGCTAAAGAACTGCGTGACGCTCTCCAGGAAAATCGCCTGGCTGACGCTGCTAAGCAGAAGCTGGCATCTGACATCAACGTCGCTATTATGGATGTTGCTGCTACTCAGGGTACTCTAGTAGTTAAGCGCACCGCTGCTGCAACTGGTTTTGATGATGTTGCTGAAGTTGAAGCAATTATGAACGAGCAAGGTGTTGTTGATTATGATCGTTACCTGGCTCTTTCAAGCCGTGACTACAACGGTATGGCTGGAAACCTAGCTAACGGTGGCGCTGCTGCTGGTCGTTCATTCGGTGGTGACAAGTCTAACTCTGCATACGAGCGCGCATTTGTTGGTCAGGTAGCAAGCTTCGATACTTACAAGCTTGACTATGCTAACCGTCTAACTGCTGCTGCTGGTGGTGGTTCACTGACTATCGACACACGCGATGCTGCTACTAACTTCTACAACCCTTCTGCTACTAGCACTTCAGTAGGCGGTCAGATCAACGTAGATAACCGTACAGATACAGTAACTGTTTCCTCTACTACTAACGTAGCTGCTGGCGACGCGTTCACTATCGCTGGTGTTGAGTCAGTACATCACATCACTAAGCAGGCTACTGGCCAGCTTAAGACTTTCCGAGTGATGTCTGTAACTAACGGCACTACTATGGTAATTAGTCCTCCAATCATCTCTAACCAGGTTGCTAACGAAGCCGCTGAGCAGTACAAAAACTGTGAAGTAACTTCTAAAGCTGCTACTAAGGCGATTGCTTTCCTTAACACTACCACTGCTGCTGCTAACCCATTCTGGCAGAAAGACTCTATGGAGCTGCTCGCTGGTCGTTATGCAATGCCTGATAACGCTGGTGTTTCTGTTCTTCGTGGCACTACTGACCAGGGTATTGAGCTGGTTATGCAGAAGTTCTACGATATCAACACTATGACTACTAAGTATCGCTGCGATACTCTGTTTGGTGTTGTTAACAAGCAGCCAGAGATGTCTGGTATCATGCTGTTTGGCCAAGCTTAATCGGTCTAGCAGTTTTAAGGGGGGTGGTTCGCCGCCCCTCTTTTTATTAATACTTGGAGCGATACAGAATGGGATGGACTAAGCGTGAATACATCACCCAGGCACTAGAAGAGATTGGCCTGGCTAACTACGTATTCGATTTGACACCAGAACAGCTGCAAAGCGCTTTACGTCGATTAGACACTATGATTGCGCAGTGGAATAGCTATGGCATACGCCTGGGCTATCCGTTGACCAATAACCCATCTGACTCAGATTTGGACACCGTTACAATGGTTCCAGACTTTGCTCACGAAGCTATTATTACGAATCTCGGCATCAAACTTGCTCCGTCATACGGAAAAGTAGTAATGCCAGAAACCAAGACGCAAGCAAGGAGTGGCTACAGAGCACTCTTAGAGCGTTTTGCTAAACCCTCAGAACAACAGCTCCCTGGAACCTTACCGCGAGGTGCAGGTAAGAAGGACACAGATCGGCCATATATCAATCCGCCGTCTGATCCTTTACTAGCTGGAGATGATGGCGAATTAGATTTTAATTAAGGAATTACTTATGCCCACTATTAATCAATTATCTTCAGTCAATGCTGTCGCTGGCTCCGATCAGGTTCCAGTGTATTCTAGCGGCCAGGGTGATGCTCGAAAGGCGTCATTCTCAACTGTTTTACAGTATGTCAAAGATAACTTTGCAGATCCAAACTATGACGTAATAATCAATGCGCCAATTTCTGGCTTTACGCTGCAGCTAACAAACGCAAGCAATAACATACAGGTTATCTTAAATCCAGCAGGTACTTTAGCGACTGGAACAATTGTGCTTCCGGCTGTCGCTGACTGTTTTGATGGCCAGGAGATTATTTTTGTTTCTACTCAGACAATCACTGCCCTGACTGTAAATGGCAATGGTGGAACCACAGTAGGTGTTCCGTCTGGCTTTAGCGCTACGTCTACTTTTACTATCCGGTTCAACAAGCTGCAGAGCACCTGGTACACAATTGTCAACAACCCACAGATTGCTGGCGCTGACATTGTTACTACTACTGCTGCTCAGACTTTGACCAACAAAACATTTAACCTAAGCGACAACACATTTGCTGCAACATCAGCACAGCTTGCTGCCGCTGTTACTAACGAGACAGGCGCAGGTAATCTGGTATTTTCATCAAGCCCGACTTTATCCTCACCTAACTTAGGTACAGTAACAAGCGGAAACGTAGCAGCCTGTATTGGTTACACGCTAACCAATCTAAACGGCCCTACAGCTAACATTAAAAGCTGGCTGGCTTCCCCGACAAGCACAGCGCTGTGGGACGGCATGACGACAAAAACAGGTCTGCGGCAGTCAAGCTTAGTGTTTAGTACCAGCCCATCATTAAGCGGAAAAGTAGAGTTTGAAGGTTCCAGCTACATGGATATGAATGGCGCTACTTCAAGCAGTGGAACCGCTACACTGGATATGAACTCATCTAACCAGTGGAAGATTACTTTGACTGAGAATATCACTACATTTAACGTGAACAACGAAAATGAGGGCCAATCACTGCTTATTAGATTCCTCCAGGATGGTACTGGCAGCAGAACTATTGCATGGCCAGCTGACTTTAAATGGCCTGGCGGTGTTACGCCGGTATTATCTACTGCGGCTAACGCTGCTGATGTACTTCAGGCGACTTTTGTAAATGGTGCTTGGTACGGTAATCTTCTTAAAGGGTTCGCATAATGTTTCCGGGCGGCTCCAAGCTATGGGGCAGCCAGGATCAGGCGGTATTGGCAGGTTACGCAGCATTTTTGCCATCTGACGAGCAAGGCGATGTGTTTTTTACCACAAGATCAGGTTTAAGCACTGTACGAGCTACATTTGAGCTGAGCAATATGCCAACACCGTCTTTGGCAGGGCGTGGTTTTTTCCGCAATGCGCAAAACGGAGTCGAAGATGCTTTTATGTGGTGGCTTGGTGCAGGTGTGCCAAGCGACTACGAAGTTCAGGCCGATGATGTCAATGGCAGAGCTTTAAGTGGTACAGCTACAGGATCTTGGGTAGCTGTTCCTAATCCTGGTGCATTAGCCTGGTATATAGAGCGCACAACTCCCGGATCGTTTAGTTCAGACTTCCGTGTAAGAATAAGGCAAATTGGATCTGTAACAACACTAGCAGAAACTAGAGTTTTTCTGACCGCTAATAAGATGAGCTAAGAATATGCAGATAAACATTGCCCAGGGAATATACACAGCAAGCAGCCCCGACTTGTTAGCAGCCTTGCCTGTAAACATGCGCCTGGTTCCACAGGTTAACGAGGTTAGCGGACAGGGAGGCAATCTAAGACCTATCGACGGTGTTAGACACTTAGGCCCAGGATTTGGTGAGATATCACGCGGTGTCATTAGACCTACCGGGTATGCGCTCGATGGCGTTATACGTGTTGTAGGTAATCGCTTATACAGATATAACGGAGATCAAATTACAGCCCTGCTAGATAGCAGCGGCCAGCCTATTGTTATTGAGCAAGACCTTAACGACCCAGAGAGACCAGCGAGATTAGATTACGGTTTTGACAATATTTCTATTGCGTCTAACAATAAGCTTTACTTGTATAACTACAAGGAAGGCCAGGTAGGCGACACTGGGCAGGTTTTTGTAGAGATAACAGATGTAGATCTAGGCATAGTGAAAGACGCCATATTTATTGACGGCTATTATATGACTACCGATGGTGAGTTCATTGTAGTAAGCGACATAGATGACCCTACAAGCTACAGCCCATTTAAGTATGGCAGCTCTGAAATTGACCCGGATGAGGTGGTTGCTTTACTTAAGATTCGCAACGAAGTCTATGTTGTAAACAAAAACACTATAGAGGTGTTTCAGAACGTAGGCGGCAACGGCTTTCCGTTTAGACGAGTTGAGGGCGCACAGATAATGCGTGGCGCAGTTGGTCGAGATGCCTGCTGCGTGTATATGGACAGTATTGCATTTTTGGGTAACTACAGAAATGAATCACCTGCTATCTACATTGGAATTAACGGTACATCTAAAAAGATTAGCACCCAAACTATTGACAGGATGCTCAAGAATTACACTGCAGAGCAACTTGCAAAAGTACGATTCGAGGTAAAAAAAGGTAACAGCCTTGACGAGCTTTTAGTGCATCTGCCTGACCAAACATTAGTGTTTGACGCAAGTGTAGGGGCATCAGTAGGTGGTGGGTACGTATGGCACATTATGTCATCGTCTGAATCTAGTGTTGGCAAGTACAACTACCGTGATTTTTGGTATGACAGCAATCAGTGGGTGGTTTGCGATCACCTTACAGGCGCTGCCTGCGAGCTTGATGACAGCATTGCTACGCAGAACAATAAGATTATCCCCTGGGAGTTTAGTACAGGGTTTATATATAACGCTGGGAACGGCGCTATTGTTAATGAGCTTGAGCTTGTTGCAGTAACTGGCCGAAATGGGCAGCAGTCAACTAATGATGACAATCCAACAATAACTACATCTTACAGCGTAGACGGCCTGGTATGGTCTCAAGACCGCAGAATAAGCACAGGGAAGCCAGGAGACCGTACTAAGCGATTAGTGTGGCGTCAGCAAGGCATGCTTAGAAACTTCCGCATACAGCGATTCCAGGGCGATTCTAGGGCATTTATTAATGTGTTGCGACTGGAGGCTCAGATAGAGCCAATGGCTTACTAATGTCTATGCTACCTATCTTGTTTACAAGGCAGATGCTTTCTAGACTTTTTGGAGACAAAGAGCCAAGAGACATACGCGCAATGGAAACTGCATTTAGAACTGTAGCTGATAATGACAGCGCAATATCTACGGCGATAGATGGCGACAATACGACCGCCAATTTAACGCAGCAGCAAAAGTCAGACTACATAGATTTTGACTTAAATGCGCCAGTTTTAGAGCAGCCAGGCAGATTGCACTATAATCAAACTGATGACACATTAAATATTGGACACAAGGATGGCGTGGTTCAGCAGGTTGGCCAGGAACAATATGCGCACGTTATAAACAACACTGGCAGCACAGTTGCAAATGGCACTGCTGTCGGGACTAACGGTGTAAATAGTGAGGGAAAAATACAAATAAAAAAATACATTGCCGACTCTACACTAGATGCAAATACGTTTTTGGGCCTGGCTACGCATGACCTGAGTAACGGCGAAGAGGGAATGATTACAGCATTTGGCCTGGTCCGTGGAATTAATACAACTGGCTCACCCTACGGCCAGTCCTGGGCTGCTGGCGACAACGTATATGTAGATCCTGACACTGCCGGTAATTTGACTAATGTCAAGCCGACTGCGCCTAATTTAGTTATTGACGTAGGTCCTGTACTAATAGCTGATGCCACTAATGGTGAGATATTTGTAAAGCCCCTGGTGACTCTGGATAAACTGTATGGCGAGTTTGTGCGCACAACAAATACAACAGCACAAAGCCCAAACACTGCTTACGCTATAGGACCAACAGCAGCTAGTAATGCTAACGGAATATTTTTAACAAACACAACTAGGCTTGTTGTAGAAGAGTCTGGTTTGTTTGAAATATCAGTCAATGCCCAGGTAAAGTCTAACAGCGCAAGCGGAAAAACAATACAATTATGGTTTAGGAAGAATGGCGCAGATCTTGCTAACACCACTACATATTTTACCTTAGATGCAAATAACTCGTATGGCAGCGTTTATAAGTCAGACTTTTTCTCGCTGGCGGCTAATGATTATTTAGAGGTAATGTATGCAGTTGATGATGTAAATATCATACTTGCAGCAACGGCTGCCACAGCTTACTCGCCAGCAAGCTCATCTGCATTGATAACAGTGACACAGGTACAACAATAATGACTATTAGAGTTACAAATATTATCGGTCGCCAGCATCTGGAACAATCAGCTGTTACCCTATACACTGCAAGAAATGTATTCACAATTGTTGACAAGTTAACGCTAACAAATACGTCGAATATTGCGCAGTCTGTGACTATATATCTACCAAACTCAGGCGGCACTTTTGGCAATAACAACGCTGTACTATTCCAGCGAGGTATTGCGCCGACAGAGACATACCAATGCCCGGAAATTGTGGGCCAGGTTATTTTATCTGGCGGAACCCTGGTTGCATCAGCATCACAGGGCGGAACTATAGTAATAAGCGGCACAGGTAGGGAAAATTCAGGGGATATTTAATGATAAGAGAGCATTTACAGAATTTTGGGTTTCCAGAGCCAGCAGTTGATTTTCTTGTTGGGTTTTGGGATGCCATACAGTTATTGATGAT
>Ga0206126_10005552_pt1 | contig 11533 bp, 10 predicted proteins | sample Helgoland_Spring_5_FD_148621 | JGI IMG/M metagenome (GOLD analysis project Ga0206126, IMG submission 148621) | Pelagic subsurface seawater microbial communities from Kabeltonne, Helgoland, North Sea - Helgoland_Spring_Bloom_20160412_1 | ecosystem: Environmental > Aquatic > Marine > Epipelagic ...
TACGGCGATTAGATTGGTTCAGGAACGCAGAGCCCTAGAGACTGCCTGATGACTGATGGCAGCTCCCCGGAAAAGTTATTAGTGATTGCCTGTGGAGCCCTGGCTCGAGAGATTGTCTGGCTGCAACAGCTCAATGACTGGCGCCAAATAGACCTGCAATGTCTAGATGCAGAGTTGCACAACAGACCCAAGTTAATAGCGGGAAAGTTACGCGAAAAAATTAACCAAAATCGCAGTCAGTACCAGCATATTTTTGTCGCCTATGGGGATTGCGGTAGCGGTGGTGAGATTGATGCGGTTTTGGCCGAGGCCGGCGGCTCTGTAGAGCGACTGCCCGGCGCACACTGTTATTCCTTTTATGCAGGCGAAGCGCGTTTTACCGAGATTGCTGCGCAGGAACTGGGTACGTTTTACCTGACCGACTTTTTGGTTGAGCACTTTGATCGTCTAGTGGTTAAGGGCCTAAAGTTGGATAAACATCCGCAGTTGCGGGACCAGTATTTTGCTCACTACAGGTTAGTCGTCTATCTGTCCCAGCGCGAGGATGCGCAATTGCTGGAAAAAGCCAAAGCGGCTGCAGAGTTTTTAGGATTGGAATTTCGCCATGAACCCAGTGGTTATGGCGATCTGGAAAATGGTCTCCGCGAACAGATTGTGAAGATGATATAAGAACAAAAAGAGCCCGTAAAAAGAGCCCGTAAAAAGAGCTCGTAGAAAAGAGCCCGTACAAAGAGCCCCTAGAGAGAGCCACCAGATGCAAAAAATCGAAGTATTTTGGCGTGATATCCCAGCTCAGATTCTGGTCAAAAGTGGCCGAGTGCGTGGCAAGGCGTTACTCAGTCATCGCTTTCAGGCGGCCATAGATCGCGCCGCGATGCGCGCTGGCAAGGGCGGCAGCGACGAGTATTTAGAAGACTGGCGCCGGATCACCAGTTCAATTGAAGGCGAGGGCAGTCCTCAGGAGTTGGCTGAGCAGTTTGCTGAGGCTATCGAAGCTGCCTATTCCGACCTCGACATCAAGGCGCTAGTGGCCAGCAAAGGCCTGAGAGTAGAAGCCCCTTGAAAAGGCTTCGTTACTGGTCTGTGGAGAACGCTCGCTGGTTGCGCCGCGTCTATCAGATTATAGAAAGCGCCCTGGTATTTTTGCATCCGTTATTCAAGCGCATTGGCTATCCACGTTTAGATCGCGGTTTTGCCGCGCTGGAAAAATTCATTAAAGGCTTGCTTTTTGACTCCCAGTCCTGCGGTCAGTGCACCTTAGGTGAAACTGGTATGGCCTGCCCAATGAACTGTCCTAAAACCCTTCGCAATGGTCCCTGCGGCGGCGTACGCAGCAATGGCAACTGTGAGGTTGACCCAAACATGGTCTGCGTCTGGGTGACCTCATGGGAGGGCAGCAAGAGGGTTGGCGATCTAGAATCCACCATTCAAGTGATTCAGGCCCCTGTGGATGTGCGCCTTAAAGGCACCAGTGCCTGGCTTCGGGCTGTGCGCAAAAAATTGAGCGCCAGCTCGGGAGAGACTCTGTGATCTTTGATGATGAACCTCTGGCGGGAGAGAACCTGCCAATATTGCCGGGTCATGATTCCCCGGGTCGCTTTGAGCGAGTTTTGCGCGCCGGTCACTTTGCCGTGACAGCAGAAATAGCGCCACCAGATTCTGCGGATCCCCAAGAAGTATTTGACCGCGCCGCGCTGTTTGATGGCTGTGTGGATGCGATAAACGCCACCGATGGTTCCGGTGCTAACTGCCATATGTCCAGTGTCGGCATGTGCGCGCTGTTAACCCGCCGTGGCTACTCGATGATTATGCAGATCTCCTGTCGCGACAAGAATCGCATTGCCATGCAGGGTGATGTGCTGGGTGCCTCTGCCATGGGCGTGTCCAATATACTCTGCTTAACCGGCGACGGTGTTCAATCCGGCGACCATCCGGAAGCTAAGCCAGTGTTTGATATGGACTGCATGACCAGCTTGCAAATGCTCAGCGGTATGCGCGACCAAGGCGAGTTTCTCAGTGGCCGCAAAATCACATCCCCACCCCGGGTGTTTTTAGGCGCCGCGGCAAATCCCTTTGCCCCACCTTTTGATTATCGGCCTCTGCGACTGGCCAAAAAAGTTGCTGCCGGTGCCCAGTTTATTCAGACCCAGTACTGTTTTGATATCGACATGCTGAAAACCTATATGGCGAAAGTGCGTGATTTGGGGCTGCACGAAAAAGTCTTTATTTTGCCCGGTGTCGGCCCACTGGCCTCGGCCAAGTCTGCCGAGTGGATTCGCAACAATGTCGCCGGCGTGCATATCCCTGATGAGATTATTAAGCGTCTGGCCGGTGCCCAAGATCAGAAGCAGGAAGGGGTCAATATCTGCATCGATATGATCAACCAGATTCGCGAAATCGAAGGTGCTAGCGGGGTCCATATTATGGCTTACCGCCAGGAGCATCGCATTGCTGAAATCGTAGAAAAAACTCAGGTGCTGGGAAGTCGAACTCCCTGGCGCCCACAACAATAATTTTTGGAGAACGGCATGACCATTACGACGATTAGTTCCGCCACGCGAGAAGTCAAAATCGGCTTTGATCAGCCCTTTGTCATTATCGGCGAACGCATAAATCCTACCGGCCGGAAAATTTTGGCCGAGGAAATGAAAGTCGGCGACTACAGCCGAGTGGAATCGGATGCCCTGGCGCAGGTTGCGGCTGGAGCACAGATGTTGGATGTTAATGCCGGCATCCCACTGGCCGATGAGCCGCGTATTTTGGCCGAAGCGATTCAGCTGGTACAGTCGATCAGCGATGTGCCTCTGAGTATTGATTCCTCAATTATTGAAGCGCTGGAAGCGGGTCTTGCCGTCTATCAGGGTAAAGCTTTAGTCAACTCTGTAACCGGGGAAGATGAGGTGCTCGAGAGGGTACTTCCCCTAGTCGCCAAATATGGCGCCGCAGTGGTGGCCATTTCAAATGACGAAACTGGCATCTCAGAAGACCCCAATGAACGTTTCAAAGTCGCCAAAAAGATTATCGAACGGGCCGCGGATTACGGTATTCACTACAGCGATGTGATCGTTGACCCCTTGGTGATGCCCATTGGCGCCATCAATACTGCCGGCTTGCAAGTCATGCATATTGTGCGTCGCCTGCGTGAAGAGCTTAAAGTAAACACCACCTGTGGCGCATCCAATGTCAGCTTTGGCCTACCCAACCGCAATGGCATTAATAGCGCCTTTTTAACCATGGCTATGGGCGCCGGAATGACCTCAGCCATTACCAGTCCACTGCACGCAGAAGTGATGGCTGCTGTGCGTGGTGGCGACGTCATGATGGGCAATGATCCCAACTGTGCCAATTGGATTAAAGCCTATCGCGAACCAGTTGCCGAAGGGGAAGGGCGGGTTCGTGGTGGCCGCAGAAAAAGAGCCTAGGATCCCAGAGAGCAGTGAAGCCTATGGACAAGCAGGTAAAAGTGGTTTTTACCCCCTCTGGTCGCCGCGGCAGTTTTCCGGTGAATACGCCGCTGCTCCATGCAGCGAGGGTTTTGGGGGTTGATATTGACTCGGTCTGCGGTGGTCGCGGCCTCTGTGGTCGTTGCCAGATTATCTGTGCCGAAGGCGCGTTTCCGAAACATCAAATCGATTCCGCGAGCAGTCATCTGTCGCCGGTTTGCGCCACTGAAATCAAGTATGGCGAGCGCAAAGCGCCATTGGTAAACGGCCGTCGCCTCAGCTGTCATACCCTGTTGTTAGATGATGTCGTCATCGATGTGCCACCCGAAAGTCAGGTGCATCGGCAAATTGTGCGCAAAGAGGCCGAGTACCGCGATATTCATTTGGATCCGGCTACGCGGCTCTATTATGTGCAGGTGGAAGAAGCCGATATGCATGTGCCCAAGGGGGATTTGCAGCGTCTGATCGAGGCCTTGGAGGAGCAGTGGCAACTGCCCAATCTAGGTTGCGACAACGGACTTCTCAAGACCCTGCAGCCAGCTCTGGCCAAGGGCAAGCGCGGCATTACAGTGGCGGTCTACAACGATCAACAAATTATTGCCCTGTGGCCCGGCTTCCGCGACAAAGCCTACGGCGTGGCGGTAGATGTGGGTTCAACAACCATCGCAGCCCATCTCTGTGACCTCTCCAGTGGTGAAGTGATGGCCAGCGCCAGTCTGATGAATCCGCAAATTCGCTTTGGCGAAGACCTGATGAGCCGTGTTTCCTACGTGATGATGCATCCGGAAGGGGCGGAGGAGCTGACAGTGGTGATCCGCGAGGCCCTAAACAGCCTGTTTGCGGAAGTGGCAGCGGCCATAGACGGCGCAGTTGAGGATATTCTAGAAATCACGTTGGTCGCGAATCCGATTATGCACCACATATTACTCGGGATTAGTCCGGTGGAATTGGGTGGCGCACCCTTTGCACTGACTACTGATGCGGCGGTTGAGGTAGCGGCTGCTGAACTGGAATTAAACATTAATCCCGGTGGGCGCATCTATATCTTGCCCTGTATCGCCGGTCATGTGGGCGCCGATACCGCCGGTATGATTCTCTCGGAAGAGCCCCAGGAACAGGATCAGATGACGCTATTGGTAGATGTTGGTACCAATGCAGAAATTGTTCTGGGCAATCGCCAGCGACTACTGGCCTGTTCCAGCCCCACCGGCCCAGCCTTTGAAGGGGCGCAGATTAGTTGCGGTCAACGGGCGGCCACTGGTGCCATTGAGCGGGTGCGCATAGACCCGCAAACCTTGGAGCCGCGCTTTAAGGTGATTGGCTCGGACCTCTGGTCCGATGAAGCGGGTTTTAGCGCAGCTATCGAGGGTCACGGTGTCACCGGAATCTGCGGCTCAGGTATTATCGAAGTGGTTGCCGAGATGTATCTGGCAGGCATAGTCACAGTGGACGGTATTGTCGACGGCGATCTGGTTAATCGAACGGAGAGGGTTATTCAAAATGACCGCACTTGGTCCTATGTTTTACACAGATCTGAAACCGATGAGGCCCAAGTACTGGTAACACAGAATGATATTCGCCAAATTCAGCTGGCTAAAGCGGCACTCTATGCTGGCGTGAAGCTATTGATGGATCATATAGGCACTGACCGGGTAGAGCGTATTCGTTTGGCTGGGGCTTTTGGCAGCCATATCAATGTGCAACACGCCATGGTGCTGGGATTAATTCCTGACTGTGTACTTAATGAGGTGTCATCGGCGGGGAACGCCGCCGGCACAGGTGCGCGCATTGCACTGCTAAACCGGCAGTCTCGCCAGGTGATTGAAACTCTAGTGAAAAATATTGAAAAAATTGAAACTGCGCTGGAACCAAAATTTCAGAATTATTTTGTCGATGCCATGGCCTTTCCCAATAAAACTGATCCCTTCCCCAATCTGTTTTCTCTGGTGTCTAGACCTGCGGTAAAGGCGGTTGCGGATATGGCTGGTGGCAGAAAGCGTCGGCGGCGCTAGCCTCTATTTTGTTTGTAGGGGAAGTGCTAGTAAAGGGGCTAATAAAGGGGCTAATAAAGGGGCTAATAAAGGGGCTAAAAACGCTTCATAAAAATCAACTTATTGATCTATACTCCTGAGATGCCCCTCACAAGAAGAGGCACTTATAAGAAGGCGTTTTAAAAATGTCCGATGATGTTCCTCTGGAGCAGGTTGAACCTGTCATAACCCTGCATATTGGGTTTCTGTTAATGCCCGAATATACCCTCAGCACCTTCTCTAATGCAGTGGGCATACTGCGCATGGCAAACCGTTTAAGTGGCCGTGAACTTTATCGCTGGTCTACCTATACATTGACAGGCGAGCCCGTCATATCAAGCTCTGCACTGGAAATTCGTCCTGATGGCCCTCTCCATAGTGCCGCTGAGCTGAATATATTGGTGGTCTGTGGTGGTTACAATATCAAGCAGCATTGCACCAAGTTACTCAGTGAACGCCTGCGTGAATTTGCCAAAAGAAAGATTCCTCTAGGTGCTCTGTGTACCGGTACCTATGCGCTTGCCTACGCCGGTTTATTAGACGGCTATCGCTGCACCATTCACTGGGAAAATCTCGCCAGCATGCGTGAAGAATTTCCCAAGCTGCAGTTGTCCTCTAGCCTGTTTGTTATCGACCGTGATCGCTACACCTGTTCTGGTGGTATTAGTTCCATTGACCTGATGCTTAATTTGATTGCCAGTATTCACGGTCACCAGTTAGTTCAGCAGATTTCGGAACAATTTACCTGTGATCGCGTGCGCACTGAAAAAGACGCTCAGCGGGCGCCACTTCGGTATCTGATTGGCGCCAGTCAGCCGCGCCTAGTGGATGCGGTAACCCTGATGGAAAGTAATGTTGAAGAGCCGCTAACTCTGGATGAGGTGGCTAATTATGTGGGCATTTCAAGACGTCAGTTGGAGCGTTTATTTAATCGCTATTTGCACTGTGCTCCGTCGCGCTATTATCTTGAACTGCGCCTGTCTAGAGCGCGACTCTTGCTGCTGCAAACCTCAATCCCAGTGATCGATGTGGCGATTAGCTGTGGCTTTTCTACTGCCCCCCATTTTAGTCGCTGCTACAGCGAACTCTATGGCAAGCCGCCGAGCAATGAGCGCAGTGTTAGAGGTTAAAATGGCGGGCTTTGTCAGCGACATTCAGTGGGCTTTTTAGCAAAGGCTGCGCGAAAAGCCCGGGAGAAATGCGCTGTATCCGCAAAGCCGGTTTCCTGGGCTATATCGGTGATCAAACGCTGAGTATTCTGCAGCAACCAAAGGCCGTAATTCAGACGAATTTTGCGATAAAACTTTTGCAAACTATCGCCAGTTTCAGCGATAAATAAACGCTCTAATTGTCGCTTGGAAATATTTAACCGGCTGGCAATTTCATCTGTAGAAAGTGGGCGGCTAAGGTTTTGCTCGAGTAATAACAGCGCCCGTGCAACCCACTTGTTATTTACCTGATAGTCCGATGCCGGTTGCGGTTGCGGCGCGCTGGCCGGTCGCGGGTTATCCATCTGTAAAATACGCAGACTTTTGCGTGCCCAACTCTGGCCAAGATGACGCTCAATAATATAGCCAGCAAGATCCGCAGCCACAGCACCACCGGCGCAGGTAATGCGATCGCCATCGTCGACAAAGAGTTGCTCAGCTACCGGGATAACATCAGTGTAGTGGTCAGCCAGATCCTTGTAGTGAAACCAGCTGACACAGCAGCGGCGCTGGTGCATCAGCCCAGCGCGGATCATTGCAAAGGAGCCGGTGCAGAGGCCGACAATGGGAATATGAGCTCGGTCCGCCTGCTGTAAATAATCGATTACATGCTGGCTGCCATGCAAGGTTTTTTGCAATAGTCCACCGACCACCACTATGTAGTCAAACTCCACCGGATCGCGATAGGTTTCCCAGGGCTTAACCTGGACCCCGGAGCTGGAAGAAATCGACTTCAGATTAGGTCCCATAACTGTCCAGCGGCAGTTTATTTGCTGGCTCTGATCACCCTCATCCGCAGCCAAACGCAGCGCGTCAATAAAGGCGGAAAAGGGCAGCAGGGTAAAGCTCGGCATAAGCACAAAGCCCACCGATAAACTGGGTGATAGTGTATTTTGACCGACTTTTTTAGGCATGCTTATGGTCTTTTTTTACAATTAATTTTTATCGTTGCAGTGTAGAGTCGACGGCATTTATATACAACATATCTGACCTATAGCTTGAATTTAACTGCCATTAACGGGGTTTTATGGCCAACTGTCGTTTTTGGGCCCTGAGATTGTCAGTTTTCTTCTAGTTGCCGGTGCCTGCAACTTGCTCCAATGGGAGCCAATAAACGCTATTGGATCGACCGCTGCACATGAAAAAATATTCCGCCTTCAGCCTATTGAAAAATGCCCTGAGTTATCACGAAAACTGGCAGAAAGTCTGGCGCAGTCCAACGCCGAAAAAAGACTATGACGTGATCGTTGTGGGCGGCGGTGGCCATGGATTAGCCACTGCCTATTATCTGGCCAAAGTTCACGGCATAACCAATATTGCAGTGATCGAAAAAGGCTATTTGGGCGGCGGTAATACCGCTAGAAATACCACTATTATTCGCTCCAATTATCTCTGGGATGAAGCGGCGCAGCTCTATGATCTGTCGCTAAAACTCTGGGAGGGATTGAGCCAAGAGCTTAACTACAACGTTATGTTCAGTCAGCGCGGTGTGCTCAACCTAGGCCACAACCTGCAGGACATGCGCGACATAGAGCGGCGGGTCAATGCCAATCGTCTCAATGGCATAGACGGTGAAGTCGTCAGTCCCGAGCGGATTAAAGAAATCGCTCCGTTAATTAATATTTCCCCTGATAGTCGCTATCCGATATTGGGTGCCTCGTGGCAACCGCGCGGCGGCACTGCCCGTCACGATGCTGTGGCCTGGGGCTATGCCCGTGGCGCCGATGCCTTGGGCGTAGACCTTATTCAGCAAACTGAAGTCACAGGTATCCGGCGCAAAAGCGGCGCAGTGGTGGGTGTTGAAACCACGGGTGGCTTTATTGGCGCGCGCAAAGTGGCCTGTGTAACAGCGGGTAATTCCAGTGTGGTAGCCGCCATGGCGGGTCTCAGATTGCCGGTGGAATCGCGGCCATTGCAGGCTTTGGTTTCTGAACCGGTTAAACCCTGTCTGGATACAGTGGTGATGTCCAATGCGGTACACGGTTATATCAGCCAGTCCGACAAAGGTGATCTGGTGATTGGTGCCGGCGTTGACAGTTATAACGGCTATGGCCAGCGTGGCTCTTTCCATGTGGTTGAACACACCATTCAAGCTATCTGCGAGCTATTTCCTGCCTTTAGTCGAGTGCGTATGAATCGCCAGTGGGGCGGTATCGTTGACACCTGCCCCGATGCCTGTCCGATTATTAGTAAGACCTCGGTTGAGGGGCTCTACTTCAACTGCGGCTGGGGTACCGGCGGCTTTAAAGCCACTCCTGGCTCCGGTTTTGTATTTGCTGACACCGTGGCCAATGACCGTCCTCATCCACTGGCTGCGGCATTTAATATTGACCGCTTTAATACCGGCGCGCTGATCGATGAACACGGCGCCGCTGGTGTGGCTCACTAAACATGATTGCTAAAATCGCGAGAAAAATATGTTACTAATCCATTGCCCCCACTGTCAGGAACACCGCGAAGAGGAAGAGTTTAGCTATGGCGGCGAAGCCCACATAGTTCGCCCTCTGGAGCCTGAAGCGCTAAATGACCAAGAGTGGGGTGACTACCTGTTCTTTCGCACCAATTCCCGAGGTATCCACCATGAGATGTGGTATCACTCGGTGGGTTGTCGACGCTATTTTAATGCCACGCGCAATACCGTCACTTACGAGATTTTAGAAACCTATAAAACCGGCACGCAGCCAACTATCGCTGGAGCTAAGTTATGAGCTCTAATCGAATGCGCCCTAATCGAGAGCGCCCTAATCGTTTGCCGACTCATACCGGCTCCGCTATCGACTTTACCTTTAATGGTGTGGCGCTGCAGGGCATAGCGGGCGACACTCTGGCTTCGGCGCTGCTGGCCAATGGCGTAAATGTAGTCGGGCGCAGCTTTAAATATGGCCGTCCCCGGGGAATCTTTGGCCATGGTGCCGAAGAACCTAATGGCATTATTCAGCTGGGTTTAGGGGCGGGCACTGTGCCCAATTTAAAAGCCACTCAGGTAGAGCTCTACCAGGGCCTTGAAGCGTCCAGTGTCAATGGCTGGCCCAGTGTGAACTTCGATGTAATGGGCCTAGTTGGCGCCTTTGGTCGCCTTATGCCGCCGGGGTTTTACTACAAAACCTTTATGTACCCGAAAAAACTCTGGATGACCTACGAACACTTTATCCGCAAGGCTGCCGGTTTGGGCGCCACGCCAGTGGAAGCGGATCCCGACAGCTACGACAAACTCAACCAGCACTGTGATGTGCTGGTGGTGGGAGCGGGCCCAGCGGGATTAGTCGCTGCCCGGGAAGCTGCGCGCACCGGCGCCCGAGTGATTATTGCCGACGAGCAGTCTGAGTTTGGTGGCAATTTGCTGGCTTCGAAGCAGGCTATTGATGGACTGCTGGCAACGGATTGGGTCGCCAGTCTGGTGACTGAACTCAAGGCCTGTAGCAATGTGCAGATGTTGCCGCGCAGCACAGTGTTTGGCTACTACGACCATAATTTTTTAACTATCTTAGAGCGCCGCACAGATCATCTGGGCCTGACCTCTGCCCACCAGGTGCGGCAGCGTATACATCGGGTGAGGGCAGCTCAGGTAGTGTTGGCTACAGGTGCCTTTGAACGTCCACTGGTGTTTGCTCACAACGATATCCCCGGCGTTATGCTGGCCTCGTCCGTGTCTACTTACGTCAATCGCTATGGCGTGGCCCCGGGCAATAAGCTAGTGCTCTTCACCACCAATGACAATGCCTATCAGACTGCCTTAGATTGGCATCAGACAGGTCGTGAAGTGGTTGCAGTAATTGATACCCGTGCAGATCCCAGTGGCGATATTGTCGCCGCGGTGAAAGCACTGGGTATAGATGTGATTGCCGGCCATGGACTTATTGAGGCCCAGGGGCGCAAGCGAGTTAAGCGCGCCCTGATTGCTCCGATTAATAAGGCGGGTACCGAAGTAAGCGGTGCAGTGCGAGCTTTGGACTGCGACTTGATTGCCTGTTCTGGCGGTTGGAGTCCAGCGGTTCACCTGAGCTCCCATACAGGTGCCAAACCGATTTGGGATGAAACTATTGTTGGCTTTAGACCGGGCAAATCCATTCAACAGGAGCGTTCAGCCGGAGCCTGCAGAGGCACCTTTGATCTGGCGGGATGCCTTGCCGAGGGCGCCAGTGCCGGTGCTGTTGCGGCCAGCCTCTCTGGTTATGGAGAGGGTAACAGGCAATTTCCAGTCTGCGAGGTGGAAGAGTTTGCCGAGCAGCCGCAGCAGGCCTTATTTTTGGTGCCCCATACCAAAAGCACCAGTCGAGCGCCGAGTCAATTTGTCGATTTTCAATTAGATGTCAGTGCCAGTGCCATCGAGTTGACGGTGCGAGAAGGCTTTGAATCCGTTGAGCATGTGAAGCGTTACACCGCTCTGGGTTTTGGTACAGATCAGGGCAAACTGGGCAATATTAACGGCATGGCGATTTTGGCCAATGCCCTTGATCAGAGTATTGCCGAGACTGGTACGACAATCTTCCGTCCCTCCTACACACCGACGACCTTTGGCGCGATCGCCGGGCGCGACGTCAATAATCTATTCGACCCTGAACGCTACACCGCCATGCATCGCTGGCATCAAGAGCAGGGTGCCGAGTTTGAAAATGTCGGTCAGTGGAAGCGCCCTTGGTTCTTTCCTCAGCAGGGCGAGACCATGCAAGATGCGGTTAACCGTGAAGGGCTCGCGGTACGCAACAGTGTCGGTATTTTGGACGCTACGACTCTGGGTAAAATTGATATTCAGGGGCCGGACGCGGCAGAGTTTATTACCCGCATGTACAGCAATTCCTATTTAAAATTAGCGCCGGGAAAATGTCGCTATGGGGTGATGCTCAAAGAAGAT
>Ga0206126_10005553_pt1 | contig 11532 bp, 8 predicted proteins | sample Helgoland_Spring_5_FD_148621 | JGI IMG/M metagenome (GOLD analysis project Ga0206126, IMG submission 148621) | Pelagic subsurface seawater microbial communities from Kabeltonne, Helgoland, North Sea - Helgoland_Spring_Bloom_20160412_1 | ecosystem: Environmental > Aquatic > Marine > Epipelagic ...
CAATCTTCGTGATCCCATTCACAATCAATGACTACTGGGTGAATTCAATTTTTCTACCGTTCTTGATCTATGCGATCGCTGCAATCGGTCTGAACATTCTGGTTGGCTATTGTGGACAGGTTTCTTTAGGCACAGGTGGTTTCATGGCTGTGGGGGCATATGCCTGCTACAAGCTGATGACGGCCTTTCCAGAAGTTAGCATGTTAATCCATGTCCTAATTGCGGGTCTTATCACCGCCGGTGTTGGCGTCTTGTTTGGTCTGCCGAGTTTGCGAATTAAAGGTTTCTATTTGGCGGTGGCCACCTTGGCGGCACAGTTCTTCCTTGTTTGGTTGTTCAACCGTGTGCCGTGGTTTTATAACTACTCGGCATCGGGCCAAATTTCGGCTCCGGAGCGCACGGTTTTTGGGATTGAAATTACAGGTCCGAATACAGAAGCATGGGCGACCTATTTGTTCTGTCTGGCCTTTGTTATCTTCAGCGCGGTTATTGCTCGTAACCTCACGCGCGGTGCTTTTGGTCGTAAATGGATGGCCATTCGCGATATGGATATTGCGGCGGAAATCATCGGCGTGAACCCGTTGATGGCAAAGCTAAGCGCGTTTGCTGTTAGTTCGTTCTTTATCGGTATTTCCGGTGCGTTGTTCTTTGCAGTGTATTTGGGCGCGGTTGAAGTGGGCGAGGCCTTTGGCATCACCAAATCATTCACTGTTTTGTTTATGATCATCATTGGCGGTCTTGGATCGATCTTTGGATCCTTTGCGGGTGCTGCGTTTTTGGTGGTCTTGCCGGTCGTTCTGAAATTGGTTGGCGTGGATTGGTTGGGTTGGCCAACAGACATTGTTGCCCACTTGCAGTTGGTGATCGTCGGTGCGTTGATCGTGATTTTCTTGATCGCAGAACCGCATGGTCTGGCGCAGCTTTGGCGTGTTGCCAAAGAGAAATTGAGATTGTGGCCCTTCCCACATTAGTGGGGTGGCTACCAATAATGGCGGGAAAAATCCTGCTCAACGAACGCTGGTCAACGCCAGCACATATCGAAAAATCCAGGGAGGAAAAATCGATGAAAATGAAACTAGGAACAATGGCAGTCGCCGCCGTAATGGCAGCAAGCCCAGTTATGGCGGACCTTGTGTTCCCATCACTAAGCTATCGTACGGGTCCATATGCTGCGGGCGGTATTCCGTTTGCTGACGGCTATGCAGACTATATGAATCTGTTGAACGCCCGTGATGGCGGTATTGGCGGCGTTATGACCAACGTGCTTGAGTGTGAAACAGGCTATAACACCGAAAAAGGCGTTGAGTGCTATGAGTCTACTAAGGGCCAAGGCGCGCTTGTGTATCAACCGCTTTCCACAGGTATCACCTACCAGTTGATCCCAAAAGCAACGGCTGATGGTATTCCAATCCACTCAATGGGTTATGGCCGTACGTCTGCTGCGAATGGCGATGTTTTCTCAAACGTCTTCAACTACCCAGCAAACTACTGGAACGGTGCGTCTGGTGCGATCAACTATCTGATGTCTCAAGGTGATATCGCAGGTAAGAAAATCGCGCTTGTGTACCACAACTCTGCATACGGCAAAGAGCCTATCCGCACGTTGGAAGAGCTGGCTAAAAAGCACGGTTTTGAACTGACGATGTTGCCAGTTGACCACCCGGGCCAAGAGCAGAAATCACAGTGGCTACAAATTCGCCGTGAAAAGCCTGACAATGTCATCATGTATGGTTGGGGCGTTATGAACCAAGTTGCGGTTCAAGAAGCTGCAAACATCCGTTACCCAATGGAAGATTTCATCGGTATCTGGTGGTCGGGCTCTGAAAACGACGTTCTTCCCGCAGGTGATGCAGCTGACGGCTACAAAGCTTTGACGTTCCACGGTGTAGGCAATGACTTCCCTGTCTTTGCAGACATTCAGAAGTACGTTGTAGACGCAGGTAATGCGGCTGGTGCTGGCGATCAAATCGGTACGGTTCTTTATAACCGCGGTTTGTATGCGGCTATGTTGGCAGCAGAAGCTGCGAAAACAGCACAAGAAATCCACGGTACAGGCGACATCACTCCGGCGATGATGCGTGACGGGATGGAAGCGTTGGAAATCACTGAAGCTAAGATGACGGCCCTAGGCCTTCCGGGCTTTGGTCCAGAGTTCAACGTGTCCTGCGAAAACCACGGTGGTCCAGGCCTGATCGGCATGACACAGTGGGACGCATCTGCGAAAACGTGGTCTTTGATCAACGACTTCGCAGCATCTGACATGGATGTCATTCAGCCATTGATCGACGAAGATTCTGCAGCCTATGCCGCGGAAAACAACATCGCATCGAGCTGTAACTAAGCTCACTACTCTGGCGGCGCTTTTGGGTGCCGCCAGTTTCCCCAGATTTTTGCAACAATGAAGTGAACCCTATGTTGGACAGCGGACAAGACACTGAGACCCTACTAGAGGTCAACAACATCGAAGTGATCTACAACCACGTGATCCTTGTGCTGAAGGGCGTTAGCCTGTCGGTTCCAAAGGGTGGTATTACGGCATTGTTGGGTGGCAATGGTGCGGGTAAGACGACCACGCTTAAGGCCATTTCAAACCTCTTGGCGTCAGAGCGTGGTGAAGTGACCAAAGGCTCCGTCAAATATCGTGGTGAGGATGTTCATGAAACTGATCCCGCCGACATGGTGAAACGTGGCGTGGTTCAGGTGATGGAAGGTCGTCACTGTTTTGAGCACCTCACAGTTGAGGAAAACTTACTGACAGGTGCATACACCCGCACAGACGGTAAGGGTGCCATCGCGGCTGACCTTGAGATGGTGTACAACTATTTCCCGCGTCTGCGCGAACGGCGCAAATCCCAAGCGGGCTATACTTCGGGTGGTGAGCAACAAATGTGTGCAATTGGCCGCGCTTTGATGTCTCGCCCTGAAACGATCCTTTTGGACGAACCATCCATGGGTCTTGCCCCACAGTTGGTGGAACAAATTTTCGGTATCGTGAAGTCCATCAACGAAAGCGAAGGCGTGTCGTTCTTATTGGCTGAGCAGAACACCAACGTCGCTTTACGCTTTGCCCACTATGGCTACATTTTGGAATCTGGTCGTGTTGTAATGGATGGTCCTGCTGCTGAATTGCGCGAGAACCCAGATGTGAAGGAATTCTATTTGGGCATGTCTGATGATGGACGCAAATCGTTCCGTGATGTGCGGTCGTATCGCCGTCGTAAGCGTTGGTTGAGCTGATACACCGCGCCCTTTGAACCCCCAGTTGGATACGACTTTGATGACCACATTTTACGACGATCTAGAAACACGCAGCGCCGACCAGCGCGAGGCCGATCAGTTGGCCGCGCTGAACGGTCAACTGGCGCGTATCGCAGGTCATGGTGGCACATCGGTGTCAGATGCTGACAAACTGCTGGATCTGTCAGGATTGGCTGCGCTGCCAGTTTTGCGCAAATCTGATCTGGCAAAGTGGCAGTCTGAAAAGCCGCCCTTTGGTGGCATGCCCGTCTCTAACGTGGCGCATATTTTTCAATCTCCTGGTCCGATCTATGAACCGGGTGGCATCACCCACGATTGGTGGCGCATGGGTCGTTTTCTGCATGCTGCGGGATTTGGCAAAGACGATATTGTGCAGAACTGTTTTGGGTATCACCTAACGCCTGCGGGTATGATTTTTGAATCAGGTGCACGGGCTGTTGGGGCGACTGTTCTGCCAGCGGGCACTGGGCAGACCGAACTTCAAGTGACAGCGGCCCGTGATATTGGCACAACGGCTTATGCTGGAACACCTGATTATCTGAAGGTCATTTTGGACAAAGCCGATCAAATGGGTATAACCCTTGGTTTTACCAAAGCGGCTGTTGGTGGTGGTGCGTTGTTCCCGTCCTTGCGTCAGGAATATGCGGACCGTGGCATTGCATGTTTGCAGTCGTACGCAACAGCCGATGTTGGAAATATCGCGTATGAAAGTGCTGCGATGGAAGGTATGATTTTAGACGAGCAAATCATCGTTGAGATTGTCATTCCTGGCACCGGCACACCCGTTTTTCCTGGTGAAATTGGTGAGGTTCTTGTGACCTCATTGAACCCAGACTATCCGCTGATCCGTTTTGCCACCGGTGACATGAGCGCTGTTATGGCAGGGCAATCACCATGCGGCCGCACGAACACTCGGATCAAAGGTTGGATGGGCCGCGCTGATCAAACGACCAAAATTAAGGGTATGTTTGTACGCCCCGAACAGGTTGCTGCCTTTGTTTCACGCCATGAGGAAGTGGACCGCGCGCGCATAATTGCATCACGTGAAGGCGAACAAGACATCCTGACGGTTCAGGTGGAATGCGATGGCGGTGACGCTGATGCATATGCCGCCAGCGTCGTCGATACGATGAAGATGAAGGGCAAGGTTGTGGTCTGCGATCTTGGCACTTTGCCGCGTGATGGATTGGTAATCGAGGACCAGCGCACATACGAGTGATATGTCGCACTGGATTTCCTGAGTGAATTAATCGTAATAGACCTTAATGACTGATCACACGGCATATACCCCCGCGTTAAAAAAGCGCGCGCGCCATGCGCCACTTGGGCTGTCCGCTGTTGCCGTACTGGTTGCGGCGATCTGCCTGTTGCCGATGATCGCGGTAGCCATAGCGGCGTTCATTGGCGGTACGGGAACGGTATCGCAGTTGTTAAGCTCTGTTTTGCCGCGCTACGTTGGTAACACAGCATTGCTGGTTGTGCTGGTTTCAATTGGGACGCTTTGCCTTGGCGTGGGTGCTGCATGGTTGGTGACGATGACCCGCTTTCCCGGCGTGCGATTGTTTGAAATCGCGTTGGTTCTGCCACTCGCATTTCCGTCTTATGTCTTGGCTTACGCTTATACTTACATACTGGATCATCCAGGGATCGTACAATCGACCCTGCGCGATGTGATGGGGTGGGGACCGCGTGATTATTGGTTCCCTGAGGTGCGTTCCCTTGGTGGTGCTGCCTTCATGCTGGTGCTAGTTTTATATCCTTATGTCTACTTGCTTGCGCGCGCTTCGTTCCTGCAGCAAAGTGGAACAACATTCCTTGCTGCTCGTGCACTTGGTAGCAGTGCGTGGTCTGCATTTTTTCGTGTGAGTTTGCCTTTGGCACGCCCTGCCATTGCGGGAGGTGTTCTGTTGGCCGTTATGGAAACAATCGCTGACTTTGGAACGGTTGCGTATTTTGGCGTTCGGACATTCGCGACAGGTATTTACACAAGTTGGTTCACCTTGGCTGATCGTGGTGGCGCAGCACAACTTGCGCTTTGTTTGCTCAGTTTTGCACTGCTGCTTGCAATGTTGGAACGCATCCAACGGGGAAGGGCTAAATATTCAGATGCCGCACGCGGTGGTCAGGAAAAGACGCAGCTTCAGCTACACGGCGTTCATGCCGTCGCGGCCTTTGCGTTGTGTTCTATTCCTGTGCTGTTGGGGTGTGTGTTGCCAGTTGTTGTTTTATTCAACATGGGGCTGGGATCAGAACAAGATTTGCTAAGCAGTCGCTATCTAGCGTTCATTCAAAACTCGCTCACCTTTGCGGGCATTGCAGCGGTTGTTACCGTTTGCGCGGCTGTCACAGTTGGCTTTTTCCAACGTATGCAACCAGGGCGGTTTTCCAGCGCCACAGCTTACATCGCACGTCTTGGTTACGCAGTGCCTGGCGGTGTCGTTGCTGTCGGCCTGTTGGTGCCCTTTGCTGCCTTTGACAACGCGTTGGATGCTTGGATGCGCAGTACGTTTGATATCTCAACTGGACTACTGGTGACGGGTTCCATCTGGTTGCTGATCATTGCCTATCTTGTCCGGTTCTCTGCTGCGGCCCTTGGAGCTTATGAGGGGGGGCAAGCATTGGTTCACGCCAACATGGACGCCGCCAGCCGATCCTTGGGTCAGACCCCTTGGGGCACATTGCGCCGTGTGCATTTGCCGATCCTCACACCCAGCCTTCTGACTGCATTATTGATCGTGTTCGTGGATGTGATGAAAGAACTCCCTGCAACCCTAATCATGCGACCGTTCAACTATGACACTTTGGCGGTGCAGGCGTATCGCCTCGCATCCGATGAACGGCTGGATGGCGCAGCGGTGCCCAGCTTAGTCATTGTAGCAATAGGGTTGTTGCCCGTGATCTTGATCTGTCGTCAGGTCGGGCGGGGTGAATAGGGGGCGTAAACCCCTATTTTTTTGAATTTTTTCCAATTTTGTCTTGAGTTTGGGTGTCAAAATCTGACGCATCGTGACGTTCATGCAGTTGCTCGGATAGCTCGCCAAACGGACGGTTTACCATGCGACCCCGTTGAACGGCGGGACGCGCGTTGATTTTTTCAGCCCAGGCCATAATGTTTGTGTAAGACGCAACATCCAGGAATTCAGCGGCTGAATATAGGTTGCCCAAAACAAGCTGACCGTACCATGACCAGATCGCGATGTCGGCGATGGTGTATTCGTCGCCAGCAATCCACGTGGTCTGAGCCAATTGGCGGTCCAGAACATCAAGCTGACGCTTGGTTTCCATGGTGAAACGGTTGATTGGGTATTCGTATTTTTCCGGTGCATAGGCATAGAAGTGGCCAAAGCCGCCGCCCAAGTATGGTGCGCTGCCCATTTGCCAGAACAACCAGTTTATCGTCTCAGCGCGTTTGACAGGATCGCTTGGAGCCAATGCGCCGAATTTATCTGCAAGATACAACATGATCGATGCGCTTTCAAATAGGCGCACAGGCTTGTCAGCTGAATGGTCCACCATCGCAGGAATTTTTGAATTTGGATTTATATCTACAAAACCAGAACCGAACTGATCGCCTTCGCCAATGTTCACAAGATAGGCGTCATACTCTGCGCCTTCAAAGCCCATCGCCAAAAGCTCTTCCAGCATGATGGTGACTTTGACGCCGTTTGGGGTTGCGAGGGAATGAAGCTGCAAAGGGTGCTTGCCTACTGGCAGCTCTTTGTCGTGGGTCGCGCCAGCAATAGGGCGGTTGATGTTGGCGAATTTGCCACCGCTGCTTTGTTCCCATGTCCAGACGGCTGGTGGAGTATATGTTGGGTCGCTCATGACATTGGCCTTTTTGTTTGAAGTTACCGTCTAACCTATGTTGTCGAACTTCAGGTGCAAGGGGACATCGGTAAAACTGACGTGAGGCTACCGAGTGATGTCGACCCAGACAAGGTGATGGCGGCTGGCGGTCTTGGCGATGTCGACCAATGAGCCGTTTGGCTGGGGCCAGAGAACACCGCTGTCGGTGATCGTCCACTCGACTGAGGGCAGCACATAATCAACGCGCATGTTCCCCGGTCGGGGTTTGAGCAATCGATGGTGTCAGTATCTTGTGCGGGGCTATTTCCGCGCGGTGTGGTGCGTTCTTGAAGCATAAATGTTGCGAGATCACGTCAATCTATGCGAGTGATATCATAACTTGTGGGCGCGAGAGTCGCGCCCACAAGCTGCAACTTGGAATTGAGAATTGGCGTTATCCAATTCAGCCAATATTTAGACCCAAGGGCGCTGAGTTTGTGCTGCAGCTTCGAAAGTATCGATCGATGCAGCCTTTTCCATTGTAAGGCCGATATCATCCAGGCCCTGCATCAGGCAGTGCTTTTTGAACGTGTCTACTTCAAACTTGAACACTTCGCCATCTGATGTTGTGACAGTCTGTTCTTCGATATCCACTGTCATGCGGGCGTTTGCCCCTTTTTCAGCGTCCTTCATTAGAACGTCGATTTGCTCTTGTGGCAAAGCGATTGGCAATATGCCGTTCTTAAAGCAGTTGTTGTAAAAGATGTCGGCAAAGCTGGGCGCTATAACGCATGTGATGCCAAAGTCTGCAATCGCCCAAGGCGCGTGCTCGCGGGATGAGCCACACCCAAAGTTGTCACCAGCTATGATAATCTGTGCATCGCGGTATGCGTCTTGGTTCAAGACGAATGTCGGGATTTCGTTACGATCGTCGTCATAACGCATCTCGTCAAACAGGTTTACGCCTAGGCCTGAACGCTTGATGGTTTTCAAGAATTGCTTTGGGATGATCATATCCGTGTCGATGTTGATCAATGGCATTGGGGCTGCAATGCCGGTGAGTGTGTTGAACTTTTCCATTACATCATCTCCCGAACGTCGGTTAGTTTGCCCGTTATCGCTGCAGCCGCTGCCATGCCCGGAGACATAAGGTGCGTACGACCACCGCGGCCCTGACGGCCTTCAAAGTTACGATTAGAGGTTGCAGCGCAACGCTCGGCAGGTGCCAGTTGGTCTGGGTTCATCGCTAGACACATGGAACAACCTGCAAGGCGCCATTCAAAACCAGCATCCTTAAAGATGTCGGCAAGACCTTCTTCTTCAGCTTGTGCACGCACAAGGCCAGAGCCTGGAACGATCATCGCGCGGATGCCGTCTTTGACTTTCTTGCCTTTCAGGATTTCCGCAGCGGCGCGCAAATCTTCGATACGCCCATTTGTGCAGGAACCGATAAATACAGTATCGATTTCAACTTCAGACAAAGGTTGGCCAGCTTTTAGGCCCATGTAATCCAAAGCACGTTGGGCCGCTTCGACTTTACCACCGGTAAAGCTGTCAGCAGATGGAACCAATGCAGTGATTGGCAGCACATCCTCTGGGGATGTGCCCCAAGTGACCAATGGCGCGATGTCTTCGGCTTTGATCACAAGGATCTCGTCCCAATATGCATCCTCGTCAGAGAATAGTGTTTTCCACCATGTTAAAGCAGCTTCCCACTGTGCGCCCTTAGGTGCGTGTGGACGGCCCATGCAGTATTCAAATGTCTTCTCATCAGGCGCGATTAGGCCTGCGCGTGCGCCGCCTTCAATCGCCATGTTGCAGACAGTCATGCGACCTTCCATAGACAGTTCGCGGATCGCTTCGCCACAATACTCGATGACATAGCCAGTACCGCCAGCGGTTCCAGTTTTGCCAATCACAGCCATGGTGATGTCTTTCGCGGTCACACCATGGGCAAGCTTGCCGGTGATCTCGACTTTCATGTTCTTGGATTTCTTCTGGATCAACGTTTGCGTCGCGAGAACGTGCTCAACCTCAGATGTGCCTATACCGTGTGCCAATGAACCAAACGCACCGTGTGTCGCAGTGTGGCTGTCACCACAAACAACAGTCATGCCCGGAAGTGTCCAACCCTGCTCTGGGCCAACGATGTGCACGATGCCTTGGCGCACGTCAGACACTGGATAGTAGTGAATGCCGAATTCTTTGGCGTTCGTGTCCAGCGCGTTCACTTGGATGCGGCTGTCTTCGGTCATCGTTGTCGCGTCAGCACGGTCCAAAGTTGTTGGAACGTTGTGATCTGGAACAGCAATTGTTTTTTCAGGTGCGCGCACTTTGCGACCCGACATACGCAGACCTTCAAAGGCTTGCGGGCTGGTTACTTCGTGCACCAAGTGGCGGTCGATATACAGCAAGCAAGTACCGTCATCAGCCTCGTGTGCAAGGTGTGCATCCCAGATTTTATCATATAGCGTTTTGGGGGACATATGGTCCTCTCCCTTTGGTTGGTTTGAATTTCTAGGCTTATTGGGCGGGCGCGGGTTTACAGTCGTGCCAGCACGGTATGGGTCGCCCCAAAGAACCGTTCACCCAATCGGGTGCGGTCGCATATGTCAAAAAGCCCAATGCTCATTAGCCATGTCATGGGGGTCAGATACAGGGCTTGGCTATGTCTCGCAAGGGCGTGCACCGATCTACGGATATTGCGTGTTGAGATGGCGCATGCGAAGATTGAACATGGAACTAGACAATCTGCCGCAAATGACGATTTATCAAGAACTTGAAGTCTTTCTGACTGATGCAATGCGATTTGTCGAAAGCTTGATGATGCCGGGGTGGCGACTGTATCAAGTTCTAATTCTTTTTGCACTAATCATGATCTCCTATGGAATGCATCACCTTTCTGGGCGCTGGCTACAAGCGTGGGTGCGTTCGCGCGATGGCTGGAAGACATGGCAACTGCGGATTATAGTCCCAATACGCCAGCGCCTTGGGCTGGTGTGGTTTTCGGCGCTGGGCTGGGTCATTTGGGGTGCTATGCAGAGCGCCACATGGCCATCCCGCTCCTATCTCATTGGGTTGGTGGCCACGCTTTCGACCGCTTGGCTGTTGATTGCATTCGTATCGCGCTTTGTACGCAACCGACCACTGCGGGTCATTGTACGCTGGAGCCTGTGGATTTTTGCCACGCTTTATTGCCTGAACGTGCACGAAGTTGTGGGCGAATTCCTTGACGACCTTGCCTTTGAGGTTGGTGATTTTCGCATTTCGATCATGACGATTATATCCGCGCTGGTGGTGATTGGTGTTCTTCTGACCTTGGCGCGAATTGGGTCTACGACGACAGCGACAACAATTCGACGTAACGAAGACATCAGCCCGTCGATGCAGGTTCTTGCTGTTAAGGCTGTGCAAATCACGCTGTATGGGTTTGCGTTTTTTGTCGGGATCAACACAGTTGGGATCGATCTGTCTGGTCTTGCGATCCTGACGGGTGCCATTGGTGTTGGCCTTGGTTTTGGTTTACAAAAGGTGATCTCGAACCTGGTGTCAGGTGTGATTATTCTGCTCGACAAGTCGATCAAACCGGGTGATGTGATTTCCCTGGGCGAGACGTTTGGTTGGATACAAACCCTAGGCGCACGTTATGCGTCAGTGGTCACGCGGGATGGTAAGGAATACTTAATTCCGAATGAGGACCTGATCACGAACCAGGTGGTGAACTGGTCGCATTCCAATGATTATGTGCGCCTCGATATCTTCTTTGGCATAGCCTACAGCGATGACCCACACAAGGTCCGCGAATTAGCGATCGAGGCCGCGACGACTGTTGAACGTGTTCTGGATCACCCAAAGCGGCCCGTATGTCACATCGTTGGATTTGGTGACAGTTCGGTAGATTATATCCTACGGTTCTGGATCAAAGACCCGACAGGTGGCCTCACTAATATTCGTGGTGGGGTATATCTAGCGCTTTGGGATGCGTTCAAAGCCAATAATATATCTATTCCATTTCCTCAACGCGAAGTGCGGATGCTAGAGGAGGGTGGCGATTGAGCCTTAATCGCTACGTTGCACTGCGGCATGATTGTCAAAAGCTTGAACTGTTGTTGAATTGTCAGGTAAGTGTCGGTAAATGAAAACTTCCCAGCGCTGTAGGCCTATGGCGCGATTCTAGGAGGACAATGTCCTGTCAATCCAATCAGACGTGGCCAGCGCCACGCAAGACGGAGTACCGCTAATGGCATCTGCTTACTCTAAAGCGACAAGCGACACGCTGTTGGCTGCCGTCCTTTCATCCCTTGATGATGACAAAGCTGAAGACGTTGTGCAGATCGATCTGCGCGGCAAAACGGCTATTGGCGACCACATGGTGGTTTGCTCGGGTCGTTCCTCGCGTCAAGTTTCTGCAATCTCTGAAAAGCTGGTTGAGCGTTTGAAGACTGAATTCGGTCACTTCTCACGTATCGAAGGCAAGAACACAGGCGA
>Ga0206126_10005559_pt1 | contig 11524 bp, 10 predicted proteins | sample Helgoland_Spring_5_FD_148621 | JGI IMG/M metagenome (GOLD analysis project Ga0206126, IMG submission 148621) | Pelagic subsurface seawater microbial communities from Kabeltonne, Helgoland, North Sea - Helgoland_Spring_Bloom_20160412_1 | ecosystem: Environmental > Aquatic > Marine > Epipelagic ...
GTATATAAAACAGCATACATAACGCTTACACAAGAGGAAAAAATAGCTAATAATTTTAAGAAAGGAGATACCGAAGGTATTGTTAATTATGCGTTATCAATTAAAGGAATAGTAATGGCGGCAATTTTTATAGAAGACAAAGAACAGGGAATCATAAAAATATCTTTTAGATCTAAAGGAACATTTTCAGTAAATAAATTTGCAAGAGAAAATTTTAATGGAGGCGGTCATGATAATGCTGCGGGAGGAAAGTCAGATCTTTCAATGGAAGAAACCATTAATAAATTCAATAAATTATTACCAAAAAATAAAGATGGTTTACTTAAGTCATATGAAGTTTAGGTTTGTTTATTTGATCATTTTTTTTGGAGTTATTTCTTGTTCAAAACAAGAGGTAAGAAAACCTATTTCTGCCTCTAGCGGACATATCATGGAATCTACAACAGCGTTATTAAAAAAAATTAATACTGTAGAAGAAATAAAAATTATAAATTATATTAAAAAAGATAGTTTACATGATTATATTCGTTCTTCATATGGGTTTTGGTACCATTATATCGTAAAAAATCAAACCGATACAATTACTCCATCTAAAGAGGATGTTGTTTCATTAACCTATGATATTTTAGATTTAAGTGATCAAGTTTTATATTCAAAAGAATTTATAGGTGTCAAAGAATATATTGTAGACAAAGAAGATTTTATTCCGGGATTACAATATGGAATAAAATTAATGAAAGAAGGTGAAAGTATTAAGTTTATTATACCTTCTTTTAATGCCTACGGAGTTCTTGGAGACGAAAATAAAATAGGTATGAATACCTCGATAATAAGTAGAGTTACATTAATAAACATAAATAAATAAAAATGAGTAGTATTAGAAACACTTTAGCAGTTTTAGTTATTGGAACATTATTTTCATGTGAAAACCAAGTTAAAGAAGTGAAATCTTTAGAAACGGAGTTAGATTCAGTTAGTTATGCTGTGGGTTTAAGCATGTCCAGTCAATTAAAAAATGGTTTTGAAGACGTGAATAAAGAAATTTTAATTCAAGCGATAAGAAATGGATTAGATTCTACCAATTTATTATTAGATTCAAAAGATATTCAAAAAACGATACAAACGTATTTTCAAAAAAAACAAGAAGAAAATAAGAAAAAAGAACTCGCTAAATTTGAAGTTTATAAAAAAGAAGGTCTAGCTTTTTTAGAGGCTAACAAAACAAAAGAAGGGGTTAAAACTACTGAAAGCGGATTACAATATGTTGTATTAAAAGAAGGTAAGGGAAGAAAGCCTAAAACTACCGACAGAGTTAAAGTACATTATCACGGAACAACAGTTGATGGAACAGTTTTTGACAGTTCTGTTGACAGAGGTACCCCATCAGAATTTGGTGTAACCCAAGTTATAAAAGGCTGGACTGAGGGCTTACAGTTAATGACGGTTGGCTCAAAATACAAATTCTTTATTCCACAAGAATTAGCGTATGGTGCAAACCCTAGACCAGGAATAATTAAGCCATACATGGCTTTAATTTTTGAAGTTGAATTATTAGATATCAAATAAATAAAAAATGAAAAATAGAATTTTACAATTAATACTAGTGTTTTTTATAGTTTTTACGGCATGTAAAGACGAACACAGTGAATTAAATGACGGTATTTACGCTGAAATGGAAACCAACAAAGGAAAAATTATTATTCAATTATTCCCTGATAAAGTTCCTTTAACTGTCGCAAACTTTATCACGTTGGCAGAGGGTACGAACCCAAAAGTTACAGATTCATTAAAAGGGAAGAAGTTTTATGATGGGTTAACATTTCATCGCGTTATTAAAGATTTTATGATTCAAGGTGGAGATCCTATGGGGAATGGGCAAGGAGGTCCAGGATATAAATTCTATGATGAGTTCAATCCAGATTTGAAACATGATAGTAAAGGAGTCTTATCTATGGCAAATTCTGGTTTTAACACTAATGGAAGTCAGTTTTTTATTACTTACAAACCAACACCATGGTTGGATGCTTATACTAATGAAAATCAATTAAAAGATTGTAGTAATCCAAGAGTAGGATGTCATTCTGTTTTTGGAAAAGTTGTTAGCGATTTGAATATTCTAGATTCAATTGCTAACTCTGATAGTATTAAAAAAATTACCATTGTAAAAAAAGGTGATGTTGCAAAAACATATGATGCTGTAAAAGTTTTTGAAGAAGGAATTGCAAAAAGTGTAGAAAAAGAAGAAGAACGTCTTGCAGAATTAGAGAGCGTTGAAAAAGCTAGATTAGAGAAATTTGCTTCGGATCAAAAAGTTTTTTACGAAAAAATGAATGTAAAAAAAGCAAAAAAACAAGAGTCAGGTCTACAAATCTTAACCCTAAGAAGAGGAAAAGGTAAAAGGTTTAGTTCTTCTGTCGAAACCACAATCAATTATACTATGTATTTAGCAGATGGTAAATTAATTCAATCGACCAAAGAAAGCACTCCTTTTAAATTCACATTAGACAAACGTCCCTTAATTCCTGGAGTTAAAGAAGCAATAATGAAAATGAGAGTAGGTGGTAAAGTTAGACTATTTATCCCTTATTATTTAGGATATGGTGAAGCTGGAAATGGTCCTTTTCCTAAAAAAGCGGATTTAATATTTGAATTAGAACTGTTAAAAGTAGGAAAATAATTTGCTAGAACGTCTATTACAAATTGACACAGAATTACTCATCATTCTTAATAACTTAGGAAGCGAACAATGGGATAGCTTTTGGTTTTTTTTAACCAATCAATTTAGTTGGTCTCCATTGTTTGCTTTTCTGTTGTTTTTAATTTTTAAAAAATTTGGTTGGAAAAGTGGTGTTTTACTACTTTTATTTTTAATAGTTTTGGTTACTTTTTCAGATCAGTTCACAAATTTTATCAAGAATACTTTTGAACGTTTGAGACCCTGTAATACTGAAGGTGTAATTCAACAAATTCGTAATTTTAATTACAAACCTAGTAGTTACAGTTTTTATTCTGGTCATGCAGCTTCTTCAATGACTTTTAGTTTTTTTGTAATCCTATTATTAAAGTCTTATTTTAGGCATATATGGTTTTTACTGATTTTTCCTTTGCTTTTTGGTTACAGCCGAATCTATTTAGGAGTGCACTATCCATTAGATATCGCTTCAGGATATATAGCAGGTTTATTTTTTGGATATGTATTTTACCTGTTTCAGAAAAAACTAAAATTGACATCAAGATTTCCTAAGAAATTTCCAATTTAGTTTCCTTATCTTATTTTTTATTATTGTAGTACAAGTATTTTGTACTGTGGTAATAGGATGTGATGAGACTATCCATTTTAGATGCAATATTTGGGTAGTTTTCCGTTACATCTTTTTGCTTGTCGTCAGATAATTTATATAAGCTTGTTGAATTATTGAAGTTTGTTTTTGTGAAATAAAAATCATTTTGAATTAAACCAAGACCAGGCTCACCATTAATTTTTAAATATAAAAAACCAAAAGAATCAGTTTTTAATGTGTCTAATGCATTAGACCCTAGAGTAAAATTAGTATAATCTGATTTAGCAATGGTCGCAAGTGTCGGAAATAAATCTGCTAGTTTTGTAGTATTATTTATTTTTTGTGGTTTTAAAAATTTTGGGGCGTGAATAAATAAAGGGACATGATGCACCTGTATTCCTAAGTCAAATTCTTTTTTAAATGCTTCAGTTTTATTCATTGAGGTATTATGGTCTCCAAAAAAAGCAAAAACAGTATTCTCATAATATCCAGACGCTTTTGCTCTCCTTAAAAACACATGCACATTAAAATCTAAATAACGTAAGGCATTTAGTTGCGCCAAAGAAATAAAACCAGATTCTTTTATGGTGTCTTCATCAATATCTTCCTCTGTAAAAGGGCGAAATGTTTCTTTATTTTCAGGAACAGAAAAAGGTCTATGATTTGTAGCTGTTTGAACATAGGCTACAAAGGGTTCATTTGAGGTGTGAAGTTCTCTAAAAACCTTGTCAGATTCTTTAAAAAGATCATAATCGTCTATTCCCCAAACATCTGCTCTATCCTCAATCTCGTAACTTCCTTCCTCATAAATTTTTAAGCCATTTATATTAGATTGAAATACACCTCTAATATTTGCCCAATTGGCACTTCCACCAAGAAAATATAATTTTTTATAACCCTCAAACTGATCAAATATAATTTTTTGATCTATTGCTCTTAAGTTTCTAGATGCAGTCTTTTGATTGTCAACATCTGCAAGCCCAGTAATGCTTGAAAAAACACTTGCAGCTGTTCCTGGCTTATGTACATAAAAATTCTCAAAATAAGTACTTTTATTAATAATTGAATCCATGTAAGGAGTTGCTTTTGCCAGATTTCCTTGACTTCCTAGACCAACGACCCCAACAGATTCTAACATTACAATAACAAGATTAGGTTTGTTTTCATGTATACTGTCAAAAGTAATTTTTCTTTCAAATGATAGTGAATCTTTTGGAATATTTAAATAGGATGCAATTACAGGAAAGTATGCCTTAGTAGTTTCAATATCTGCACCATCATTTCTGAAAGCAAAACTATCGAAAAAGTTTAAAACAGGATTTAATGAAAATTGATTTATGGTATTATTTTTTGAAAAAAAGGCTTCACTCCATCTTAAGGGATAATGAGTAATACTTCCATATACTCCGAAAGAAAGTAACAAAAAAGTACATAAAAAATAGATTGCTTTTACCTTTTTAGAGATATAAGGCACTGTAGTGTATACCATTTTATCAAATAACTTAAGACCTGTAAAACGTACCAATAGGAATAAAATAATTAATCCAACACTTCCTTTAAAAATTGGATATGTCTCTATTAATAATTGTGCAGATATCTTAAAGTTGGATAAAAAGCGAAGTGAAGTGGCATCTAATCGAGTGAATAAATAACTATAATATCCAATATCAGTTAAATAAAATAGTGTAAGCGTTACATAAATAATACTATGATAAATTATAGAAATTTTCCTAAAAATTCTTTTTTGAAAGAAAAAGTAGTTTGCTGAAAGGATTAGAATAGAAAGCGGAAAGTAACTAAGAATTGCTAACTTTAAATCAAAACGAATACCATAACTGAAGGCTGTAATGATATCTTTTTGTGAAGCTGAATCAAAATTAGCTACATAAAAAAAGAAAATAAGTCTAAAAATAAAGAGATATATAAATAAAAACCCAACATTAATAAATATATATTTAATGTAATTTGGAAGTTTTCTAATCATAAAAATTTTATTGACAAATGTAAAAAAATGGTTTAATTAATCAACAATTTTGAATTTGTTTAGTGTGCTTACTTTTACTAAATCCATATTCTCGCTAGTTTTAATACCAATACCTACAATAGGATATTCCTGAATGTCTCTTATTAAAGAACCCTCTAACTCAAGTGAGTAAGTTTGTTCACTTAGTGCTTTAATTGTTGTAGAATTTATCTTTACAGGAATGCTATATTTTTCATTTCCTTTTTTATTTTGAAAAGCAATTTGAACTTTTATATCTTCTGTATTAATATCAAAAGTATATGGGTTATTAATTATAATAGTATAAGGTTTAATCATTGACGTATTAAACTCAATGTTAGTTGAATTTTCAAAGTTAATTTCAAGATCAAATAAAGGTTTGTAATCTTTTAAGAAAGAGATGAAAATCGAGTCTTTTCCTGAGCTTTTCATTTTTATTTCGGAATACTCTTTTGATATTCTTGTGATGTAAGCAATTGAATCTGACGAAAAAATAGCATTACCAGTAATATAGCCGTATTGGTTTTTTCGACCCAAGTAATTCTTTTGATAATGTGATTTTTCTTTGGTATAAAACCAATAAATAGAAGCATTTTGAAAACTATTAACAAATAGTTTTTCAGAATTTTTAGTGAGTCTCTCAACCTCCAAAGTCCATTGCTTATTTCCGTGAAAGTCTAATTTAACTGGGCTAATTCCTTCATTTGCTATACTAATTCTTGCAAATAAAATAATGGCAATATTGGTTAATGCCAAATAGCAAAAAAGTTTTAGGTTTTTTTTATATTCAATTAAGTAATTAAATGTTATTAAAATTAAAGGTAGCATAATTGGGGCAATCCATTGTGCTTGAACATGGCCTCTAAATGATGATACTAAAAAGAAAAAGAAAAACCCTACAACAATAGAATTTAAGCCTCTATGAAAAATATCGTTATTTTTTATCCCTTTAAAAAATGCTTTATAAATAATTATGAATGTAAATCCTAAAATAGCAATTGCATTTACAATATGCATAAGGGTATATTCAAATTTATAAGTAGCTACAGAAGCTCTCTCATATAAATGATATCTAATTGAAGGAAAATCATTTATATATTGCCAATAAATATGAGGCATATATAAAATTAAAGCAGCAAAGCAAACCAACCAAATTTTATAATCTTTTACTAATTTCCAGTTGGATAAAAAGATGAAAAATAGGACTAAAACCCCTTGGTATTTACTGTACATCATCCCAGTGATAGCAATAGATAAAACAAAATAAATAAGTGTATTTTTTTTGGATAAATAAAGTTTGTACGACCAAAGGAATAAAGCAAAAAAGAACAATAAGGGGGTGTCTGGAGTTGTAATAAAACCATAAACATTCAACAAAGCAGTAGAGAGAAATAGCAATAAAAACAACCAAGAATATTTGTTTTTTGAGGGATGATCAATTGTAAACCAAACTAAATAGATCATCAAGCTAAAAGATATAGCAGAAAAAAATCGAACGCCAAGTTCATCTGTAAATAAAAAATTACTGATAGTTACCCAAACAGCAACAAAAGGAGGGTGGTCAAAAAATCCCCAATTCATATCCTGACTGTACACCCAATAATAGGCTTCATCGGGCAATAACTCAGTAAAACTACTTTGAATAATATTTAAAATACTTAATAGAAGTATAGTTACAGGTAAAAGAAATTTATGTTGTTTAAGTTTCTCCATGATATTTTTTCAATAATTTTTTAGCGGCATTAAAAGGGGTTGTTTTGCTAGTCTTTAAAAATTCAATTTCTTGTCGTAATTCTGAAGATATAATTTTATCATTAAAAAATGAATGATATAAGCTCTCTTCTATTGTTGTTTTTAGCCAAAAAGTATTCTGATTATCTCTTTTGGCATTGAAAAAACCTTGTTTTTTTGTTACATGGATATATTGATCTATCATCTTTGAAATAATATCGATACCAGTATTTTCTAGTGCACTAGCAGTAAGAACTTTTGGTTGCCAGCCATTTTCTTTAGGAGGGTATAAATGTAGAGCTCTGCTAAATTCTATTTTTGCAATGCGTGTATTTTTAATATTTTCCCCATCAGATTTATTTATAACTATAGCATCAGCCATTTCAATTATGCCTCTTTTTATCCCTTGCAATTCATCTCCAGCACCAGCAATCTTAAGGAGTAAAAAAAAGTCAACCATAGAATGAACCATAGTTTCACTTTGTCCAACACCCACCGTTTCAATAATAATGGTATCAAAGCCAGCAGCTTCACAAAGAATAATACTTTCTCTAGTTTTTTGAGCTACACCACCCAAAGAAGATCCAGATGGAGAAGGCCTAATAAATGCATTTTTATCATTGACCAATTCTTCCATTCTAGTTTTATCTCCTAAAATACTTCCTTTATTTATTGAACTACTTGGGTCTACTGCTAATACTGCTACTTTTCTATGATTATCTGTTAAATGCTTTCCTAACACCTCTATAAAGGTACTTTTCCCAACACCAGGAACCCCTGTGATTCCAATTCTTACTGAATTATTTGCGAAAGGAAGACATTGCTCTAATATGGTATTTGCTTTTTTTTGATGTTTTTTATTGGTGCTTTCTATTAAAGTAATGGCTCTACTGAGATAGCTAATGTTTCCCGCTAAAATTTCAGTTACAAATTTTTTTATAGATGGACTCTTGCTTCTATTTGATTTAATGATGTTAGCTGAAGTTATACTCGTTGTTTTCAAATTAGAAAGCCCATCTTTTTGAAGTGATTTAGAAGATTTTTTTTTAGCCATAATAGATGACGTAATTTAAAAGTAAATTTATAAATAAAATTAATGCAAAAGGCATCAATTTTAAAATGCAATTTTTATTGTTACTTCTAACACCACTCAATTGAGTAAAAAAATAAATCATAACCTGATTTCTTGACTGCTTGAATTTCTATATTCTTTATAAAGTGCCTATCTTTAGCCCTTAAAAGGATAGTTTATATGAAACTCTACAAAGAGAATCAATTAAAAATATACAATTCGCTTTCTAAAACTAAAGAAGCTTTTAAACCTGTTCATGATGGGCATATAGGTATGTATGTCTGTGGTCCAACAGTTTACAGTAATGCACATCTCGGTAATTTAAGAACTTTTATGTTTTTTGATGTTGCTTTTCGTTATTTTCTACACTTAGGGTATAAAGTAAGATATGTAAGAAACATCACTGATGCTGGTCATTTGGAAAATGATGCAGACGAAGGTGAAGATAGAATTGCAAAAAAAGCACGTTTAGAAGAAATTGAACCCATGGAAGTTGTTCAGCGTTACACAGTTGATTTTCATGATGTATTAAAAAAATACAACTTTCTTCCACCAAGTATAGAGCCAACTGCTACAGGTCATATTGTTGAGCAGATAGAAATGATTAAAGATATTATAGATAAAGGTCTAGGATATGAAGTTAATGGTTCAGTATATTTTGATGTTATAGCTTACAATAAAAACAATCATTACGGAATTTTATCTGGTAGAAAAATAGAGGATGCCATTCACAACACTAGAGTGCTTGATGGCCAATCTGATAAAAAAAATCCACAAGATTTTGCTTTATGGAAAAAAGCAGATGAACGTCATATTATGCGATGGCCCTCACCTTGGTCTGAGGGTTTCCCTGGGTGGCATCTAGAATGTTCTGTGATGAGTTCTAAATATTTAGGTGATAAATTTGACATCCATGGAGGTGGGTTGGATTTAAAATTTCCACATCATGAGTGTGAAATTGCACAATCTAAAACCTGTTCTGGCCATGACCCAGTTAATTATTGGATGCACACAAACATGCTATTATTAAATGGGCAAAAGATGGCAAAATCTACTGGTAATTATATATTGCCAGATGAAATTTTAACAGGAGAAAATAAAATTTTAAGTAAAGCATTTTCGTCTAGTGTTGTTCGTTTTTTTAATATGCAAGCTAATTATAGAAGTATTTTAGATTTTTCTAGTGATGCTTTGGAGGCCTCAGAAAAAGGATATCTAAAACTGATGGAGGCGATGTCTAGTTTAGTAAGTTTATCTCCACAAAAATCCTCATCAGTAGACATTTCTCAATGGAAAAAAAAGTGTTATGCTGCTATGAATGATGATTTTAATACACCTGTATTAATATCACACCTTTTTGAAGGTGTAAAGTTCATCAATCAGATTAAAGAAGGGAATGCTTCAATTACTTCAAATGATCTTGTTGATTTTGTGACCACAATGAATGCTTTCGTTTTTGATGTCCTTGGTTTACTTAATGATGTAAAAGATCAAGCTTCAGGGAAAATTGATGGTGTTGTAACATTATTAATAAAGTTAAGAAAAGAAGCTAGAGAGAATAAGGATTGGGACTTATCTGATCAAATTAGAGACGAATTATTATCCATTGGAATTCAGCTAAAAGATGGGAGAGAAGGAACAACCTATTCAATAAGTTGATTTTAGTAATTATAAAATGAAAACTAAATAAAAGTTAATTTTTGAAACTAAGAAGTATACTTATTTATCCATTAGTGTTATTAGTTAGGTTTTATCAACTTGCTATTTCACCCTATACACCCTCTAGTTGTAGATATGAACCTAGTTGTTCACAATATACAATTGAAGCCCTTAAAAAGAGAGGGGTAATCGTTGGCCTTTGGTTATCTTTAAAGCGAATCTTCAGTTGTCATCCTTGGGGTGGGAGCGGTTATGATCCTGTACCAAATAAAAAAAATAAATAATGATTTCTAAAATAAAATAGTTAGAAATAAATAAATAAAATTAAATATGAATTTTTTATCAATTACTTGGGATCCTTCTTTAGGAATAGATTTAGGTTTTTTTATTATACGTTGGTATAGTTTAATGTTTGTTGCAGCATTTATTATAGGGCTTCGTTTAATGAAGAAAATTTATATAGAAGAGAATATAAATTTAGAAAAACTAGATACACTTTTCATGTATACTTTTATAGCTATGCTTGTAGGAATGAGATTTGGTGAGGTCTTTTTTTACTCTTGGGATTATTATAAAAATAACCTTCTTGAAATTATTTTACCTCTTAAACGCGCAACAGGAGAGACAGCTATATTTGGTTTAGTAGAAGGGTGGAAATTTACTGGATATACTGGTTTTGCTAGTCATGGTGCAGCTATAGCTATTATTTTATCGATGTATTGGTATAGTAGAAAACACCTAAATAAATCACTACTTTTTATTTTGGATAGAATGTCTATAGTTTGTGCTTTGGGTGCTGCTTTTGTTAGAATTGGAAATTTTTTCAATTCAGAAATTTATGGAAAACCTACAGGGTCTAATTTTGGTGTTATTTTTAAAAACTCTGATGCTGAAATGTTGCCTAGACACCCGACACAACTTTATGAGGCTTTATGTTACTTAATCTTATTTTTTGTTTTATGGAGGTTTTATTGGAAAACAGATAAAAAGCAAAAGACAGGGTTTTTATTTGGTGTCTTTATGATAGGTTTATGGTCTGCTCGATTTTTTATTGAATTTTTTAAAGAAGCACAAGTAGACGGTAGAGAAGATTGGATTCTTAGTTTAAATACGGGTCAAGTATTGAGTATCCCGTTAATATTAATTGGCCTATGGTTGATGTTACGAAAAACTAAAACTAGTTAATTAAAATCAGTTTTAAATTAGTATACAAAAAAACCACGATGTACATCGTGGTTTTTTTTATTGTCATTCAATTTTTATACTAACCTTTGATTTTGTTTTTGAACTTATCAAACTTAGAATCTTGCTTTGTTGGGAAACTGTTATTGGATGTATCTACATCTGCAGTCTCTAAGTCTGGATCTATGGTTATATTTATAATTTCTTTATCTGATTTTACCACTTTGGTAATTTCTTTATCATTATACCTCCAAATTTGAGCAGGATATACTTTTCTTTCTTTTGTTCCATCTTTGTAAGTATATTCGGCAATAATTGGCATAACTAATCCTCCAGGCTTGTCAAATGTAATTTCATAAAAGAAGTTTGAATTTGCTTTTTTAGCATTTTCTGAGGAAAAGGTTAACCCTTCAGACGTATCTTCAATAAAATTCACTTCTTTTTCAGCATCTTCTTTAATAAATTTTTTAACACCTTTTATTCCTATATCAGTAACATCGGTTGAATAAAACCAACCTCTCCAAAACCAATCTAAATCCATCGCTGACGCATCCTCCATAGATCTGAAGAAGTCTGCAGGCGTAGGGTGTTTAAACA
>Ga0206126_10005560_pt1 | contig 11524 bp, 10 predicted proteins | sample Helgoland_Spring_5_FD_148621 | JGI IMG/M metagenome (GOLD analysis project Ga0206126, IMG submission 148621) | Pelagic subsurface seawater microbial communities from Kabeltonne, Helgoland, North Sea - Helgoland_Spring_Bloom_20160412_1 | ecosystem: Environmental > Aquatic > Marine > Epipelagic ...
TCTCTCTACTTAAACAAAATAACTATACAATGAAATACAATTACGATGAAGATTTTAATATGACTTCTGTTAAAAAGGGGGGTGGATCACGAAAGAGTGGGGGAGAGAGAAAGAAGGGGGATAAAAAAGGTAATGCCCCAACATGCTATTCATCTAAGCATGTGCGAAAACAGCTGGCTCAACAGGAAAAACCTTTGAAAACATAGTATTATTATAAATATATAAATATATAATAGTATGAGTGTTATTAAAAGTTATTCTCAGTGTAGACAAGAAGAATTTGTATTAAATTATTTTAATAATAAAAATAATGGTGTTTTTATAGAATTAGGCGCATTAGACGGTATTAGACATAGTAATACATTTTTATTAGAAAAAAAATATAATTGGTCTGGTTTATTGATAGAACCATCACCATCACTTTACAAGGAATTAAAAATCAATAGAAATACACATACAGAAAATATTCTTGTTGGTGATAAAAAACAAGAAAACATAGATTTTTTATATATTGAAGATAAAACAAAATGTATTGGATTACAAGGCGTTGTCGAAAATTATAACTCACAACATGTTGATCGTATATTTAGGGAGTTGAATAATGAACCCCACAAAATAATACAAATAAATATGGTAACATTACAAGATTTATGTGATAAACATAATATACGTAAAGTAGATTATCTATCACTTGATGTGGAAGGATCAGAATTAAAAGTATTACAGGGGATTGATTTTTCGAAACTAGACATTAAACTAATTGGCGTTGAAATTAATTATCATGAAGATAAAGAGGAAATTTATAATATTTTAAATAAAAATGGTTACACATACTTAATAACTCTTGGTGATCATTTTTTTATAAAAAAATAAGCTCTCTACAATGGGTTTTAAATGTTCAAAAGTATAAAAAGTTTAACTGAAATTTTTGGTTAAGTTTTTTAAATAATTTTTTATAAGTCTCGTCGCCTGGATTCGAACCAGGGGCATGTGGAAAATTAAAGGGACTAAACCCAAACCGCTACAATCCACCGCTCTACCATCTGAGCTACAACGAGTTAATACAGAGAATCCCCGTATATATTCCGACCGGGAATTGAACCCGAGGCTATTGCTTGGAAGGCAATAATGTTACCACTACACCATCGGAACGAAAACATTAAGAAAATGGTAAGACGTGATTTGGATAGTCCTTGCCCAGTATACTCCCAGCGGGACTTGAACCCGCGGCCTCCGCGTAACTGATGTGCTGATGAGGTTGTGAAGCCTCTTGGGCATAGCATAATGCTATAAGCACGGCGCTCTAACCAACTGAGCTATAGGAGCGATAAAATGGGATTGGGACACACCAACGCACACATATTGTGCTACATAGGGGATTATGATACAAGGGGTACGGTGCCAACAGGATTTGAACCTGCGCGGGTAAAACCCAATGGATTTCAAGTCCATCTCCTTAACCACTCGGACATAACACCTAATCCTTGTATACGACGCATATGGCAAGTGCCACACTCCCTCACGGGGAATTGAACCCCGATCTCGCGCGTGACAGGCGCGGATACTGACCATTATACTATGAGGGATTTTTTGTATAAAAAAATAATAAGCTCCCCCACGGGGAATTGAACCCCGGCCGTACGGGTGAAAACCGTAAATCCTAACCACTAGACCATGGGGGAATATGCTTATTGTGTGCTGACATCATTGAGTTCGCAAGAACAGATAAGGGTTATGCTGTTGATATTGCTGTGTGATGTCGAAATTACCCCCTGTGGGGCTTGAACCCACGGCCCTCAGATTAAAAGTCTGATGCTCTACCGACTGAGCTAAGGGGGCGTTGTGAACAATGATTGTTCGGTGTGAATGCTGAGTGCCTATTGTTTTTTATACGGTAACCATACAGTGGTTAGCTCCACCGCGGGAATCGAACCCGCCCGTTTCGATTTTAAGTCAAAAGAGTTAGTATAGCTGTATGCACTCGTAATTGGTCTTTGAAGACCAAAGGTCCCACCGAGACTCGAACTCGGGATGTGTGATTCAAAGTCACAAGTCATAACCACTAGACTATGGGACCATTTAGTATGCTGTCACCGTTGGATCGCAAGATCAAAACAAAATTGGGTTGCTGAATTATTGCTGTATGGTGAAATTGGATTGTGGTGTCATTTTGTGTCTGACCCAACGACTATGTCCCCTGCAGGGTTCGAACCTGCGCCTCCGAAGAGAACCGATCTTAAGTCGGTCGCGTTAGACCACTCCGCCAAAGGGACATTAATTGGTGCGACATCGTGTTAACGAGCTCTAGCCACTGAGCTTACATCACCCCAAAGGATGATGGTAGGATTCGAACCTACGACCCGCGCATATTAAGCAAATAATAGCTGTAACGATGTGTGTGTTTGTTAGTAAGTAAGGGCTTGCCCTTAAAAGTGAAGAAGGGTTGTTAAGGGCTTGCCCTTAAAAGTGAAGAAGGGTTGTTAAGGGCTTGCCCTTAAAAGTGAAGAAGGGTTGTTAAGGGCTTGCCCTTAAAAGTGACTCGTACAGGGTTCGAACCTGTGCCTCCGAAGAGAACCGAGCTTGAGTCGGTCGCGTTAGACCACTCCGCCAACGAGTCGTAAACCCCCGGCGGGATTCGAACCCGCGATCTCGTGATTAGAAGTCACACGCCTTATCCATTGGGCCACGGGGGCAGGGTGTTGCTGACATCATTGTGTTCGCAAGAACAAATAAGGGTTTGTGCGGTTGGTATTTGCTGTGTGATGTCGAAGTGTTGCTAGCATCATTGAGTTCGCAAGAACAAATAAGGGTTTGTGCGGTTGGTATTTGCTGTATGATGCTTTGGAGTTGTACTCCAATGACTATTCATAGGATTATATCCAAATCAATTTTTTTCATTAATACCTACAAATTAATAGGGTGTAATCTACCACACCCTGTTCCACACTATATACAGTCACATACTCTCTATATCATTTTTGGGGTTAATACTATAATAAGTATTTGAATTTTCACATAAGTCAGAAATGGGTTACAAAAAGAAGAAATGGGTAACAAAAATTATTTGCTAATTTCTCTCTACTTTTGCTTCCCTAAATCGGATATACACATATAAGAAAATACAATAGATAATACAACGAATAACTATCTTATTTAAGAATTAGAAACCAATAGTAGAGAGAAAAAGTATTTCAATAAAACAAAAAAGGGGGAGCAAGCGATAACAAGGGGGAGGGGGAACGGTGTTTTTGTTGGGTTTCTTGATTTTATATGTTTATTGGGGTTTTTGTTAGGGGGTTTACGGGGTGTCCCCGTTAGCATTAGGGGTTTACGGGGTGTCCCCGTTAGCGAGCGTCTTCTTCGTCTCAGCGACGAGTTCCTTCAATTTCTCTGTGTTGTGTTCACAGTTGTAGTCGAGTTCGACGTCCATCTTGATCAGGGTGGCGAGCAGCTTGGCGCGCTTCGTGATGAGTTCCAGTCCTTCGATGTCTGCTTCCTCAGCGTTGTACTCAGGCAGTCCCTTGACGGTATCGCGCATCTTTGCCAGTGCGATCGCGCACTTGCATCGGTTCACGTGTTCAGCGAGGACATCGGTGGTGGTTTCATCGTTGTACTCAGGAACGAAATCCAGTTCGTCCTTTTCCACGAGCTTCCCAAGCTGAGCCAGGAGCTTTTCGCGCTTTGCGCGGTCCTTGGCTGCCAGTTTGGCCTCCTTCTCGGTCTTCTTGGCTGCCTTCTCTGCCTCCTTCTGTTCCTTGGCGAGCTGCTTTGCCATCTTCGCAGCCTCCTTTTCAGCCTTGGCGGCCTCCTTTTCAGCCTTGATCGTGGCAATGGCATCAGTCTTGCGCTCCTTGATGATACCCTTTGCGGTCTTGATGAAGTCCTTGATGTCGAGAATGGAGAGGCCATCCACACAGTTGTCAGGGAACAGATTGTCTGAGTGTTCGACCTCCCGCAGAGCATCGATCTGTTCCATGAGTTTGCTTCGTTCGTGGGTCTCCTTCTCAGTCTTCGCCATTGCTTTTGCCCTCGCAACCTCATCACGGCTCGCCTTCTTGAATGCTGTCACTGCCTTCTGAATCTTCGCAAAATTCGCCAGGAACTCACTCGCAAAACCCGCATCCGTTGTCAGTTTCGCGAAAAGTTCCTCCGATGACATCTTCATCGGATCCTGCTTCTTCGTTCGCGACACCTTTGTCACCTTCTTCACCTCAGCTTCATCCGTACGCCCATCATCCACAACAACACACGCTTCAACACTCTTCATCATTTTATGATTGATTCTTCTTTTTCGGTTCGGAAATTACCTTCTTTCTTTCTTTCCTACTTATTTCAATTTTTTTTTCATACCACCCATTCACCTACTTCTCATTTTACGGGGGAGACCCCCGTACACCCCCCTTCTATGGGGAAGACCCCCGTACACCCCCCTTCTACGGGGAAGACCCCCACCCACCCTCTTCCCTTTTTTAAAATACTTATATAGTATAATGAATAACCAATCCCAATATATTTTACTATTTTTAGTCGGTGGTTTCACCCTAATTGGAATAAAATACGCATCTGAATTTGTATCGCCTGTTTTAGCTGGAATAATAGGAGCTCTTCCTATCGGCTTATTTAGTGCTTATTATTTAATATCACATAGGAATAGAAAAGGTTATCTTAAAAATTATATAAAACAAACAACATTAACATTAGCATTAGCTACACTTTACCTATATGGATTAGAAGTATTAGATGACAAAACTATATACATATTAACATTATTACTATGGATTGTATATTCATATATTAGTGTTATGCGTGATTAAATTAACAAAATTGATTTAATTATTAATTATAATATTAGTCTACAAACAATGAATAATAAAAACATAGATAACTTCACTAAATGTGACGTATTTACACCAGAAAAGATAGCCAGACTTATGACATCAAAACTTAAAAGTAATGGAACTGTATTAGAGCCATCAGTAGGTGATGGAGCGCTTTTAAAATACATCAACATGTCTAATTATAGTCATGTGGATGTTTATGAACTAAAACAAACATACCTAGATTGTGTCGAAGATAGAGAGAATATGCGAAAATATTGTATGGATTTCTTAAAACATGTTACCGAAGAAAAATACGACAATATTATTATGAATCCGCCTTATATCAAAGTTCAAGATCTAACAACAGATTACCGTGATTATATTCGTGATACTTTTCCACAAATTAGTGGAGGAATGGTAGATATTTATTACGCATTCATTATAAAATGTTTGAATATGCTTACTGATGATGGAGTTATGGTAAGTATAACACCTAATTCATTTCTCTATAACAAATCGGCAAAGAATTTGCGTAAATATTTGATTGATGGAAAATACATTCAAGAAATCATCGATTTTAAAACAGAAAAGGTATTTCCAGGAATTTCAGTATATTGTTGTATTTGTGTATTTACCAAAAATCAAAAAACGCATTTCACATATAATGGAAATAGTGTACACTATGATACTATAAACAAAACAGAATATAATATTTTTGGAAAGAAACAAAATGAAGATGGCAACAAAACATTAAAGGATGTATGTAAAATATCAAATGGTATTGCCACATTGCGAGACAAGATTTATATTCATAGTGAGCAATTATATGATGAACCGTGTTGGCAAGTTGTTACAGACGGAAAAAAACAAAAGCATATTATATATCCATATAAGAACGGAAAAATAATACCTGAAACCGAATTCAAACAGCAAAATCCACAGACTTATCAGTATTTGGAAGAAAATAAAACTGAATTGGCTAAACGCGATAAGGGGAACAAGACATATGCGACGTGGTATGCTTATGGGCGAACACAATCTATTGTGAAACCAAAAGCCAAACGCGTGATATATATACCATCATTTATTAATCCAGTCGATTATAAAATGAATATATCTATGTCGCCATCGCTATACCAAGGGTGTCTTTGTATTGAACCCAAAAATGATGCGGATACAGAAAAAATATACGACATTATCGAAAAAAATATGAATTATATAGCCGAGATTAGTTCCAAGCGATCCGGTGGATGGATAACCCTAAGCAGTCGCAATTTATATGGAATTCAATGGGTATGAATAAGGATTAACTGATATTATAAAAGTAATTTTTCTAGTACTGAGTCCATGCTAATAAATGGTGTTGAATCGTCAAATCCTTCTAGTTCAGGACATTTATCAAATTTGTCTCCAACTGAGCAATGATGTTTTGCGTTAACAATGTAATTCATCATTTCAAATACGACTCCGCGTTCGCGCAAAATCTCGTAATTGCTAATATCGTCATATGTCACTTTTTCATATCGCGTAATAATTTTTTCAGAGGATAAGTACGGCGGATTATTTAACAAAAGATTAATAGGAATAAGTTTGAGATTCGGATTTTTCCAATGAAGATGAACTAATTCTCCCGTCAAGTTCTCCCAACTATTATTCTTATTTTGTTTATAGTTCGTCATCACCAATTTCACAGGAAACACAACAATTGGGTATGAATTACGAAGAACGACAATATCACATTTCTTTCTACCTGTTGAATTATACGAATCTACATTGTGTTCTAATACACATTTATGGTTATTTGTAAGATTATTTCTCTCTAAAAAGGTATCGATAGTTGATTTTATAAAACCGTGAAAATGATCAACCTTTTTTGAACTACGTGCTCCGTGGGTAAAATAAAGAGCATAAGATTCACAAATTGCTCTTAGTAACGATTCGGGTGTTGCCATTGTTATATTTATAACTAGTATTACTATTACTATTAAATACAAACCATAATATCAATTTTTATAGTTTAAACATTTTAAATCGCATTTTATTATAAGTACTTATAGTGGATTGAGATGTCGTCTGAATCGTCTCATTATCTTTATATTTATTTGTGTGTTTTACTATCGCATTAGGAGTATCAAAAAAGTTCTGACTATCCTTAAATGTAATTTGGTTTAAATACATAATATATGTAACAGCTGTGTCTTCTATGGTATACGGATAACTATTAGTAAAATGGTCAAAATGGAAAATATTATACTGTATTCTTTCCATATGATCTAACAATATGTCGCACGTCTTATTAGAAATATAATAAATAATACCAGCTGGTCCCCAAACATCTGGTCTATGCGATATCCGCTTTATTTTTTCAAGAGACATATGACCTAAATTATGAAGAGGGTTAGAAAAATCCTCAGGGTGTCCCTTGTAGTAATTATACATACTGGTATCGACCCGTAATTTTTTCAGCTCATTTATATTGCTACAATGATAGTCACGATAATAATAAGACTGTCCGAAAAAATCATATTTATTACCATTTAAAAACTTATTCAGGTTGTCAGTATTAAACACCAAATCATCACCGCACCTCAATATACCTTGTTTGATTGTAAATAATTCATTTACGTATTTTATAGCCAACGTCAACTTTTTCAACAAATGAATATAAGAATCCTCACATTTTATATGAAGCATATTTCCTCTAAGTTCAAAATTATTCTTCATTCTTAAATCTCCTATAACATAAACTACTTTCCAATTTTCATAGGAATCATTTGGAAGAGAGAATTCCTTTAATCTGGTATTAAGATGTTTATGACATGTTAAAATTAAAATAACGCCTTCTATATCTTCCTTTTTTTTATTCATATAAAGTAGTATATGAAAACGTCAAAAGTATTTTTACTAATAACGATGATAATTTTTATATTATATTTAATAATCAAGGCTGATTTTAGGATTAGTTATAAAAATAAGATGGAACAAGGGATAAAAAATAATTATGCTATAACATTGGGTTATTTACCCGATTTTTATTCTAAAACGGATTATTATGAATTCTATAAAATGATAGATTTACTTTCACCACTAAACAATGGGGGACTATTTCTCCCACAAACAAATAAAATATCTCTAAAAACAAAACAATTAGGCGACACAAGAGAGAAACAAATAGAAAATTTTATAAATATTATCAATTATGCTAACAAAAATAATGTATTTGTATGGATATCTGCTACAACAGCTGATAATTTAGACGATGAATATTTGTTTTACACATTAGCCAGAAATAAGGGTTATCAAAATATAGGACTTACACTAGCTACATATCACAGTGATGTTAGTATACGTGTGGACAGCATACTAAAACAAAATGGACATATAAGATTAGTGAAAGGTTATTATTATGGTGATTTAAGCAATAATTGGCAGGAAGTCAGCAAATTATTTGAAGAAAACGCAGAAAAGTTAGCCAAAACAGGAAATTATCATTGTATTGCTACACAAGATTTCGATATACTTTCTTCTCTCGTTGATAAAAATCTTAATCTTAATAATATAGAATTTGGTTTCTTCGAATCAGCCAAAAATTATGTCAACTATCAAATACAGGAAAGACATTTACTTGACAGTTTACTATATAAATCCTTGTATATACCATTCGGACAAGTATTTCCGTACGTAGAAGATAACATATTATTATTAGATATACCAAAAATAATATCGCGTAAATTAAATCAAATCAGATACGATTATTTTGTGTAAGAATATTTATTCTAATTTAACGAAAGTTTTATCAAAGTCATAATAATAACTTCCTAAGTGTATATCTTTAAATTGCTCTGTCCATTCACTGGGTCCCACCATAGAGAGATATTGACGTTTCTCTCTACATTTTCATATAAATGGTATGTATTCCCACTAATTTTTTTACATTTACATTCTACCTTTTGTAAAAGATTTTGAGTATATGAATCTTCAATGATTCCGGCTCCTTCGCGTTGAAGTTGTTCCATCTGCTTTGCTATTTGTTTTAGTTTTCCATAATGTAAATAGTTTGTCTTTAAAACTTCAAGAGTATTATGATCGACATTCTGTGTATTAATTGCTAAAATTAATTCGTTAGCATGTTCCTTATCTATTTTTGACAATGACATAATATAATATATAATATAATATATAATATAAAATATAATGGATTATGAATTCAGGTTTTTTTATTGTCAAGACATACCAGATGATTTAGTAGATCTTAAAGGTGAATTAGATAACTATGATGAACACGGAAAACCTGTGTGTGATTTTTTTGCTTTAATCATTGACAAAACAAATCCAAATGATGTTAAAATCGTAGGAAGGGCAAAGGCGACAAAAGTTGACCTTGGTTTATCACAGATATTATTAAAAGACGTTTGTCCTGTTCTTAAAAATAAAGACAAACCAAACCCAAATGATATTATTGTTGACATCAAGACAATAGATATTTATGATGGTTATCAAGGACAAGGATTGTGTACAAAATTAGTAAAATTTTGTATGGAAGAAATTAGAAAAAATCATCCTGAAATACGTTTTTTTAATATATACAACGCATCTTTCACATCAGATGGCATTCCGGCGTGTAAATGTTATGTAAAGAGTGGACAGGAAGGAGGTTATGATGTTTACTTTGCCAACTACAAAAACAATAATGAGAAGAAAAAAATGTCAAAAGAAAAATGTACTGGTAGAAATGATATGCCACGCGATTATATGTATGTAATGCCAAAACCAAAACCAAAAGCAGCGAAGAAGGTTTCCCCTGCTAAGACTAAAAAACGTAAACGTTGTCCTAACGGAACACGTCGCAATAAGAAAACAGGTAATTGTGAACCCAAAAAAAAATAATCAACATCTAATATAATGGAATTTGTATTTTTTCATTGTAATGATTATGATAAGCAAGACCCTAGAATACTTGATATTATTGAACAAGATAAAGATATCGCGATAAGCAAAGAAAGATATACAGGAATATGTGCTGATGGAAAACAAAGGCGTTTAAATCCATACAACATAGAAGAAGTAGATGGAAACTTTGTTATAAAAAATCCTGATAATACATTCATTGCTAGAAAATGGCGTATGTTAAGAGAGAACAAAAATATGAGAAGAAACACTCCACAAACAGAAGAAATTTTAAGACTTATGAATTTATTTCCAATAAGAGATATAAAAAAATTACCACTATCAGAAGTAGTTATTTGGCACAGTGATAATCGTAAATTCCCGGGTGCTTGTCAATATATGGCATTTATGATAGATACAGAAAAAAGTAAGTTATCGGGCGTAGCGAAGGCAAAAATAGTAAATCCACTGAAAAATTTAGATGATTTTCCAAAGGATAATCTAGATATACCTTTGGACCGAGAGTATATTTATATTTCGGAAGTTGATATTCATCCTGACTATATGGGAAAAAGGTTATGTAAGCCATTTTTAAAATGGTTTATGAATGAATTAGCAAAATTACCTGAAAAATACACTAATTTTTATATAGAAAACGCATCAGAGACAGGTGAAGGAATTCCGGCTTGTCATTGTTATGTGAAAGCAGGTAAAGAAGGTGGGTTTAATGTGTTTTATTTTAAAAGGCAAAATAATAAAGTTAGAATAATGACTACAAATGAATGTGTTTATTCAGATGAATCGCATATAAAAATGCCAACAGCATATTTTTATACTAAACCAGCTATGGTCGGTTCAGGAAAAAAGAAAAGAAGAAAAACCAAAAATACAAGAAGAAAAGCCAAAAAGAAAAGAAGAAAAACCAAAAATACAAGAAAACTGTAAATTAAATAATTCTATTATAAAAATATTTAATTTATGATTATTAATAATTTACAAAAGGTTGCTCATTTCCATAGCGCGAATCATACGGGTAACACCAATACCACCACCATAACGTTCGAAGAAATCAAATTTCAAGAACTCATCTAGTTCTTTATCAACGCGTTCTTTGGAGAACTGAGTGTATAAAATATCTTTGTATTCACCATCACTAATAGTGTAAAACATATCACGCATTTCCTCCTTGTCAGTACTGCGTTCAGCGGAACCAATAGTCTCAACGCCGTGTAAGATAACGTCAATCTTGTTCGAATTGTTCGACGTGAAATCCGCTTTCATGTTCCAGAAAGGACTGGTGTAAAATGGAAAGTTCTTCAAGAAGAAAACTTCGCCGTGTTCCTTGGCGAGCTGCATCTCGTGTTCGTGCTCGATTTCAGTGGTATTTAATTTTTCAGCAACATCCAAATAGTCGCCTTCTGGATATGAATCGCCAGTCTTTCCAAATCCTAAATGTTCTAAGAGTTCAACTTCCATATATTGAAGATCGTCGATATTTCCCTTAGCTTCAAATTCGAACATAGGGAAGATTAAATCGTGACGGCCTTCGACTGGTTGTGGTTCATTGCGATAACTGGTGCTCACACAAAATGCTCCATTAATGTCAGGATTTTTAAGCAAGACATCTTCCAACCACATTTGGCCGGTTTGAGGTAATGGCCAGACATTGCCATTGTATTGGTAGGTGGAGATGGTCTTGGGGTCCTCACAAGCAGCAAGAATACTAAGAGCGTTCTGTGTATGGACTTCAACAAAGCCTTTTCGTAAGAAAAAACTGCGCATTGAGTTAACACATTTGCTAAACTTGAAGGGATCGA
>Ga0206126_10005562_pt1 | contig 11522 bp, 12 predicted proteins | sample Helgoland_Spring_5_FD_148621 | JGI IMG/M metagenome (GOLD analysis project Ga0206126, IMG submission 148621) | Pelagic subsurface seawater microbial communities from Kabeltonne, Helgoland, North Sea - Helgoland_Spring_Bloom_20160412_1 | ecosystem: Environmental > Aquatic > Marine > Epipelagic ...
CATTCCATCCCAGCCACATTCTCTCCATTTTTCAACCGGTTCATCAGTTCCTGTTCTAGGTTGCATACCAAGAAGTAATCTTAAACTATGCTTGATATATCCATAATTAGGTACGCTACAAATTAAGGTTGCACCAGGCTTTGCAATTCTATAAAGTTCGTCTAAAACAGTATAAGGATTTATCACATGCTCAATTGTGGCACAACAAATGACTACATCAAAAGTGTTGTCTTTTATATAAGGTAATGTGTCATTAGTTGGCAAAAATAAGTCTATGCTTTTTTCTTTGCTTATATCCAACTTCTCCCATGCTTTATTGACTGAATCTAAAAGATTTTCACTTATATCAACTCCAGTTACACTACTAAACCTCTCTTCCTTTGCTAAATTAATTAGTAAAGATCCACTTCCACACCCATATTCAATAATGGTGCCTGAAATATCTTTTAACAAAGGATCAATAACTGAATCTCGCGCACTTAGACCTTCAAGCGGATCCCAAAATCTTTTTGAAGTCTTTTCATAATATTCTTTAAGAGTGTTTTTTTCCATTTTATATAATTATTGTAAATAATTTAATTTATTACGATTTGTATATTGAAAAGTATAGGCTAAGCAAAATGAATAAATGAATGCTCCATATGAAAGTTTAAAGGTTTCATTAAAAAAACCAAAAATAATAATAGATAAAAAACCATAGAATAAAGCTTTATCTATTTTATACAATCTTATAATTATTTTCAAAGTTAACAGAAACCATAATATGAATCCAAGAAATCCTGTTCTAAAAAATATATCAAAATATTGACTATGAGCTGAATTTTCAGGAACGGTTGTCAAAATCCATGACCCAAGAAATCCAGAACCCATTATTGGATTACTTTTAACATATTCAATAATAGATTTCCAAATTTCTATTCTAACTGATGTAGAGGAGGTGTTATCTAACGCTGCATTATAAATATAATCTGGATTTAATCTTGTTAAAAAAAAATCTACAACTGCTGATCCAAAATAGTATGTAAACAGATAAAAAAATATTGATCCAAAAATCAATAAAATGAAATTTATTGAAAAGAAATTTTTGATTCTATTTTTAGAATAACCAAATAAAATATAAAATACAAAAACAATAAAAAATGCAATAATTGATGATCTGTTGAATGTTAATAAAATTCCAATTAGCATAAGAATAATTATGCTAGCTTTTAAGCTAAATGAATAATTAGATTTTTTAAAATTTATAAAAACTAGAAAAAAACTTATTATATATAAAAAACCAATTCTTTGTGATCCAACTAAAGTTTTTCCTAAAAACCCTATGTCAGTTCCGACAGAAAGGATTAAAAAAATTGATTTAATTGATAAATAGCAACTTACTAATATTATCGATTTTTTAAATGCAGAAACTTCATTTCTTCCGATTTTGACAAATGAAAAGGCAAATATTGAAATAAAAATTAAAAAACTTGTTAATCTTCTAGGGAATAAATTAATTTGGTAAATTGATGAAAAACAAAAAATTAGAGTATAAAAAACAAGTAAAGTAATTATAAGTTTTGATGGTCTAAAAAATCTTTTTTTAATAAACAAATAAATAAAAGGAAAAAAAACAAAAGAATAGTTTATTGCTAAGCCTGAATATGAAATAGGTGTTAAAAAAAAAATAAAACTAAATAAGCATAATTTTAAATTTAAACCACTATAGTTATCAGTAATCATTCCAGTTTATTTATTACTAAAAAAATTTTTAAAAGACATGAAAATTTTATTATTTTCTTCCTTTGTTCTAGAAGCAACTCTAACATAATTGCCTTTTAAGCCTATCTTATCTGAGCAATCTCTTAAATAAATATTTGAATCAATTAATATTTCCATGAAAAAGTCAAAAGAGGTGATGTTTTCAGGTAATTTAATTAAAGCAAAATTAGCTTTAGAAGGGTAGACTTTAATCTCACTAATAGTATTTAAATTTTTAAAAAAAATATCGGTGTCTTCAATATATTTTTTTCTGACTTTTTGATATTCGACCTGAAATATTTCGTCAGAATAAAGTTCAAAAAAATAATTTGTTAAACCCGATACATTCCATAAATATCCATTAGATAATAATGCATTTACTCTTTTTTGATTCATTACGCCATATCCTGCTCTAATTCCAGCAATACCAAAATCTTTAGACATGCTTTTAATTATAATTAAATTTGGATATTTTGAAACAAGAGAGGAATTGTCAATTAAATCAAATTCAGAGTTTTCGAAAGCAAAATGCAAAAAACTTTCATCTAATATTATAAAATTTAAATGAGTGTTTAAATCTAAAAAAAGTTTAATTTCTTTTTTTGAAAGATAATTCCCTACAGGATTATTAGGGTTTATTATCACACATGAATCAGCTTTAACTTCTTTTATGTATCTTGAAAATTCTGATATGTTTAAATTATAGTCATTATCAGGATCAAGATTAAATTTAAATACTTGTGAATCATCTTTAATGAATTCATAATATGAAGAAAAAGTTGGTATTGGTAGAGCTAATTTCTTAGATTCAAATTGATGAAGACAAGCCTGAATCACTTCTATGGCGCCATTACCAACAAAAATATTTTCAGGGTTTATATCAATTACCTTTGAAATTTTTTTTCTAATTTCAAAATTTTGAGGAGGATAATATTCAAGAATGTGTCTAAATTTAGGAGTATTTAATATTTTATTTAAATAACTCATAAAAAGATCCGTAGCGTAAGGATTAGACAAAAAACATGCATCAATATCTACTTTTAATTCAGGGATTTGATCTAATAGTGTAGTTATACTAGGAGAATGACTACCTGCTTCTTCTTTTATAAAAAGAACCTTCTCTTTTAATTTATTTTTATTTATCATAAAGCTATTTTAAAATATTTTTTTGAGATACTGAAAATTAAATTGGCTTGTTCCTTGTAATAAATTTTTTTTCCAATTAATTTTTTTTTTCATTTTTCATAATTTTTATTATTGTCAGAAAATAAAGGAGGGTTTGGTGAAAATCTAGGACTGACTTCAAGGAAATATGGTTCATTAGATAAATTATCATTGTCCCATGCCACATCAAATGCACCCATTTTTAAATTTAATTTATTAAAATTATCGACAATATAGTTTTCCCATTTTTTAGGAAAATCATCAAAAAATATAGATGCTCCAAAAGAACTTGCAGTTGGTTTCCAATTTGAGTCATTATTTATTCTCCAGTAAAACAAGACAATTTCTTCACCAACTAAAGTAACTCTTAAATCTCTTCTGATATTTAATAATTCTTGAATTATTATTTTATTAAACTTATTCAAATAATTACTATTGTGTAAAAAATCTTTTAAATCATGTGCATTTGAAAATTTATATATGTCCTTACTCCCAGATGAATATTCCCCCTTTAATAAAATAGGATACTTTAAGTTTTTACTGTCAAGTTCTTCAACTGAATTTAAAATAGTAGTTTTTGGTGTTCTAATTCCAAAATCATCAAATAATTTGTGCATATGTGATTTATTTTCATATAATGATGTCTCATATGAACTAGGAAATAATTTATTGCCTTTTGATTCTATTCTTTCAGCAAAATTAAATAAATGTAATGCATAGTTTTTGATAGTTTTGGGAGCTAAATGAGCAGACGGTGACCACCAAATTTTTTTATTTTTAAAATGATCTAGTTTGATTGAAACTTTAAATTTAAGATCGCTTTCAATGACATTATTAATATTAGCTAAATCCCAAATAAAAATTTCATTACTAAACCTACCTGCTAAAAAAGATAAATAAATTATATTATCTGCATTATTGGAATATAATTTTAAAAATTTAATCCAATTAATTTTTTTAAACAAGAAAAAGAATAAAAAAATAGATTTGATATATTTATTAAAAATCATGATTCTATTTGTGTTGATTTATTTTGTAACATTTTTAATTCATTATATCCAAAATAATCAATATTTAAATTTTTTAATTCATTTAATACATAATCATAAAATTTAATTTTACCATTCTCTTGATTATAAGACAAATCATCGATGTATAAAATTTTCTTATTTAGTGATATCATTTTTTTTAAAAAATAAATTTTGAATTTTGAGGAGGGACACAAAACTAATTGAAAAATCGAAATTTTAAAACCAATTTTTGTCAGCCATTTTTTTGATATAATAAATTTTTTTTGAGGTCGAAAACTTAAAAATATAATACCTGTTTTATTATCTTTTTTAGAAAAAATAAATTTTAGTACATTATCAAAATAAGGTAGTTTAGAATAAGGTATTTTTTCATTTTCAATATTTTTCCAAGTATCAGCAATTGTATTATCAATATCACAAACTATAATTTTACTCCAATTATTACAATAAAGAAGAATACATAAATTTGTCCAAAATTTTGAAAACAACATTTTAAAATAAAAAAACATAAGTTTAGTTTTTATTTTCAATAATCATTTTTGCAGCATTTAATGAGGCAATGGGTTCTTTTACAGAAATAAAATTATTCATCAATAGATTATGTTTTTTTAAGGATGGAGGATTATAATTTATCTTTTCATCTAAATTATTCCAAAATGTTGACATTCCACTTTCAGGAAAGTTTTTTGGTAATTTTGAAAATTTTCCCCAGTTAATGTGATAAACTGGTTTATTACATATTAAACATTGATCAATTGTTGTAGAAATATGAACAATACACAGGCTTGAATAATAAATTAATTCTTCTAAATTGTTTTTTTCAATAATTATGTTTGAATGAGTGTGGTCAAAATCATTAAGGTTTCCAGATGGATGGAGTTTTACTACTAACTTATAATTATCTTTTTCAAACCTTGAAGCGATAGAATTTAAAATTTCATTTCTATAACTTTTATCTATTCCTGCAATATTTCCTGATTCAGGAAAAGAATCATCAAGAAATAAGACATATTTTAGATTTTTTTTAAAATGTTTTTTTACTTTTTCAGGAAGTTGTTCGCTGGAAAAGTTCTTTTCTAAAACTCTTTTTTTAAAATCATCATACTTTGGACATCCTACAACATGTATGTTTTCATACTTATAGCCTAATTTTTTATGATATTCTATTTCGCTATTTGAATAAACTAGAGCTTTATCATATGTAAGCTCTTCTGGATAAATTGGATAATAGGCAGAAATACCTGGGTTTTTATAATATGAATAAAGAATTTTTAACCATCTAAAAGAAAATAATTTTCCATTATCGCTTTTATATAATGAATATAAATAGTTTGGAATAACATATTTTAAAAATCTTGAAATTCTTTTAACTCTTTCGCTTGAATTTGCTAAAACATCATTTAATAATTTAGCGTAAGCCATAGGATCCTTACCTCCAAAAGCTCTGGTCCCATGCATCAAAAAAGAACACTGAATTTTAAGTTTTCTACAAGCTAGAACAATAGCTCTGTCGTAAATTCTAACAGAATTAACGCTAAAAACTGCATCAGGTTTTTCAATCTGAATGATTTTATAAATTAAATTAGTGTTATAATACTTAATATCTCTAACTGTGATTCCCTCTATTTCTTCTTCTTCAACAATATTATTTGAATTGTAAGTTGACCACCAGTGCACCATTAAAACTTGAGCATCTAGTCTATCAAGTTCTTTTTTAACTTGAATGATATTGGGAATTGATTTTGGCCAAGTATCTAAAAAAAGTATTTTTTTTCTATTCACCTCTAAGCTTAAGCCTAATTTTCTTTTCTCCCTCAGAAACTCGTTTAACTCCATCGCCAAGAGACAATTCAATATCTCTAATATTGCTTACCATAGTTTTTAAACCATGAGGTTCAATCGATGCTGATTGATCAGTTCCCCACATTGATCTGTCCAATGTAATGTGTCTTTCGATTACCTTGGCTCCCAAAGCTACGGCTGCATAAGTTGGTGCAAGTCCAACTTCATGACCGGAATAACCAATTACAAAATTTGGATATTTATTTATGTAAGTACTAATAACCTTTAAATTTAATTCATTCAGAGGAGAAGGATATGTACTGTTGGTATGCATTAAACACATCTCATCCAAATTTAATTGGTCAATTGAATTCTGAATTTCTTGAAGGGTTGACATTCCTGAAGACATCAAAATGGCCGCACCAGAATCTTTAATTGCATCTAGAATATGATGGTGAGTTATACTTGCTGAGGCAATCTTATAAGCAGGAGGATTATATTGCTTCATAAAATTCACTGAATCTACATCCCAACAAGAAGCAAACCAATCTATTCCTTTTTCCTTGCAATATTTATCAATTGCATCGTATTCCTTCTTTTCAAATTCTACTTTATACTTATAATCTAAGTAAGTTATATATCCCCAAGGAGTTTCACGCATCACTCCTTTTTGATGATCTGGTACAGCTACTTCAGGATTTCTTTTTTGAAATTTTACAGCGTCGCACCCTGCATCAACAGCAGAATCAATTAATTTAATTGCATTTTCAAGAGACCCATTATGATTAATGCCAATTTCTCCAATTATGTAAACTGAGTGATTTACTCCAATTTCTTTTTTTCCTATTTTCATATTTATTTATTTTTAATTATCAATTCACAAAATTCACGAAAGGCACCGTTTCCCCCTTTAGAGTTTAAAACAATGTCAACACTTTCTTTAATAAGTTCAATTGCATCAGAGGGGCATGCAGATAATCCAGATAAGTTAATAGCCTCCAAATCATTAACATCGTCTCCTATATATGCCAAGTTTTTAAAAGAATAATTTTTTTTCTCAAGGATTTCGTTTAGAATTTTTTTCTTATCCTTTATGTTTAAGTGAAGCTCTTTGATCGCTAACTTCTTAGCGCGATTAATTACACTTTTAGACCCTTCTCCTGTAATAATACCCACTTCAATTCCTGAAATTGTTTTTAATCTTTCTACACCCATCCCATCCCTTATCGAAAATCTCTTTAACATTTCACCAGAAGCTCCATAATATACTCCAGTATCTGTTAGTACACCATCACAATCCGTCATTAATATTTTTATGTCTTTATATTTGTTTATCATAATTTTGGTTTACCATGATGTCCATCCTCCATCTATTGTGATTACAGAACCTGTCATATAATTTGAGTCTTCAGAGCATAACAATTTAACCAAACCTGTAGATTGTTCTGCTTTCATCATTTTACCTAAAGGAACATTTTTACAATATGCATCCTTAAATTCAGAACTTTGATTAGGTGTTTCAACTCCTCCTGGCACAAGACAGTTAACTCTAACGGGTGAGATATGAGCAGCTAAATGCTGAGATAATCCAATAACGCCATGTTTAGTCATAGTGTATCCAATATGTTTTTCACCTGAATCATATAAAAATTTTTTAGGGGATCTAATTCCATATAAAGAGGAGAAATTTACAATGGATTTTGCATTACAGTGTTTTGCAAACGATCTACATACAGAAAAAAGAGCTATCAAATTAACATTACAATAGTCATTTAAAGAATCTAAACTAATATCAAATAATGTAGGACTATCTTTTCCCTTTTCAATATGATGGTTTATGGCGAAAAGGTTAACTAAATATTCAGCATCTGAGTGAGCTTTCATGATTTCAATAACACTTTTTTCATTGGTTAAGTCAAATCCTAAATCTTGATCAATACAAACTACTGTTGTCTCTTCATTTGACAATGTTTTTTGAAGAACTTTTCCAAAAAGACCTTCAGAACCAGTTAAAATAATTTTTTTCATCAAATTTTGCTAAGAGCGTTATTAAAGACAGATAAAGTTTTTTGCAAATGGATATCTTTATGTGCTAAAGAAAAAACAAACATATTGTTCCATAATATTCCGTTTTCAAGAAATGTTTTTTTGATTATATCTATTGCATTTTTTGAATCAAAATCTTGTTTAAAATCTAGTTTAAATCTACATGGATAACCAGATACAAATATTTTATCATTTAAATTATACTTAATTAATAATTGATTGATTTCTTTTTGAAATAGCAATCCTTTAGACCAAATATATTCAATGGCGTTTGTTTCTTCAATTCTTTCAATATTTTTTATTGCAGCCGATATAGATAAAGCATCTCCGCCGAATGTTGTAAAACCCCAGACATTGTTAAACTCATCCATAATATCTTTTCTGCCGACAATTGCTGAAATTGTATATCCATTAGCGATTCCTTTAGAAAAAATAGATAGGTGAGGTGTGACTCCAATATATTCCTGAAATGAATATGAGGGGAATCTAAAACCAGTCCACATTTCGTCAAAAATTAAAATTATATTTTTTTCATCACAAAAAAGTTTAATTTTTTCTAAAAAATTATTTTCAGGCTTATCAAAAGCCATTTCTAAAATTATACAAGCTACATTTTCATCTAATGCTTCCACTTTTTCCACAATTCCATCATAATCATTATAATTAATTTTATGACTGAAGGTTTTAGAATTTTCTAAATTACCAGAATCTCTAAGTACATGCGAATACCACTCGTGATGACCATGATAACCAGAGAAAAGGACATGATCTTTTTTTGTATAACTTCTAGACAAACGTACAGCAAGCGTACAAACATCTGCTCCATTTTTATACAATCTAACTTTTTCAGCTGATGGAATTATTTCAATTAATTTTTCTGAGAGAGTTACTTCTAAATGACTTGGTAAAGAATATAAAGTACCTTTAGCAGTTTGATCGATTACTGCTCTAGTTACTTCAGGGTCAGAATACCCCAAAACTGCTGTTCCTAAACCCATAGTATAGTCAATGAAAGTATTTCCATCAACATCTGTAATTTCACATCCTTTAGCACTTTCTACATAACTTGGAGCTTCTACAGGAAAATTATGAGCAGCTTTAGCAAAGGTCATAGTTTGTTCTGGGATGATTTCTAAAGCTTTATCTAAAAGAGATTTTGAATTTTGAAATTTCATTTGTTTAATTATTTAAAAATTTAATGATTTTTTCTGCAATTTGATTTGGGTTAAACCCCTCAAAATCAATAACATCATTTAATAATGCTGGTTTAAAAAAATTATTTTTTAAATTAATTTCTAATAAATTTATTTGAGCATTATTATTAAAGCTCTCTTCTTTAATAATGCTAGTTAACCCACCTAGAGCATAATGATCTTCTATAACAACAATTTTTTTGTATTTTGAAAAAATAAAGTTTAATAATTCAGCGTCAAAAGGTTTTAAAAATCTAAAATTATAAACAGAAGCATTAATATCTTTTGATTCTAATATTTGTGAAGCTTTTACAGCGTTTTTTAATAAAGTTCCATAGCTTAAAATTGCTACATCTTCTCCATCCTTTATTTGTAAATTTTTTCCGAATTTAAAATTTTCACTACCATAATTAACCTCAGTATCGTCTAAATATCTAAGATAAACTGGCCCAGGTATATCCTTAATTATTTCAAATATTTTACACATTTCATAAATATTTGAAGGAGCAAATACACTTACATTAGGGATAATTCTCATTAAACCAATATCTTCAATAGCTTGATGCGTAGGACCATTACCTTGACTAATAAACCCTGTAAATGTTCCAGCAATAATTGATTTAAGATTAGGATAACCTAAATCGGTTCTAATAAATTCGAAAGATCTCATGGTAAGAAAAGCGGCAAGGGCATGCATAATTGGAATTTTTCCCGAAGCAGATAATCCAGCTGCTATACCAACCATATTTTGTTCCATTATACCAACATCTATAAATTTATCTCCTAAAATAGATGGAATATTTCTCATACTAAATCTATTTTCAGCAGTCATAACAACTACTTCTAGATTTTTTTTTACCGCTTCTAATAATTTTGTTTCGTAATAATGCATTATCTAGCTATAATTTTAGTTGATGTTAATTTAGTTTTTTCACCCGTCTCCAATTCAATTAATAATTGACTTACCTCTTCTTTAGAGAAATTTACAAACCACCTAAGAGCATCTTTTTCAATAGATGGGAGCCCTTTTCCTCTTACAGTATTCATTACAACAAACTTTGGTCTTTCAGAGGAAGAGTTTTTTATTTCAGAAAAGACTTGATCCATTTCATCAAAATCATGACCATCACATTCAAAAGAATCCCAACCAAAATTATTTAATTTTTTTGTTAGAGGTTCCAAAGGAATTAAATCTTCCGTTTTCATATTTGCTTGAAATTCATTTCTATCAACAACTACTATAAGGTTTTTTAATTTATATGCATTGGCAATTAAAAAGGACTCCCAATTAGAGCCTTCATTAAGTTCACCATCTCCCACAACAACTACAATTTTATTATCAATCTTATCGATTCTTGAATTAAAAGCCATTCCAATTCCGATTGAAAGACCATGACCCAAAGAACCTGAATGAAACTCAACTCCAGGAATATTTCTGTTTGGATGCCAATAAATATCATCATTAACCTTTAAATGATTTTTTAATCTTTTTTTATCAATTATTCCTTGTTCAGCAAAAATAGAGTATAGTGCAGGTACATCATGGCCCTTACTTAAAATTAAAATATCTCTTTTCGGATCTTTTAAATTATCCTTATTTATATTTAGAAAATCTACATAAAGATATGCTAGTATATCAGCACAAGAAAGGGATGCGCCAATAAAGCACCCACCATCTGTGGCCATTTTAATTATACTTTTTCTACATTCAAAAGCTTTTTCTACTAATAATTTTTTGTTCATAAATCTAGGTTATTATACCATTGCGAATTAATATGCATTTTGTTAATGTTTGCAACAGCTTTGTTATTTTCAAGGAAATCTATTATATCTTGTAAATTACAATATTTTCCTTTTTGATTAAAGTTTTCATAAATAAGTTTTAATAATTCAAAATCTTCTTGATAATCTAATACAATTCTATATTTTTTTGAAAAATCTTCTCCACTTGGCATTATGAAATTTCCAATTTTAAAAAGCTTCGGATTATTTAATATAAAAGGTGTGGTGTGTTCTCTTTCGTATGTTTCTTTTGATTGCTTCCAGGCTATCTCAAGAGTTTTGAAGTTCATAATTTCAACATCAAATCCATATGGATATGTTTCAGGGTGCAAATTACTTACATAGTCATAATTATTGATATTATAATAACTTATAATATCATCAACAATACAAGGATCCATAAAAACACAATCTGAAGGAATTTTTATGATATTCTTAACTTTAAACTTTTTGGCTGCCTTATAGTGTCTATCTAATAAGTCATTTTCACTTCCTGAAAAAATATTCCAATTTTTTTTTTTACACAAGCTGATCAATTTATTTTCTTTTTGAAAACTAGGTGTAATAATTACTATCTCAACTTTAGATTTAATTTTTTTTAATCTTGACATTAGAATCTCTAAAACTGTTTTACCGTCACCAATTTCAAGCACAACCTTATTTGGAAGTCTTGTTGAATTTAATCTTGCTTGAATAAAAATTGCCGTATCCATCTATTTTAAATTGCTCAAAACTATTAATATAATTATTTTAATGAAGAACTTTTATAAAAAAGCATCGGAAA